>Ga0256914_1004284_pt1 | contig 10784 bp, 10 predicted proteins | sample HulkmetaG_FD_191571 | JGI IMG/M metagenome (GOLD analysis project Ga0256914, IMG submission 191571) | Hydrothermal chimney microbial communities from Main Endeavour vent field at the Juan de Fuca Ridge, Pacific Ocean - Hulk | ecosystem: Environmental > Aquatic > Marine > Hydrothermal vents ...
GATCTCATCGGCTCATCCTCGCCGATCCTCCACCGGCCGCTGCCCGCCGATGATCCCAGGCAGCGTTGCGCCGATATCTCCCTTGTTCGCAGCGAGTTCGGATGGGAGCCGAAAACTTCCCTGGAAGAGGGCCTCCGCCGGACAATCGCTTACTTTGATCGCCTGCTCTCCGAATCGGGTTGAAGCCTTCCCGCTTTCTGTGATCAATTACAGCTTGGAAGTAAGACAATACCACGGGGTTGCATACCCTGTGATCGGTTACGAATTTCTTTGCCAGTTGAATCCATTGGTATTATGAATGGTAGTCGGATCTTCCGGTGGAGGAGATCACCGGGTGTTCCCGACTCATTGTTCATGAACATGAAAGACGAGGTCCTTATGAAGAACAAGCCACTGCTGTTTTCTTTTTTTTATGGGTGGAAAACAGTGACGACCGCGGCCGTCACTGTTTCGCTTTGCTGGTCGCCTGTTACCATGGCCCGCATCAACGAGAACACGCTGGTGATCAGGGAGGGGGTTCAACACGGGACAATGGCTGCCAACCGGGATGAAGGCGGCGGAGAAACCATTACGGCAGACAAGCCGGAAGCGGCCAATGCCACAGCTCCGGAACCGCCGGAACTTCCCACCATCGAGGGGGAACCGGTGCAGCGGCAGACCGTGGAGCAGGAAGGTGACAATACCCTGCTGTGGATAGGGGCGGGAGTGGCCGGTGCCGCGCTCCTCGGCGTAGCCCTCGGCGGTGGAGGAGGCGGAAGCGATGCGCCCGCCGATACTCCCGAGACGCCTCCCCCTGCAGAGGAGTCTTATAGCGGACCGGCAATCGCCGGTGAGTGGAGCGGTGAACTGGATCTGGTCAAGTTCGAACCTGAATCCATCACCGCCACCATTACCCAACAGGGGGAAAATATTACAATCCGCACCACATCCAGCCGTCCTTATGGCCGCCTGTTCACCGGCACCATCGACAACAACGGCGCCATGCTTGTCTATGACCAGGAAACCGGCGAAGACTGGACCACAAGTGAAGGAAATGCCACGGAAAAGAACATTGTGCTGACGGATTGGATCAGCGGTGAGGGCAAGCTGGACAGGTTGGAGCTGCATCGGTAGCTGCCGCTGCGGTTTAAGAGAATGGAGAAAATGGCGGCGGTTGTCCGGGCAGGGAGGCCCGGATCACGGCTGCCGGCTGCTTGAAAGGGAAGACAGGTAAAAGTCATGGCGGACAATCCGGATGTATCAGTCGTCATCCCCATCTACAATGAAGAGGAGAACATTCCCCTGATGTACAGGGAGCTCAACGATGTTTTTTCCGGCAGAACCTACAGGTATGAACTGCTTTTTATCAACGACGGCAGCAGCGACGGCAGCGGTGATCTGCTCAGGGAAATCCAGGCGAAAGATCCGCAGCATGTGGTGGTGATCAACCTGCGGAGAAACTTCGGTCAGACCGCCGGTTTGTCGGCGGGATTCGATCACGCCCGGGGCCAGGTGATCATCACCATGGATGGAGATCTGCAAAACGATCCCGCCGATATCCCCAGGATGCTGGAAAAGATCGAGGAGGGGTATGACGTTGTTGCCGGCTGGCGCCGGAAGCGCCAGGATCCCTTTCTCAACCGCCGGCTGCCCTCCATGATCGCCAACCGCATCATTTCCTTCACCACCGGGGTCAGGCTCCACGATTACGGGTGCACTCTCAAGGCCTTTAAGCGTGAAGTTGTGGAGCATATCGATCTCTACGGCGAGATGCATCGCTTTATTCCCGCCATTGCCAGCGGTTTCGGTATTTCACTGGCGGAGATTCCGGTGAATCATCGGGCCCGGCGTTTCGGCAAGTCCAAATACGGTATTTCCCGGACATTCAGGGTGATCCTTGATCTGATCACCGTCAAGTTTCTGCTCAGCTATTCCAACCGGCCCATTCATATTTTCGGGATGATCGGGCTCTGCGCCTTTTGTCTTGGTCTGGTGCTGGCGGCCGTGGTCATCATCCAGCGCCAGTTTTACGGTATCGGGCTCGCCGACCGGCCCCTTTTTCTGCTGGCGATCCTCTTCATCCTGGTGGGAGTCCAGTTCATCACCATCGGCCTTATTTCGGAGATCCAGGTGCGGACCTATCATGAGTCACAGAAAAAACCCATCTACTTTATCAAAAATATCTATTCCGGATAACGGGCCGGGAGGATTCCGGCGCAGGGGAAAGGCGGAAGGAGGATGGCCTGGTACGGGAAAGGGTAACACGGTGTCGTGATAGACATTCTGATTCCCAACTATAACGGCAGGCATCTGCTGGCTCCCTGCCTCGATTCCATTCTGCCCCAGCTGGGAACCGATGATCTGGTCACCGTGATCGACAACGGTTCCCGGGATGGATCGGTTGAATTGCTCAGGGAAAAGTATCCCCGGGTCAACCTTGTGCTGCATGCCGGCAATCAGGGATTCAGTGCCGCCGTCAATGCCGGTATCGTCGCCACCCGGCAGCCCCTTGTCTTTCTTCTCAACAACGACACCGAGCTGGCCGGAGACTGTCTTGCCCGCCTCACCGAGGCTGTAACCAGACATCCGGGGTATGATTTTTTTGCGTTGAAAATGCTCGATTATCGGCGCAGAACCGTGCTGGACGGTGCCGGCGACGGTTATTTCCGCGGGGGTATGGGCTACCGCCTGGGCACCATGGAAGAAGATGGACCGGAGTATGACCAGCAGGTGCGGGTCTTCGGGGCCTGCGCCGGTGCCGCGGTTTACCGCCGTTCCTTTTTCGAGAAGGTGGGACTCTTTGACGAGGATTTTTTCGCCTACCTGGAAGACGTGGATCTCAACCTGAGGGCCATGCGCCGGGGAATGCGCTGTCTGTTCCTGCCGCGGGCGCGGGTCTACCATATCGGCAGCGCAACCAGCGGTTCGACCTTCAACCCCCTCACCATCAAGCTCACCACCCGCAACAGTTTCCGGGTTTTGGTGAAAAACTATCCAGTCTCTCTCTTTGTCACCCTGTTGCCGGTGATCACCATTTATCAGCTGAGCTGGCTTTTGTTTGTCATTAAAAAAGGGCAGCTTCCCGCCTATTTTGCCGGAATCGTCAGTTTTGTGAAAAACAGCCGTCGCACCCTGGGCAAGCGGCAGGCCAGCCTGCGGGATCCCGTCGTTACCGGCGGTGAATTTCTAGAGCTTATCACCAAGGCCGAACGGGACGTGGTGAGATCCATCATGCGCCGCCGCCGGGCAGCGGGTAAGGGGAACGGGTTGTTGAAACTCTATGGCCGCCTCTTTCTACGGCGGGTCCGGGACCATGAGTAAGGTTGCGGTTGTTGTTGTCACCCACGATTCGCAGCAGGTGATCGGCAAATGCGTCCGGGCGCTGGCCGACCAGAGTGCGCCGGTGCATCAGCTCATCGTTGTTGATTCCGGATCAAAAGAGCCCGCTTACCTGACTTCGGTGCGGGAGTTTCCGGGAGCCGTCCTGGTGCTGCGGGATAATATCGGTTTTGCCCGGGCCAATAATCTGGGAATCGGACGGGTTGATCCCGGGGTCGAATATCTGCTCTTTCTCAATCCCGATGCCTTTCTCCATGGGAAATTTCTGGCCGGTGCCACGGCCGTCATGGAGCGGCATCCGGAGGCGGCCCTGCTCACAGGCCGGCTGAGCGGCTATGATCTGCAACAGCACCGTCCCACGGGCCGGCTCGATTCCACAGGCATTTTCCGCACCTGGTACGGCCGCTGGTATGACCGGGGCCAGGGCGAGATCGACGGTGACAACTATCAACGGCAGGAGAGCGTGCCGGCCGTTTGCGGTGCTCTGATGTTCGGCCGCAGGCAGGCCCTGGAACAGGTGGCCCGGCCCGGCGGTGCGGTTTTCGATCCGGACTTTTTTCTGTACAAGGAGGATATCGAACTGAGCCTGCGGCTGCGCAAGGCGGGCTGGTCCCTCCTGTATGATCCACGCCTGCCGGCCTTTCACTGCCGCGGCTGGCTGGATAAGCGGCGGCGCATGAGTCCGGCGCTGCGACGCACGGCCGCCGCCAGCGAGGTGCTGCTCTACCGCAGGCACCCCTCGCCCTACATGCTGTGGGCCATTTGTAAATACCTGGCGGTAAATCTTTTCCGGGCCTGATCCATGTCGGTGTCACAGGTATCCGCAGCCGGGGAGGCAGGCATCTCGGTGATTATCCCCACCCGTAACGGCGGTGCTTTTCTGCCCGCACTCTTTGCCGGGCTGGAAAAGCAGACCTGCCGTCCCCTGGAGGTGATCGTCGTCGACTCTTCATCCACGGATGATTCCAGAGCCATTGCCCGGGACTTCGGCGCCGAGGTCCTGGTGATTCCCGTTGCGGAATTCGACCACGGCGGCACCCGCACCCGGATGGGGCAGCGGGCCGGAGGCGACATCCTCGTTTATCTCACCCAGGATGCGGTTGTCGCCGATGAACACGCCTTACAGAGACTGGTGGCGCCTTTTTTTACCGATGATCGTATCGCCGTCACCTTCGGACGCCAGTTGCCCAACCGCGATGCCTCGCTGTTTGCCGAACATATCCGGCTTTTCAATTATGGAACATCCTCCTATGTTCGCTGCTGGGAAGACAGGAAAAAGTATGGGCTGCGTACCGCCTTTGTCTCCAACTCCTTTGCCGCCTACCGGAAAAAATCCCTAGCCGCCTGCGGGTATTTTCGGGACGGCCTGCTCTTTGGCGAGGACACCTGCGCCGTGACCACGCTGCTGCGGCGGGGCCACTGCATTGCCTATGTTGCCGATGCCCGGGTCTATCATTCCCATAACTATTCCATTGCCGAGGACTTCAGGCGATATTTTGATATCGGTGCCTTTCACCGGCGGCAGAGCTGGCTGGTGGAAAGTCTGGGCCGTCCCGAGGGCGAAGGGATGCGTTACCTGCGTTCCGAGTTGAAATTTTTATGGAAAAAGAGAAAATTCGGCTCTTTTCCAGAGTTTTTCTTGCGCATTGGTGGTAAACTCCTGGGATATAAAATGGGCAACAGGTATGACCTGCTGCCGCGGCGCATTGTCTCTTTTTTCAGTATGAACCGCCGCTTCTGGCAAAAATGAATCCGTGCCCGGGAGATGGTCGGCACGGAATGCAACTAATCAGGGTGTCCTGTCCGCATCATGTCTCCAAAACTGTCGATGAATCTCAGGGAGCAGAGCTCCCTGATCTACAAGCTGCTGCTGCTCATTGACTGTTCCATCTCCACCGCCTATCTGTGGGTCCTGGTGAGATGGTATGAGGTTCCCTGGAGCCCATATTACACCCGGCTGGAAATTCTCGTTTTTTTCCTCTCCTTTTTCAGTTTCCAATCCTTCCAGCTCTACAGATCATGGCGAGGATGGAAGTATTACCGGGAATTTCTGGTCATTGTCCAGGCATGCGGCAGCGTTGTCGGCATCCTGCTCTGCTATTTTTTCTTTTTCAAGATCTCCGAAGCCTACTCGCGGGTTGTCTTCATGATCTGGTCGACAACCACGCCGCTGCTCATCTTTTTTGCCCATTTCATCGTGCGCAGGATCCTGCGGCAGTTGCGGAAACACGGCAAGAATATCCGCCATGCTGTTGTGGTGGGGGCCAGCGATCTGGGGCTGCGCCTTGCCCATCAGGTGGAATCCATTCCCTGGGCCGGCATCGAGGTTATGGGTTTTTTCGATGACAAGAGCGAAGCCTCCGAGGAGCTCCAGCAAACCGGCAAGCCTATTCTCGGCAGGATTTCCGCCATCAGGGAATTTCTGCAGCACAACGATATCGATTATGTCTACGTGGCCCTGCCCATGCGGGCGGAACGGAAGATCTTCTCGATTCTGCGGGAGTGCCGGGATCTCGGCGCCCAGCTCTTTCTGGTCCCGGATCTTTATATCTTCGGCCTGCACCATGCCGAGATCCAGTCCCTGGGAGATATGCTGATCCTCAACTTCAATCCGGCCACGGCCTGGAAGAGAACCTTTGACATTATCTTCTCCAGCCTTATCCTGCTCATCACCGCTCCGTTGCTCCTGGTTGTCGCCCTGCTGATCAAGCTCAGCGACGGAGGACCGGTGTTCTACCGCCATCGCCGCATTACCTCCGCCGGCAGGGAATTCGAGTGCATCAAGTTCCGTACCATGTGTGTGGGAGCGGCGGAGAAGCTGGAGGAGATCCTTGCCGCCGATCCTGCCCTGCGTCGCGAGTGGAACCGTTCCTACAAACTGAAAAACGATCCGCGGATCACCCGCATCGGCAGATTCCTCCGGCGCACCAGTCTTGACGAGTTTCCACAGTTTTTCAATGTGCTCAAGGGAGAGATGAGTGTGGTGGGGGCCCGGCCCATTGTCGGCAGGGAGCTCAATGAGTACTACAAGGGAAATTCCACCGACAGCGTCGGCCGTTACTGTTCCATGAAACCGGGAATCACCGGGCCGTGGCAGGTGATGAAACGCAGCGATGTGGGCAACTACCGGGAACGCGTCGAGCTCGATGACTGGTATGTGCTTAATTTTTCGTTAAAAAACGATCTCAAAATCATCTACAAGACGGTGCTCTGTATGTTCAGCGGCAAGGGCGCTTACTGATCTTCTTGTCGGAACAGTTCTTCCATGAGCTGTTTGGGCGCATGTTGCAGGTGATCATCGATATTGACGATTGCCCTGCCGTCGCGTTCGGCCCGGCGCAGGAGCGTTGAATTGGGGAAAAACGCCAGAGGAGAGCATCCGAGGCCTCTGCGGAGGAACTCCCTGTCATCTTCGTCTTCCACCAGATTGCCGACATAGGAGATCCGGGGAATCCCCACCTCCTCCGCCAGTTTGCGGATTTTCTGCGCCGTTCTGATACTTGAGCGGGAGGGAATGACGACAATGAGAAGGTGATCGGCGCCGGCCACGGTTCCCCGACCCAGATGTTCCACCCCGGCCTCCATGTCCAGAAGCACCACCTGACCGCCGGTGAGCAGGAGTTTTTTGAGGATCTTGCGCAGGACATGGCTTTCCGGGCATGCGCAGCCGCCGTCTCCTGTCTGGATGGCTCCCAATACCATGAGTTTGTAGCCGTTTTCTTCGATGAGAAAATCCCTGAGGATATCGTCCACCCGAGGATTAAGCTGGTAAAACGGCGAACCCGCGGTTTTTTCCGCCCGTTCGGCCAGCAGCTTTTTCATGTCTGCGATGGGGGTAATGGCATCGACATTTTCCATTCCCAAGGTTTCGGCCATGTGGGGGCTGGGATCGGCATCGATGATCAGTACCTCTTTGCCTGCCGCCTTGAGCTGTTTTGCCAGGAGGGCCATGATGGTTGTCTTGCCCACGCCTCCCTTGCCGCTGATTGCTATTTTCATTTTCTGGCCTCCATGTCAAGGTTTGCCTTCCCGGAGTAAGTGGTTATAATAAAGAGTGGACCGGCACGGAAAAAATCAAATACAAACAGGAGAAATTATGGATACTCGGTACGCTACTCATTCCGCAACCACCTTGCAAGAGGCAAGACTCGAGGCCTCCACCGTTTTTCTGGCAAAGGTGTTTAACTGGATGGCGGTGGGCCTGGGATTGACCGGCCTTGTCGCCTACCTTACGGCGGCATCCGGATTGGTGTTCACCATTGCCCGGAGTCCCCTCATGTATGTCTTTCTCTTTGCGGAGCTGGGCCTGGTTTTTTACCTTTCAGCCCGCATCGACAAGCTGCAGGCCGCCACGGCAACCGGCCTCTTTCTTCTCTACTCGGCCTTAAACGGTCTCACCTTTTCGACGATCTTCATCGCCTATACCATGTCTTCCATTGCCGGAACCTTTCTGATCACCGCCGGCATGTTCGGCGCCATGGCGGTCTTCGGTATGGTGACCAAACGTGATCTCTCCGGGATGGGCTCTTTTCTGTTCATGGGACTCATCGGTATTGTCATCGCCTCCATCGTCAACCTCTTCATGCACAGTTCCGGACTTTCCTGGGCCATTTCCTTTATCGGCGTGATCGTCTTTACCGGGCTGACCGCCTACGACGTGCAGCGGATAAAGAATATCGGCGAACAGGGAATTCTTCAGCAGGGTGAGGAGGCGATTCGCAAGGGTTCGATTATCGGCGCCCTGGCCCTGTATCTCGATTTCATCAACCTCTTCCTGATGCTGCTGCGTTTTTTCGGTGGCGCCAGGGACTAAGCCGGCAACTGCCGGCGGCGTTCATAGCCGTACCCCGATAACTCTACCACATCCGGAAGGGCGGCGGCCGGAAGATCCCGGTCGCCGCCTTTGTGTCCGGGGTCAGCGTTGGTATTTTTCCAGGATGCGGTAGAGCCGGTCCAGATAGCGCTCCTTGTAGATGAGGCGGGTGGTGCTTTCCAGTTCTCCGATGAGGGCGGGGATGATCTGCTGCAAGTCGATGCCGTATTTGTTCATCCTGCTTTCATTGGCATCCTCGATAATCAGCACCGAGTAATAGTTGACCAGCAGCCGCAGTTTTGAATCTCGCCGGAAAAGGTAGGCGCGGCCGCCGATTGTGGTGAGGAAAAATCCGGCATAGTCGTAGTAGTTGTCCTGCAAGACATTGCTCTTCTTTTGTGGTGAATCGCACTTCTCCCTGATATGCACCCGGTAAAAGGCCCGGGCGATATCTTCTATATCCTCCTGTTCCCGATCCAGAATCGCCTTGATGAGAATAATATTGCGACGGCCGATGGTCCGGAAGATATGGGCCATGTTCTTGAGAATGGAAAGGAGATTGTCCGTTTCCCGGGTAACGATGGGAGGGTTGGCCAGCAACTTGTCCCGGAGGCTGAGAAAATAGGGCTCGCTTTTTTCCTTAAGGCCGAGCTCTTCAAGGTATTCCTGGCCGTCAAGCTGGCTGAAAAACCGGTGGAGTTTCTCCGCCAGCTGCTCGCAGGATTCCTCCCGACCGGCGGCGGGGCTTTTTTCCTCCCGGGGTGCCGCCGTCTGCTCGCTGTCACCGGATCCGGGAAGCGACGGAGCCGGGGAGGCGGGCTCGGCGGGGGACACGGCCTTTGGCGTGACGGCTTGCGGGACCTCGCCTGACGGTGGGGCCTTTGCCGACGGACGAAACAGATCGGTCCTGAAATAGAGAAAGAGGGCAAGAGCACCAGCAGCCAGAAGAATCAGCAGAATGATGAGCAGGCCTGAACCGCTTTTCTTTCTCCGTTCTTCCCGGCGACGTGGGGGTCTCTCGTTGTTCATGTTTTTCCGATGTGGGTTTTGGCGATGCACTTTCTCTAAATTACAATATTTTTTTTCTTTAAACAAGCCGGAGCGCTGAAAACCGGAAAACCAGGGAAAAAGCGATTGTTTCCTGATCACTGAAATTGATCTCGCATTTCAGAAATCTGAATGGAAATATAATCATATCTTCATGAAATTCTTACTCTTTTAATTTTTGATTCTGCTTGACTCATGCCGGTCAACAGGCTACAGTAAATGTTTGATGTACGCAGGTTACGGACACCATGGTCCGGGGCTGCTCCAGACCCGATAACCAAAATGGTGATAATCTTTCTATTTTTTCCATTTATTTTCAGTTGAAAGGAGGAATGCGTTATGTCTGTCTATGTTGTGGGTCACAAAAATCCGGACACGGATTCGGTTACCGCCGCCATTGCCTATGCCGAGCTGATGAAGGCCAAGGGAGAGGATTATATTCCCTGTGTCCAGGGGGAGATCAACCCCGAGACCAAGGTTGTTCTCGACAAATTCGGTTTTGCCGCCCCTGAACTCATGACCGATGCCACCGGCAAGAAGATTGCCCTGGTGGATCACAGTGATCTCATGCAGGCGCCGGATAACCTGAGCGACGGAGAGGTTGTCGCCATTATCGACCACCACAAGATCGGTGATGTCACCACCAACAATCCCATCCTCTTCTGTGCCATGCCCGTCGGCTGTACCGGCACGGTTCTCAACACCCTCTACGGTCTCAACGACGTCACCGTGGACAGCAAGGTCGCCGGCCTGATGCTGTCGGCCATTCTCAGCGATACCGTCAACTTCAAGTCGCCCACCTGCACCGACGCCGATAAGGCTGCCGTGGCTGAACTGGCCAAGATCGCCGGGGTGGATGATACCGATGAGCTGTTCATGGACATGCTCAAGGCCAAGAGCTCGGTGGAGGGAATTCCCGCCGATAAGCTGCTGAACCGCGATTACAAGGATTTCGACATGAATGGCAACAAGGTGGGATGCGGCCAGCTCGAACTTGCCACCCTGGATCAGGTCGCCGATATTCGCGACGACCTCTACAAGGCCATGCAGGAACAGAAAGCCGCCGGCGGCCATCATACCATTCTGCTCATGCTCACCGATGTCGTCAAGGAGGGCACGGACCTCATGGTACTTTCCGATGACGAGGCCCTCATCGAGGGTGCCTTCGGAGCCAAGCTGGAAGGCAAGAATTCCATGTATATCGACGGCATGCTCAGCCGGAAAAAACAGACCGTTCCCAATCTGCAGAAGGCCTTCGGCTGCTAGATTCGCAAATCCGTAGCGCAGACGACAGGGGGGATTTTTTCGGGAATCCCCCCTTTTTTTTCCGTCAGGTGCGAAGAGGAGGACTCAGCCGTCTTTTGCGTGGTTCACCGGGCAACCGACTTTTTTGATATCGGTCTTGAACTGGAAGTTGTCGTCGTGTTCCCCGGTGTGACAGGAAAGGCAGAGCCTCTTGTGGGGCATGCTCAGTGGAACCTCCCGGGGATTTTTATTATGTTTCTTCCCGGGGCCGTGGCAGGTCTCGCAACCAACGCTCTGTAACTCCGGTTTCATGCGGATCATCCGCAGGGTGTTGTCGGTGAACGAGCCGCTCTCATAGGAG
>Ga0256914_1004285_pt1 | contig 10783 bp, 9 predicted proteins | sample HulkmetaG_FD_191571 | JGI IMG/M metagenome (GOLD analysis project Ga0256914, IMG submission 191571) | Hydrothermal chimney microbial communities from Main Endeavour vent field at the Juan de Fuca Ridge, Pacific Ocean - Hulk | ecosystem: Environmental > Aquatic > Marine > Hydrothermal vents ...
TGCCACTACAGGAGACGGTTTTTCTGAGCTTTCCCGTTTCGACAGCGACGGTAACAATTTTATCGATGAAAATGATCCAATCTATGACAGGCTCCGTATCTGGGAAAAGGATCAATATGGAAAAGACAGGCTTATTGCCTTGGGAAGGGCTGGTATTGGGGCCATATTCCTTGGCAGTGCCAGTTCCCAATATGATATCAAGGGTCAGGAGAATAAGCTGCTTGGCAGGATTGAGGCCACAGGTGTATTCTTGAAGGAAGATGGTTCTGCAGGTATTATTCAACAGCTTGATCTGGTGGTTTAGATATCTTGCCTTCCATTGAATAGGGTTTTGTATCTGCTCACAGGGTACCATATCTATGAAAGAATCATCCCCTGCCCCCATAGGACACCTCATTGGCCTGCTTGCTTCAAGGTACAGGTGGCAGAGTAGGTTTTGCCGAAAGACCATCTGGACGCACTGGCCTGAAATCATCGGGGACATGATAGCCCAACACTCCTGGCCCCTGAAGTTCAAGGAGAGAGATGTCCTTGTTGTGGCAGTATCTGATTCAGTATGGATGCAACAGCTTTCACTTCAGAAGCTTACCATGCTGGATGCCATTAACAGCAGACTTCCCCAGGAGGGTATGGTCAGGGATATCCGTTTTAAGATCGGGGATGTGGATGAGGTGAGAAAGATGCATATGCCTGCCTCCCTGAGCGTGGATAAATCCGCAGGACGTGGCTCAGCGGGTATTTCAGAGGCAGATATCCCTGAAGAAATAAGGCAGGAGATCAGGGGCCAAGCCCAGGCACTTACCGAACCGGTCAGGGATGAAGAGCTTAAGAAAATGCTCATGAAGGTATATATCAAGAGCAGGTTGAAAGGCCCTGCATTATGATAGACCTATCCGGAGTCTGTCTCCCCTTTCAATAGTTGATGTTAACACAAGTGGTGTGCATGGATCATCTGAAAAGATGACACGCTACATTTCTTGCCGGCTCTGCCCTTACGAAGGCAGGGACCTCCTTTCTGCAAATCTCCATGACTTTTGAACACCTGTCCTGAAATGCGCATCCGTCAGGCAGGGCATGTAGCGGGGGTACGCTCCCGGGGATAGAGTGGAGCCGCCTGTCCGATCTGCTTGAGGCCAGATAGGGTACAGAGGCAAGCAGGCCACTGGTATAGGGGTGAAGTGGCCTTTTGAAAAGTTCCCGTACAGGGGCCTGTTCAACTATCCTTCCTGCATACATTATGATAACCCTGTGGGCCACCTGGGCCACCACCCCAAGATTGTGTGTCACCAGCAGCAGGCCCAGGCCTGATGAATCCTGAAGAGAGGCAAGAAGTTCCAATATCTGTGCCTGAATGGTGACATCAAGAGCAGTGGTGGGCTCGTCTGCAATGAGCAGATCCGGATCACACGACAGGGCCATGGCTATCATTGCCCGTTGTCTCAGGCCTCCTGAAAGTTGATGCGGGTAGGCTGCTGCCGCCGCGTGGGGATCGGGCATGCCTACCTGGGCGAGGAGCATCTCTACCCTGTCTGCCACCTCACTGTCAGTCAGGTCTGTAAGGTGGATTTTTATGGCCTCTTCGATCTGAAAACCTATGGTTAATACAGGGTTCAGGGCGGTCATGGGCTCTTGGAAGACCATGCCGATACGGGAGCCCCGTATTTTGCGTATCTCCCGTTCAGGGAGGATACTCTTGCCCATGAATCTGATATCCCCCCTGGCTACCCGAAACTGGTCTGGCGGCAGAAGCCCCATAATGGAAAGTGCTGTGATGCTCTTGCCACAGCCTGATTCACCCACAAGGCACACACTCTCACCCTGGCGTATGGAAAGGGATACGTCACGTACCAAGGGCACATAACTGCCATCAGGTCGATCAGGAGACTTGATGTCAAGCTCTAAGCCCTGTATGGAAAGAAGGGGTGTTTCAGACATGTTGCAAGCCTAATACGAAAAAACATGTTGTGATCATGCAATGTTACGGCATGAGCTGTAAAATGCAAGGAGCCACAACCTGTTAACACAGTGTGGCTCCCTGGAAAATCTTATCGGTTTTAAGGCATGTTACCGTCACGATTTGTCTTTTATGAGCAGCGTGGCAGGATCGAGCACTAAGGAAAGCCTGCCTGTCTCTGTAGGCCCTTTGAGGAGGTTCACATTTATCTGTTTCCCGTCGGACTTCAAACCAATCAGGGTCTCAAACAGGTCCTCCACGCCTGATATGGTTTCAGGTATCCCGCTTTCCACATCTTCCCCTGACTGAACCTTTACGGCAAACCATACAGGAAAACCCTGTTCCTTGGCCAGGAGTTTAAGTTCGCTCAGGGGCTCCCGCACACTCTCATTGAAGGGCAGGCCGTCAATCATCACCAGCTGGGGGAAGAATATCCCCTGCTCGGTAAGGTCGTTGAGCCTCTCCTCAAGGCGTCCAACAGTAAAGCCCTCCACGTTGAATGTCATAACAAAACGATGGGGCAGGATGGTTTCCCACAGTTCGGTGGTATTCTTGATATTGTAATGGCGGGCAATGTTGTAAAATACCTCTTCATACCAGAGACATACCTTGCGTACTGGCTGATCGAGACTTATGTGCAGCACGTTCCTGTGGCGAAGCAGACTGTCAAGGGCAAGCTGGACCAGAAATGATGTCTTTCCCACCCCTGCTTTTGCAAGAATGGCCCCAAACTCCCCCTCGGCCAGTGTCTGTTCCTGGTCCTTGGCTATGAGCCTGAGCGGATTTCGCAGAATAAGATCGTTTTTAAGCATGTGTATAGACCTCTCCCGAAGATAGATCACTGAAGCCCCTGGGATACAGGGGCAGTTTTTTGTTGCAGTATTCAGCATAGTTTGTGTATGGCCACAGGGAATGCATGTTACGCAGCCTTTTTCTTCTCTTCCTGGGCCTTTTTCACAAGCTCTTCTGCTATTGATTTGGGCACCTGGCGGTAGGTGGCAAACTCCATGGTAAACTGTGCCTTGCCCTGAGTGCCGGAACGGAGGTCTGTCGAGTAACCAAACATCTCTGAGAGTGGTACCTCGGCCTCTATGACGCACATGTCACCCTCATCCTGACTGCCAAGGATCATACCGCGCCTCTGGTTAAGTGAACCCATCACAGTGCCCTGGAACTCTGTTGGGGTCTCCACTGCCACCTTCATGATGGGTTCCAGGATGATGGGTTTTGCCTTGTTGAACCCTTCCTTGAACGCCCCGCGAGCCGCTGCCTGAAAGGCCATGTCAGAGGAGTCCACAGAGTGGGCAGCACCATCGTTTATCACTACCCTGATGCCTGTCACAGGAAAGCCGAGAAGTGTTCCCTTCTCCATGCTGGCCTTGAAGCCCTTTTCGCAGGATGAGATGAATTCTGTTGGAATGGCCCCTCCGACGATCTGGTTCACGAATTCGAACTCACCCTCTTCATAGGGCTCCATATATCCGGCAACACGGCCAAACTGCCCTGAACCACCGGTCTGCTTCTTGTGGGTATAGTTGAACTCTGCCCGGCGGCTGATGGTCTCCCTGTAAGCTACCTGGGGGGCACCTGAGGTGACGGCTGCGTTGTACTCCCGCCTCATACGTTCAATATATACCTCAAGATGCAGTTCGCCCATACCGGAGATGATGGTATCACCTGTCTCATGGTCCACGTGTACCCTGAAGGTCGGATCCTCCTTGCTGAACCGCGACAGCGCCTTTGACATGTTCTGCTGGGCCTTGTTGTCCTCTGGCACAATGGCAAGGGAGATCACAGGCTCTGGCACATGCATGGACGTCATGCTGTACCTGATCTCAGGGGAACAGAAGGTATCGCCTGACGCGCAGTCAATGCCGAAAAGGGCACCGATATAACCCGCGGGTATGGCCTCGATATCCTCCATCTGATCGGCGTGCATGCGCACCACGCGTCCCACCTTGACCTTGCGGCCTGTGCGGGAGTTTACGATTGTGTCTCCCTTCCTGAGTGTGCCCTGATAGACACGGATGTAGGTGAGCTGGCCGTAACGGCCCTCCTCCAGTTTGAAGGCAAGGGCTACGAGAGGTGCATCAGGATCGGTCTTGAGTACCACCTCCTGCTCGTCGTTGTCCATATCCAGTGCCTTGTTTTCGATCTCCGCAGGATGGGGCAGATAGCGTGTGACCGCATCAAGCAAGGGCTGCACCCCTGTGTTCTTGTATGCTGACCCCATGAAAACCGGAGTGATTCCGCGTTGGAGTGTACCTATCCTGATCGCCTCTATCAGAAGCTCTTCAGGCACGTTCTCCTCAAGGGCGGCCTCCATCAGCTCTTCGGAGAACATTGAGGCTGCATCGATGAGTTCTTCCCTCTTTGCCTCTGCCTCTTCCCTGAGCTCTTCCGGTATCTCCTCTATGCGCAGTTTTTCCCCCTGGCTTCCATCAAAGTACACGGCCTTCATGGCTACCAGGTCAACCACGCCCTTGAATTCGTTTTCAAGACCGATTGGGAGCTGCATGGCAATTGCATTGTGCTTAAGCTTCTCCCTCAACTGGTCAATGACCTTCATGGGGTTGGCCCCACTCCTGTCACACTTGTTGACAAACGCAATGCAGGGGACCTTGTAACGGGCCATCTGCCTGTCAACGGTTATGGACTGGGACTGGACGCCACCCACTGAACACAGGACCAGCACGCCACCATCCAGCACACGCAGTGCCCTTTCTACCTCTATGGTAAAGTCCACGTGGCCAGGGGTGTCGATTATGTTTATCTCATGATCATCCCACTCACAGTATGTAGCAGCAGAAGTGATGGTTATGCCACGTTCCTTTTCAAGCTCCATGAAATCCATGGTGGCACCAACGCCATCCTTGCCCTTTACATCATGGATGGCATGGATGCGCTGGGTATAATAGAGAATACGCTCGGTAAGTGTGGTCTTGCCCGCGTCTATGTGGGCACTTATTCCAATATTGCGTACTTTTGCAGGGTCTTTCTTCATGTCTCAACACCTCGACAGAAATAAAAAATATATGGATCAGGGCACCAGGACGCAAAACAACGTATGGTCACAGGAGTCGCCCTGTCCCTCAAACTTTAAAAAACCGATTCTGTATATCTGGAAGATTACTTTTTATCGACTGGAGTTACTTCCTGCTGGAGCTGCTTCCTGAAGGAATCTCGTTCATAGAAGGACTGCACCGCCTCAAAACGGTTTTTTTGTGAGTCCCCGAAAATACACAGGGTTCGGATTAAATAATTGAGCAGATGCAGGTTGTCAAGCTAAATTTTCAAATGGTTTGGACTTGGTTTCTCAGGTTTCGGAGTAGTGTAACATACGTGAAAGATAATTTTTCTGGTTCTCAAACTCCGGTTAAGCCCCCTTTTGCCGCTTTCGGGCATGGAGGTCATGAGCCTGCAGCACCCTGCACGTTCAGACTAATGACCTCTCTGTGCAGGTTATTGATGCCAAGAGCCTTATAAAATCCTGACCTGTTGCCCTAAAAGAGCGTGTAGATAAAAGGTGCCACTGCAGAACCCTGGGTGAGTACAATCAGAAGGCCAAGGATAAGCAGTACCATGATGAGCGGGGCAAGCCAGAATTTTTTGCGTTCCCTCATGAATGCCCACAGGTCTTTAAGCAGATCAAACATCAAAATGGCCTTTCAAAGTGGTCTGAACCAGGAACCTTGGCAGGTACTCTGTAGCTGTTGGTATCTGGCTCAAACTTTCTGTTCATGGGATCCCGGCCTGCAAGTCTCATTACTGTACCTGCAGGAAGGAGGATGCAGAAGAAAAACAGGCCGAGAATCACCTTTGTGTTTATCCAGCCCAGTATGTGGGCAAGTCTCATCCATGCCGAGTGCACAGGTTTCAAAAGAGACGGGCAGGCAATCCCTGCAAAAAACAGGGAGCCTCCGGCAACTATCAAAAGGAGACTGATGTGCCTGTGGAAAAACAGGGGCAGGCAGAGCCCAAATACCACTGACACTATGCCCCCCACGAGCATACCAAAATTCCGCAACTCCTTTATATCTGTTCTATCGGTCTTCACAGTAAGATAATCCAGTTTTCTTAGATGCCTCGTGTCTTAATCAGTATGTTCCAGGACACCTCAGTCCAGCTCAAATTCCTGACGCCAGTCCCCAGTTTCTTCCCAGGCAGGCTGTTTCTGTTTGTCTATAATAAAGTTTTCCAGGACGAGATAATCCATCCCTGTCCTCATGAAACAGCGGTATGCGTCCTCAGGAGTACAGACAATGGGCTCGCCCCGCACATTGAACGATGTGTTAACCAGCACCGGGCACCCTGTGCGCTTTTCAAACTCGTTGAGCAGGCCATAGAACCTGTGGTTGGTCTCAGGATGTACGGTCTGTACCCTTGCGGAGTAATCAACGTGGGTCACTGCCGGGATCTCGGAACGGACCACATTCAGCTTGTCAATGCCGAAAAGTCCCTCTGCTGTTTCATGTCCCCCACTTTTTTGCCTCTCCTTGAGGACCTGTGCCACCAACAGCATGTATGGACTGGATTGGTCAAGGTCAAACCACTCATGGAGTTTGTCGTACATGATCGCAGGGGCAAAGGGGCGGAACGACTCCCTGAACTTGATCTTCAGGTTCATTATTGATTGCATCTGTGCATTACGTGCGTCACCTATTATGGACCTTGCCCCAAGGGCCCGTGGTCCGAACTCCATGCGGCCGTGAAACCATCCTATCACTTTTCCTGCTTCGAGCAAGGCCGCCACTTCAGGCAGCAATTCATCATCGTCGAGTATCTGGTATGGGGCCTTGACCTTCTCAAGGTAGGCCATTATCTCTGCCTCGGTAAACGAGGGGCCAAGGAATGCCCCCTGCATGGAGTCAGGTTCCCGGGGCTGTCTTTTCATCCCGCAGTATTCGTGCCAGAAGGCAAGGGCAGCGCCTACAGCACCTCCGGCATCGCCAGAGGCAGGCTGAATCCAAATTTTTTCAAATATCTTGCGTCCAAGCAACTTGCCGTTGGCAACGCAGTTTAGGGCAACACCGCCTGCGAGACATAGGCAGTGGTTGTCAATTTCCCTTGATACTGTTTCAGCAAGCCTTGTCACCACATCCTCTGTGACCGCCTGTATTGAGGCAGCAATATCCATCTCTTTTTGGGTGATTTCTGACTCAGGCTCTCTTGGCGGGCCTTCAAACAGATCATGGAAACGGCGGTTGGTCATGGTAAGCCCAGTGGCATAGTTGAAATAGTCCATAGCAAGACGAAAGGTGCCGTCGGGCTTGATGTCTATGAGCCTGTCCCTGATAAGCGATTCATATACAGGCCTCCCATACGGGGCAAGTCCCATGAGCTTGTACTCCCCGGAGTTGACCCTGAAACCGGTATAGTAGGTAAATGCAGAGTACAGGAGTCCGAGAGAATGGGGGAAGTCAATCTCCCATATGGGAGTAAGCCCGTTCCCCTGGCCATGCCAGGCAGAGGTGGTGGCCCACTCGCCTACGCCGTCAAGACATAGCACAGCGGCATTTTCAAACGGAGAAGGATAAAAGGCAGAGGCCGCGTGGGATCTGTGATGGTCACAGAAGAACAGGGGGGGGAGCATAGACTCTCTGATTCCTGAAAGTCTTGACAGTTCCTTTCGCAATGTGGCCTTTAACAGGAGCTTGTCCTTTAGCCATACAGGCATTGCTGCAATGAACGAGGCAAGGCCGCGAGGAACATACGCGAGGTATGTCTCAAGTAGCCTCTCAAACTTTACAAGTGGCTTGTCATAAAAGACTATGGCGTCTATCTCTGATAGTTTCAGCCCGGCCCAGTCCATGCAGAATGTAACTGCCCCTGCAGGGAAACCAGCATCATGTTTCTTTCTGCTGAAACGCTCTTCCTGGGCTGCAGCAATGATACTGCCATCAATAAGGATGGCTGCCGCGCTGTCGTGGTAATAGGCTGATATACCCAGTATCTTTTTCATACCTGGTCACCATACTACAGGATACCTAAGATGCAGAAACAATTGGTAAAGGCCGATGGTGTTTTTCTCATGTTTTGATCGTGGCCAATGTATTTAATAGATCCCTGCAAGTTAAAAGCATGATAAAAAAAGCATCATTGACCGTATCGGTGCCCTGTAGCACAACCTGTCACACAGCGATACAGGCGATACCCATGTGGTAACTGTTCACAGGGTTCTTCGCGGGTATTATCGGACAACTGTCTGAAGTGTATCTACTTGCAGGGTGCTACAGATACAAGGCGGAGGGTGTGCAGGCGTACTCCCTGTACTTCAAGTGCCCGACAGGTAAGCGAAAACTCTGAGACAGCAGATGTGGTACCATGTGAGCAGATACCCCATGTGCCGTCTGCTCAGACCTGTGCATGGTGCTTTAGAAAGCAGCGGTAGGCGTCTGCAATACCCTGGTCAAGCCCGATGGAATAATGCCACCCAAGCTCTGATAGACGGGTTACATCAAGGAGTTTCCTTGGTGTCCCGTCCGGTTTGGAGGTATCCCAGACTATTTCGCCGGAAAAGCCTGTAACCCGTTTAACCTTTTCTGCAAGCTCTCTCACTGTGATGTCCTTGCCACATCCGATGTTTATCAGGGGCGGCATGACTTGGCTGAGGAATGTAGATCTTATCTGTGTCTCGTCGAGGCCCATTAAAAATACACACGCATCTGCCATATCGTCACTGTGCAGAAATTCGCGGCGAGGGGTCCCGGTACCCCACAGGGTCACATGTCTGTCCCCTCTCATCTTTGCCTCGTGCATCTTCCTGATAAGTGCTGGCAGCACGTGTGAATCCTCAAGATCATAGTTGTCACCAGGGCCATAGAGATTGGTAGGCATCACGGCAAGAAATTCTGTGCCGTACTGTCGGTTATAGGACCAGCACTCCTCTATGCCAGCTATCTTGGCCACTGCATATGCCCGGTTTGTCTGCTCAAGAGGCCCTGTCAGGAGGTACTCTTCTCTTATGGGTTGGGGGCACTGTCTTGGATAAATGCATGATGATCCAAGAAACAGCAGCCTTTTTACTGAAGATGCGTAGGATTCATGAATGATGTTGTCCTGGATGAGCAGGTTGTTGTGGATAAACTCGGCTGGATATCTGCTGTTGGCCAGGATGCCTCCAACACGTGCAGCGGCAAGGAACACATACTCAGGCTGTTCCTGCCTGAAAAACTCGCGTACTGCAGCCTGATCCATGAGGTCAAGTTCCGAGTGTGTGCGGGTTATGATGTTCACATATCCCTTGCCTTCAAGGCGTCTTACAAGGGCTGAGCCTACCAGCCCCCTGTGTCCGGCAACATATATTCTGCTCTCTTTTTTCATAAGGACTGACTTCTGCTGTTGACAGATACGCTATCTGTGTAAGTGGCGACTGTTGATGTACTGGTCTAATCTGTACGAATGAACCTTTGCCCGTGTACGGGGGATGCAGGATATGGAGAGCCAGCGGAGGTGTCTCCTGCTACTCATTATGGTTATACACCACATAGCCATGTCTCTTGACAAGCTCGTCCCGTTTTGCATCTTCAAGATCACTCCTGGCCATCTCTGCCACAAGCTCCCTGAACGTGGTTTTGGGGGTCCAGCCCAGTTTCTCTTTTGCCTTGGAGGGATCTCCAAGCAGGGTCTCTACCTCTGTGGGCCTGAAATACCGGGGATCTACAGCCACTATACACCTGTTGGACTGGTCATATCCCTTTTCGTCCAATCCCGTTCCCCGCCATGTAATACTCATACCAAGTTCCTCTGCCGCAGCATTTACAAAATCCCTGACGCTGTGCTGCTCGCCTGTAGCTATTACATAATCATCGGGTTCATCCTGCTGGAGCATTAGCCACTGCATCTCAACGTAGTCACGTGCATGGCCCCAATCCCTCTTGGCATTTAGGTTGCCAAGGTAGAGACAGTCCTGAAGCCCCAGCTTGATCCTTGCAAGGGCACGGGTGATCTTCCGGGTGACAAAGGTTTCTCCCCTTCTTGGAGATTCGTGGTTGAACAGGATGCCGTTGCACGCAAACATGCCATAGGCCTCGCGATAATTTACCGTGATCCAGTAGGAGTACAGTTTGGCCACTGCATAGGGTGATCTTGGGTAGAACGGGGTGGTTTCCTTCTGGGGTGTTTCACGCACGAGACCAAACAGCTCTGAGGTTGATGCCTGATAAAATTTGGTCCTTCCGGTAAGTCCCAGTATGCGTATGGCCTCGAGCAGCCTGAGGGTTCCCAGGGCATCAGAGTTGGCCGTGTATTCCGGCTCTTCGAAAGATACGGCCACGTGGGACTGGGCAGCCAGGTTGTACACCTCATGGGGCTGGATCTTTTCTATTACATGTATGAGGCTTGATGAATCTGTAAGGTCTCCGTGATGTAAGATGAAATTCCTCTCAGGCTCGTGAGGATCCTGGTAGAGGTGATCTATGCGATCGGTATTGAACAGTGATGAACGTCGTTTGAGACCGTGCACCTCATATCCCTTTTCTAACAGAAACTCGGCGAGATATGCGCCGTCTTGCCCTGTAATGCCTGTAATCAAAGCCCGCTTTTTTTCGTTGTTTTGTCTCATGGTGAATTTTTGAAAATATTTTTTAACCTGAATTGAGTGATTCCCAATTTTGCGTAAGATGCAAGGTGTCATGTTTGATGGGTGTCACCTGTGTGTGCTCATCCCATCTGGCCAGGCAGGGGGTATCCATGTCTGCATGGCTACATACAGAGGCATATCACAAACACGCTTGGTGCTGCAACAAGTTTTTGGCAACAGATCATACTATAGTCCTCTGACTCGATGTAAGTGAGGTGCCTATCAGGTTTCACACAGTTGTACGATAG
>Ga0256914_1004286_pt1 | contig 10782 bp, 13 predicted proteins | sample HulkmetaG_FD_191571 | JGI IMG/M metagenome (GOLD analysis project Ga0256914, IMG submission 191571) | Hydrothermal chimney microbial communities from Main Endeavour vent field at the Juan de Fuca Ridge, Pacific Ocean - Hulk | ecosystem: Environmental > Aquatic > Marine > Hydrothermal vents ...
ATTTACTGTAATTAAAGATAAAACAAGATTTCACATGATTTGAAGCGCTCAATTCAGCTTTGATAAAAAAAGAGGGATTTACCCACAGATGCTGGTAAATCCCTCTTTATGGGGAGGAGAGGAGGAGTACTATGAAGTGCTTATTCCAAAGAGAATATCTTAAAGGCTGCCAAGCCTAACCCAAATTCTTTATCATGTCGTTGAGCATACTCTCTGCGATCTTCTCTGGTTTTATCTCATAGGTGCCATTTTGTACCTGTTCCTTGAGCATGTCTACCTTTTCGGCACGCCCCGGTTCCTCTGTACGCATGGCACTGTTAACCTTCTGAAGCATACGGGAGCCGGCTGACAGCTCCACACGGTCACCCCGGGCCGGCTGGCTACCTCTCGCAGCCACATCCCGGCTATTATCCTGATTCTGCTGACTCTGTGCCTGAGCTGTATTCTTTATATACGCATCCATCTGTACTTTTTGGCTGCTGTAATCAATTTTCATCTTTATATCTCCTATGTGTCTTTTGGGGTGGACATTACCTCATCATTATCTACCATATCATACAACCGTTCAACAACCTTTGTAATGTCCTCAGGGCTTAACTCCTTAACAACTTCCCCTTTTTCGTCATTTATGACACGAAATTTAAAATTTTTTCCCTTTTCCCTACTTGAAATTATATCAATAGTGCCGCCAAACTCATTTCCAAGGCGTTCAACTACCTGCTCACTCACCTTGGCGCTTACATCCTTTCCGGCTCGAGAAAGTATATCAGAGGTGATCTTCTGGGTTATCTGTTTTTGCCTCGCCTCTGAAGATATGGATATGGAATCAGGACCGCGTGGAACAGGCTGTGAGGCAGCTTTGAGCCGCGCAAGACTACGCCTTTCCACCCTCTGGCCATAGGCCCTGATTACATTCTGTATGTGATGAGACGAAATATTCATTTATTCACACCGTTTTTTCCTATATCTTATTCATATTATCGGTGCGCCCAAAAATAAACTTAAATTTTCACAATGAAATTTTAAGATTTTTTCCCCTTTTTTCAAATGGATCGGAACCTCCATGCAGAAACGTCAAAAATTAGAGAAAAGCAGGAAATCCACACAAGTGACTGGCTCACGCCCAGCTCTCATGAATTCCATATGGTTCTTCCTGATAATGTCTTCGATACTCACAGCAGCCTGGATAGGAGATCCTCAGAAACTCACTGATGTATCTTTCAAGGCTGCCCAAAATGCAGTAAACCTTGCCATAGGACTCACAGGGGCCATGGCCCTGTGGCTGGGACTGATGAAAATCGCCGAATCAGGCGGCCTCATGACCATACTTGCCCGGATAATCAGGCCTGTAATGACCCGCCTCTTTCCAGACGTGCCGCCTGAACACCCTGCCATGTCAGCCATGGTCCTCAACATGGCAGCAAACGCGCTTGGGCTTGGCAATGCGGCTACCCCGTTGGGCATAAAGGCAATGATGGCCCTGAACAGGTTGAACCCCTTTCCAGGCACAGCCACAGATGCAATGTGTCTGTTTCTTGCCATAAATACATCCAATGTCACCATCCTTCCTCTTGGAACAATTGCAGTCAGGGCAGCCGCAGGGGCTTCCCAACCTGCCGCAATACTCCTGCCATCAATACTTGCCACATCATGTTCCACCATGGTTGCAATAGCCGCTGCCAAATCTCTAAAGAAACTGTATCCACTGCCCCATAACGAACCGGTATCTCCCCTGCCCTTTTCAGACATAGATGACCGGCAAGAGGAACAGGACGAAACAGTAAAGCCTGCTCCCATCCCTGCGACACACCCCGCAAAACAGATCGTATTTGCAGGACTGGGTATCTGCCTGATAGGGGCAATCACATGGCAGATCTATACAGGGCGTATCGATATATCAGGCATAACCGGTTGGATTGTCCCTGTCCTGATATTCGGGCTGGTAGGTTTTGGGTACATGAAAGGGGTTCCGGTATACGAACAGGGTGTGGAAGGGGCAAAAGATGGCTTCAAGGTGGCCATACGACTGATACCTTTTCTGGTAATGATCCTGGTTGCAGTGGGACTCTTCAGGGAATCAGGTGCCTTCAGGATACTGGCTCATGTGCTGGAGCCTGTTACATCACTCTTCGGCATCCCCGCAGAGGTAATTCCCATGGCCCTCCTGCGCCCCCTGTCAGGATCAGGCGCCTTTGGTCTCATGAGTGAGATTACCGCAAACGCGCCTGACAGCTATGCGGCATTCCTTGCCGGAACGATACAGGGTTCCACAGAGACCACCTTTTATGTCCTTGCCGTCTACTTCGGTGCTGCTGGCATCAGAAAGACACGATATGCAGTAACTGCGGCCCTTGCTGCTGACCTGGCCGGATTCATAGCCTCGGTCTTCTTCTGCTCCATGTTCAGACCATAAAAAAAGCCCGCACTTTGACGGGCCTCACCTGCGACTATTTCAAACAACCCTCTCACTTCAAGGGCCAAGGGCAGTCTATTTCATGAAGCACTCTCTGTCAGCCTGCTCCCGGGCTTGAACTTTACAACCTTCCTTGCAGGAATCTCAATGGCCTCCCCCGTCTTTGGATGGCGTCCTGTTCGTGCCTTTCTTTCCGAAACGTAGAACGAACCAAAACCTACAAGAGTAACCTTTTCACCATTTCCCATTGCCTCTTCAACCGCCTCTATGAAACCATTCAGGGCCTTCTCGGCTGCACTCTTTGAAATTCCTGCTGCTTTGGCCATGTGATCTACAAGTTGTCCCTTGTTCATTTAAACCCTCCGTAATTATTGCATAAGCAAAATTGTCATAAGCACTCAACTGTTATTTCCATGGAGCCTATACCTAACCCTGCAACAACAGTTTTTACTTTATTCAACAGTGCCTCACGCTCAACATTTCCAGTCTCAGGAACAGTAAGGACTGCCTTCCCACAACAGATCCTGAACCTGCTCCCTTCTACCCCCCAGTCTGAAAGCATGGACTCTATCTTTCCTACAAACAGCAGGGTCTGAGCCTCCAGAGGCTTGCCTGTCTCAATCCTTGTAGCAAGGCATGACTGGCTTCTGAGCCCCCATGATTCCAGTGATTTCAATAAGCTTAAATGTCTTATATCCCGCTTGTCAAGACCAAATCGGCTAAGCGGGGTAATTATCCCCAGCTCCTCTATTGCCGCAAGGCCGGGCCTGTGAGCAGCCAGATCATCCTTCTGGGTGCCATCCATCAGATAGGATATGCCAAGTCTGTCACACACCCCGAGCATTTTCTTGTACATATAATATTTGCAATAGTAACAACGAAGGGCATCGTTACGGACAATCTCGGGGTAAAAAAGCGGGTCCCAATCAACAGTGACAAACCGTGCGGCTATGACATCAGCCATCACGGAAATGGCGTTACGGTCATCGGGATGTACAAACAGGGAATCTGCCGTAAGCGCGTAGACCGGATATCTGCAGCAGGTGACAGACGCATGGAGAAGGAAGCTGCTGTCTATCCCGCCGGACCAGGCTACAGCCACACTACCCTGCAACCCATGCAAAAAATCTTTCAGTTTGTTATATTTTTGCACAACAGGGTTATAAACAGGGGCGTCCTATCTTCCACTTTTATCCTGCCCGTGGTGGGACCACAACTTCTATTCGTTCCCTGATGGAGCTGGCACTGAGGGACCAGGCAGGAGTTCCTGGGGTTCACCAAGCAGGAAACTGCCGCTTGATATCCAATCTTTAAGTATCTCGGCAATCTCTCTTGAACGGACGTAGCTTGACAGCGGGGCAGTCTTGACCTTTTTTCCATTGAGGGTGATGGTACCACTTCTGAGCTGGGCATATGTCACCTCTGCAAGACTCTCCCCCTTACCCTTGGGATAGGCCTCTCCATAATCAACTACCTGGGTAACAATCTCCTCATCGGATATCCCGGTCCTCATGGCTATCTCCTCATTGAGCACAGGAATGGGCACGCCAAGCCCCACTGCAAGTGAACAGCCGTATCCAAGCAGGCTAACACCTGCAAGAAATCTGGGGCTCATCTGTTTCATATCACCTGTTACCATGAGGGTACCTGCAGGACGTCTCGGGATTCCGTAATCCGTCCTGTCCACATCAGGGTTGTGCTGCGTACCTTCACATATCACATACCCCTGTGTCCCGCCCAGGAATATACGGGTCCCCGTGCCAATGGTCTGATAGAGGGGATCATTGAACAGGGGACTCAACTGACCAGCAGTACAGTAGTTGGCATTGCCTGCATTGGGTCTCAACGTACCCATATAGGTATAGACGGTCTTTTTTGTAAGATTTACAGCGCAGTTGTAATTTTGATAGGCGTTTCTTGGATTACAAAGCCGGGCATAGGGTAAATCACTGAGTTTAAGCGTCTTTTCATACAACTTCCGTGGATAACAGTGGGTACCGTATGCCTCTGCCTTGAGCCTCACCGGCTTTCCGGCAACCAGGTCCTGAATAACATGCCCTCCACCGTACAAAAACTCTCCAGGATAGATCACGTTGAGAGGATCACCCTCCACAGGTTCCGTAGCCCCGATATACAGATCAACCGCAGCAAGACCTGCGTAGCATGGCACACCGTTCAGCCATACCCTTGCTGCCTTGATCCCTGGAATACTGTGCCCGAAGTTTATGAAGGCCCCGGAAGAACACATGGGGGAAAACGTTCCAGTAGTTACTACATCCACTGTACGTGCGGCTTCCACCGCACCCTTGTTGCGTACTACCCCTATCATCTCTTCGGCAGTTACCACTACTGCCCTGCCGGAACGAATTTTTTCGTTTATTTCCTGAAAAGTCTTGTTGACCTGAAAGTTAGGCATTGATATTTATCCTGATATTTATTAGAGGCACTCAGTCAAGAATGGAGACAATCCTGTGCCCCATATCCTCTACAGCCTGGATCATGGGCTTTATATCACATTTTTCCAATCTGATATAATGAACCTTTTTTCTCGAAGTCTGGGCATCCACCCCAACACTGACTATCCTGCCACCAAGTTCCCTTATGGCCCTTATGACATCGTCGATATTACCCTTTTTTTCATCAATAACAACATCAAGCCTGGAACTATCTTCAAGAAGACCAAGAAACTCGATAAATGCCCCAAGGATATCAGTGATGGTGAGAATACCCACCAGTTTCCTCTTCTCCATTACAGGAAGACCGCCAATCTTGTACTTGTGGATCAATCTTGCTGCAGAATCAATGCTGGCATTGGGATCCACTGTGATAGGATTGACAATCATCACGTCAGACATGGTCAGATCATCAACCATGGCCGGGAAAAAATACTGACGGAGATTGCTCTCTGTCACAAGTCCCTCCATGACATCTCCTTCCACCACAGGAATATGCCTGATCGAGTGCTTGTGCATAAGCTCCACGGCCTCTCTCACAGAAGCTCCCGGTCCAATTGTTATAAGATCAGTGACCATCCAGTTCTTGACTTTCATTGTCTGACTCTCCCTGTATTTTTAACAAACACACCCCTATTCTCCCCTATTGCATATGTGCCACCACACCTCTCCCATCCTGATAAAGGGGAATATATGTTAAACAGGTCCCTGTTTCAAGGTGGTTAACTCTCCCGTGAAAATAGATACAGTTTTCCAGCAACTTTTCATGTTCCAAATGTATCTGCTTACAGGGTGCTACAGCAGATGCAAGGCGGTGGATACGCAGGCATACTCCCTGTCTTTATAAATGCCCCACAGGTAAGGCCACTACAACTCATATAAGGTATCATCAACGGCAGGACGCATGTACCTCTTTCTGAATCCCCTGAGCACCTTTCCTTTACCAAGGCTCTTGAAAAGGTCATCGCTCTCAAGCACATCCCCCATCTCTTCCTCGATCTTATCCGGATCTTCTCCGGCCTCCATACGGCTGATGGCCTCTTCCATCGGCCCGCCTATATCAAGACCGGTTGCGGACATGAGCTTCCTCATCATGGCAGCAGCCTGCCTTGGATCATCCTCATCAATATTCTCTATCTCAGATGCCATGGACATCATGGCCTGCTCCAACTTACTCTCATCAATATCAGGCATGATATCATCCTCTTCCTTGCGATTCTTGGATATCGCAAATATTGACACCTGTCTTTCAAGCCCCTTACGGTTACATTTGGGGCAGTCCGGCTGTTTTTCCGTATTGATCCGCCTTGAGAAAAAATTAAATATCATATGACAGTCTGGACAGTAAAATTCATATACAGGCATGATGATACCTCCACTTATGCAATATTCTCCACATACATAAAGATGTATGGATCGTACGCCTTCAGCTTACCTTGGACAAAATAAGTTCGAAATGAGATAATGTCCATAGCTACATGAAACAGTGCGCACAGGACCTCCATACTGCCATACCTGAAAGAGGAAAATGCAAGTGACCTCCAAGTTGTCTCATACCGTATTTGCCACTATCCTTCTGACCTTTGCCCTTGGTGGATGCATCCCGGGAGGTACAGGTGACATGCCAGCAAGAAAACTCATTGCCACCAGGTGCTCTTCGTGTCACAGCACAAAGAGGATATTCAAAAAGAAACGCAGCGGAGAGGCGTGGGATGAAATTGTTGACAGGATGGTGAGACATGGTGCCAGTCTGAACAGTAAAGAAAAAGGGATGATCGAGGATTATCTCTCTGCAGAGTATGGCACCTGATAGACGGTACGCAGGGTCCTGTAGTATGTGGGCATAGTTTTATAGGTACAGGGACGGCCCTCCTAACGGACTCCCCCTCTTCGGAATATACGTATGGCAAAGACCAACATTGATAGCAGTGGATGACGCCGCAGAAACGGGCTTACCTCAAGTGCCACACCAGAATGACGCTCAATCTTGTAAACAGCATAATCAACCCCTCCCCTGAAGGTAAAGGCCGCCTTCATAAGCCTCAGAACAGAGAGTATCTTGCCCTGCACACTTCTGACAAACCACCCCAGCCGGCACATGTTGCGAGTACGTCCATCAATACTGGCTCGCCAGCAGGGCTCAACACCGTGCATGAATCTCAGGCCAAACGGTACGGCTTCAAGTGCAGGACCTGTAACAGCCATAAACCAGTGTGAACCTGCACTGAACAACGCCTCAACCCTGTCGGGCCGTTCCGGACGCAGTTCAGCACCGTACGCAAGCCCGAGACCATACTGCCAGACCTGGCTTACCGTAAACTCGGGGGTAATACAGGGTATGGTCCTTGTGAGAAAGGTGATAACAGCACTGGCACACGCCTCCACCACATCATCTGCATCTGATCTGTCCTTAACATAGATAATGGCAGAAGGCTGACAGAAACGCCCCCAGAAGTATGAATGAAACCATCTCATGGAACACGCCTTTCTGAACTGGCTCAAAGAGATCACCGCATACTTTACCCTAATCGTCCTGTCTCTATACATACCCTCATAATAATAAACATTTGGGGGTAACAGACAATTTGCCAGAGCCGAAAGGTTCATGCCATGGGCATGCCCATAGCTGTCAACGAGCACATACAGGTCCACCAGGCCATCAAAGGGATTATCCCGCTGAAGACACGAGCCATAAAACAGTACTGCCCGTACCGCACCCCTGTACTTCTCAACCAGGACCTCTGCCAAAAAATCAAGCTCAGGAGAGACCGGACGGATCATGCATTTCTTTATTTGGCTGAACAGTTGTGGTGGAATTGCCATTACAAGAAGGATAATCGGATACGGTTGGACCCTTTGAACGGGACATGAGATCAGACAATGCCTATCCGCCTGCATATGGGGAACAGGCTGGGATACTGGCGCAAAAATCCAAATATAATCCTGTGCATTGGGCCAAGATACTCATAGGCAATGGAATAGGCACGTTCCAAGACATCATTGTCATTATTGTTGCCAAAACTGCGGGCAATTGCTGACCTGGCCCTCTCCCTGAGAATGGCATCATAGGCAGCAAGGTCACTTGCCTTGTTACGATGGCGGAGAAAGGCGGTAAAACCATAGAACGCTGCAGAGGCACCATGGGCAGACAGCCCACCGGGACTGAACTTTCTGTAGGCCGATGTGGCCTCTGGATCAAATACCCAGGGCCTGTCCTGTACTACGCGCAGCCAGAATTCAATATCGTGCCTGCGAAGCTGACTTTCAAGAAATCCTCCCACCTCCCGGACACGCTGGACATGAACCATACAGGCGGACATACCGACAAAATGGCCATAGCGACTGAACAGCTCAATGTAATCGTCAAGACCTGTGCCTATAACCTCTGACTTGACCTTGCTCTTGCGGACATGCAATCCGTCACTGCGTATGTGATCGTAATGATTTATATATCCTATGACACCTGTTCGGTTTATAACCTCAACCGCGCGTTTCAAATGATTGGGAAACCAGATATCATCCGCATCGAGAAATGCAATCCAATCGCCTGATGCGGCCTGTATCCCTGCGTTGCGGGCTCCAGCGCCGCCCCTTCTGTTGGTTTCAATTACCCTGACATTCATGCCTGACTGGCGCACCACATCCATACTGGAATCAGTGGAGCCATCGTCAACCACAATAACCTCATACGGGGGCCTACTCTGTGCAGCTACGGAATCAATACACTCCCCGATAAACTTTTCAGCATTATAACACGGTATGATTACAGATATATTCATCAACTGCTCTCTGGTATCTCCTTTACACCACAAGAAAGGTCTGTATGCCGCCACAGTCAATGATCACCGGACCTGAATCAGACGTTACATCGTACAGTTCGCCATCAACCGATACCTGGCCATCAAACTGCAACTCTATGCTTTCCGCACTGGTCAACCAGTAACCATACTGCCTGCCTTTACTGACAGACCTTCCGGCAAACAGCAGCGGGAGCCTGAACCACAGACCATGAGAGCCACTTGACAGGGCGGCAAAACGAAGGGGCCCCCTGCCCTGCCCCCTTGCAAACGGACGGAGCCCAAAGAGCAATCTGCCAAGCGTGGTGACCATGATGACGAGGAAGTCGTCATTAACAGGTGCGGAGTCGTCTAAAGTGACAGTGACAGTCCTTGCCCCTGCCCCCCTGCCCCTCTTTCCAGTAACAGACAGTGCGACATATCTTAAAAATGTAAGGACAATGCCAGGAACTCCCCAAAGTCCCTTACCATGAAATTTCTCACGATAGAAGGCCATGGCATCACATATACCTGCGGTGGCCACAAACATGCCGTAATAGACCCCTGCACCAGGGACTGAAACCTGCAGGACATACCTGTTTATGATCCTGTATTTGTCCCTTCCGGTCACAGTGCCAATCCTCTCAAGCACAGAAGGAAGGGTTCCTCTCACCCCCACATCTGCAGCAGTCATGTTAGTTGTCCCCCCGGCAACCAACAGTAGGAGGGGTAAGACCGGAAAAGGTCTTTTTCTAAAAAGGGCAGTCATCACGGCCTGTACCGTGCCGTCTCCCCCACTTATAACAAGGAGATTGACCCCTGAATCACTTAGATCGCGCAGGGCCACTTCAACATCTGTTGGCGTGGTCACCTCCATCACAGGTATGGCAAAACGCGCAGCAATCTCGCTGGCATTCACCCCTATTTTACAATTCCCCCGGCTCAAGGGATTCAACAACACTCCAGGACGCAACTCTGCTGGCAGACATTTCATGTACGGCAGCATGCCGCATGGATTACCTGCCATCTTTTCTGGAAAACCACCGGACCGCAAGTGAATCCTGGGGCATGGAGTCAATAGTGCCAAACCATGATTCAAGCTCCTGCCCCCTGATGAACCGTAGCCAAACCGCAATTGCCAGCCTGATCAACAGAAAGATGGTGGTCAAAACCGTCCACCATGCCACTGCAACCAGGCCAACGTCTGGCCTTCCCAGCAAAAGCGATACAGTGAGAATAATCATACATGGGTTGCGGCGGGCAGTAACCAGTCTGAAGAAAGAATCAACCGGCCTCCAGCAAAATATTCCAAAACTGCCCAGTGTCCACTTGAATGTCCCCTCCACAAGGCGACCCACGATATATGCAAGAAAAATCCACCACATGACAGTGGACAGAGGGGTATCAACATCATATCTACCAGCCTGCTGAAGCCCCATCCCCCACAGCAGATACCAGAACGGCGGATGCACCAGATCTATAACATGGTCAAAATAGTGACCAAACTTGCTTGAAGTAACAGTAACCCTTGCAAGTTTGCCATCAACCGTATCAAGGAAGGTCATGAGCCAGCCTGCCAATAGACCAACGTAGAAATGACCTGTATAAAAGAACCAACCTGCTGCCAGCACAAGCAGAAAACCGAAGGCAGTGACATGGTTGGGTCTAAGCCCAAGCTGAACACATCTCTTTACCACCCTTCTTGCAGGAGCCGGCCAGAACCACTTGGTTACCAGATCAGTCACCCCCTTGTATGACCAGTCGAAGATCCTCTTCTCAAGCATGTCCTCCTGGCCAGGCCTGACCTGAATCACAAACGGGGGTTCAAACTTCCTGAGCCGTTGGTTGAACGAGACAGGCAGCTCGTCTGTACCTCTCAGGACAGGGCCGGCAGGAGGCTTTGCGAAACAGGGATCTTTCATGTACTTTACAGTTTGGGCCAAGATGGAGACAGGTACATGTGCCGCAAACGGTACTGCCTGCCCCCCATCCTGCTTCAGCACAATGAGGTCAGGGGTAACGGAAAGATATTTCAACAACCTGTCATCTATCAGATAGTCACCCCTGACTACGATAACGCTGGCATCTTCCGGTATGTCCTCCATGCGAGTGACAGGCTGGACCATGTCACCGAGGATTC
>Ga0256914_1004287_pt1 | contig 10779 bp, 11 predicted proteins | sample HulkmetaG_FD_191571 | JGI IMG/M metagenome (GOLD analysis project Ga0256914, IMG submission 191571) | Hydrothermal chimney microbial communities from Main Endeavour vent field at the Juan de Fuca Ridge, Pacific Ocean - Hulk | ecosystem: Environmental > Aquatic > Marine > Hydrothermal vents ...
ATTTGAATAATGCCGACAAAACTGAGCCGAGTAAAAAAACGCCTTCGTTCTTTCGCCTGACAGAAAAACCCCTCAAACACAAAGCCACAAGCTAAACGCCACGTAAAACAATTCACTCTTTCACCACGTACCACGAACTACGTACCACGCACCGCTTTCCCACATCCCACACCCCACCCCTCCGTCATCCCAGACGAGCGGCGTAAGCCGCGAGATCTGGGATCCAGACCGGGTCACCAACCCGCGACCCGGGTGCTGCTGATTGACAGCAGCGCCAGCCACAGACCACCCTTTTGCCGCGCGCTATGTACTACGCACCATGTACCAGCTTGACTCTCCCCACCCCCGCCCGTATACTCACCGCAAGATGACGTTCGCGATCGCCCTATCGCTAATCCTTCCCCGCTGGGGGTAGGTTTGGCGTTGGAAGATCGCTTGCCGCCCCCGTGACGGGCGGTTTTTTACGTTCTCTAAGGAGGTAACGTGGCCGGGAAAACGCTGTACGAAAAAGTTTGGGAAGCCCACGAGGTGCGCCGGCTGAAGAGCGGGCAGAGCCAGCTCTTCATCGACCTGCACCTCATCCACGAGGTCACCAGCCCGCAGGCCTTCGGGATGCTGCGCGAACTGGGTCTTAAGGTAGCCATGCCCCACCGCACCTTCGCCACGGTGGATCACATCGTCCCCACCGACTCGCGCAAAGAGCCTTTCGCCGACCCGCTGGCGCAGGCGATGATAGAGGAGCTGCGCAAGAACACCCGCGAGCACGGCATAGAGCTCTTCGACGTCGGCAGCGGCAGGCAGGGAATCGTCCACGTGGTGGGGCCGGAACAGGGGCTCACACAACCAGGCTTCACCATCGTCTGTGGCGACAGCCACACCTCGACCCACGGGGCCTTCGGAGCGATAGCCTTTGGCATCGGCACCACCCAGGTGCGCGACGTGCTGGCCACCCAGACCGTGGCCATGCCGCGGCTGAAGGTGCGGCGCATCAACGTGAACGGCCGGCTCAAACCCGGCGTCGGGGCCAAGGACGTGATCCTGCACATCATTCGCACCCTGGGCGTCGGCGGCGGCCAGGGATACGCCTATGAATATGGCGGGCCGGTTATCGAAGAGATGAGCATGGAAGGCCGGATGACCGTTTGCAACATGTCCATCGAGGGCGGCGCGCGGATAGGCTACGTCAACCCCGACGAAACCACCTTCACCTACCTGAAGGGCAGGCCCTACGCCCCCGGCGACGACGAATGGGAAGCGGCGGTAGCCCGCTGGCGGAGCCTGGCCTCCGACCCGGACGCAGAGTACGACGACGTCGTGGAAATAGACGGGAGCGCGATTGCCCCTTACGTAACCTGGGGCATCAACCCCGGTCAGGCCATCACCGTGGAGGAGCGCGTGCCCGACCCTGAAGAGTTTCCGGAAGACGAGGCCGCGCTGGTGCGCGAGGCGCTGGAATACATGAAGCTCGAGCCCGGCCGGCCCATCAAGGGACAGAAAATAGACGTGGCCTTCGTGGGCAGCTGCACGAACGGCCGTTTGAGCGACCTGCGCGAGGCGGCCCGGGTGGTGCGGGCGGCCGGTGGCCGGGTGGCCGCCGGAGTGCGGGCGCTGGTGGTCCCCGGCAGCGAGCAGGTGGCGCGCCAGGCGGAAGCCGAGGGGCTCGACCGGGTCTTCCGCGAGGCGGGGTTCGAGTGGCGCTACGCCGGCTGCAGCATGTGCCTGGCGATGAACCCCGACAAGCTGGTAGGCGACGAGATTTCGATAAGCAGCTCTAACCGCAACTTCAAGGGGCGGCAGGGCTCGCCCCGGGGGCGGACCCTGCTGGCCAGTCCGGCCATGGTGGCCGCGGCGGCGCTGGCCGGCGAGGTGGTGGACGTGCGCGAGGTTTTGGGGGTGGATGCGTAATGAAGGCAATCAAGAAGATACGCGGCCGGGCCGTGGTCATCCCCGGCGACGAGATAGACACCGACCGGATAATCCCCGCCCGCTATTTGAAGGCGATTACCTTCGACGGTCTGGGCGAGGCGCTCTTTTACGACGAACGCTTCGACGAGTCGGGCCGTCGGCGCGAACACCCCCTCAACGACCCGCAGCGGCAGGGCGCGAGCATCATGGTAGTCGGCGCCGGCTTCGGTTCGGGCTCGAGCCGCGAGCACGCTCCCCAGGCCATAAAACGGGCCGGTTTCGAGGCAATAATCGGCGAGAGCTTTGCCGAGATCTTTTTTGGCAACGCCACCCAGATAGGGCTGGTCTGCGTGACCCTCGAGCCCGAAGACCTGGGCGTCCTCTCCGAGTGGGTCGAGGCCCACCCCGAGGGAGAGGTGGAGGTGGACCTGGAAGCGCGCGAGGTGCGCTTTGGCGGGCGCACCGCCCCGCTCGCCATCCGTGAGGCGGCGCGCGAGGCGCTGGTGAGCGGCCGCTGGGACCCGCTGGCCGAGCTGCTCGAGGCGATGGACGCGGTCAGACAACTCGACGCCGTCCGCCCCGGTCCGGGAAAGCGCGGCGGCTACGCCGGAACGGCCTGAGGCCGGCGGCGATAAGATGAGCTGGTGAAGGAAGTGATGTAGCGTGCCCAAGATAGCAGTACTGCCTGGCGACGGCATCGGCCCCGAGGTGACAGACGCGGCGGTGGCCGTGCTCAAGCGGGCCGACGAAATCTTCGACCTGAAACTCGATTTCGACTACTTCGACTTCGGCGGGGCGGCCATCGACGCCCACGGCGAGCCCTACCCCGAGGCCACCCGCCGGGGCGTGCGGGCCGCCGACGCCACCCTGCTGGGAGCCATCGGTGGCCCCAAGTGGGACGGCGTACCCCGCGAGATTCGCGCCGAAACCGGTCTGCTGGCGCTGCGCAAGGACCAGGGGCTCTTCGCCAACCTGCGCCCGGCGCGGGTCCTGGAGGGCCTGGAAGACCTTTCCCCGCTCAAACCGGAAATCGCCCGCGGCGTGGACGTGCTGATAGTCCGCGAGCTGACCGGCGGCATCTACTTCGGCGAGCCCCGGGGCATGAGCGAGGCCGAAGCCTGGAACACCCTCCGCTACAGCCGCCCCGAGGTGGAAAGGGTGGCGCGGGTGGCCTTCGAGGCCGCCGCCAAGCGGCGCAACAAACTGACCAGCGTGGAAAAGGCCAACGTGCTCGAGGTGGGCGAGTTCTGGCGCCGCACCGTCGAGGAAGTAGCCGCTGACTGGCCGCAGGTGGAGCTTGAGCACCAGTACGTCGACGCCATGGCCATGCACCTGATTACCCACCCGGCCGACTTTGACGTGGTGGTCACCAGCAATATCTTCGGCGACATCCTCTCCGACCTGGCCTCGGTCCTCCCCGGCTCGCTCGGCCTCCTGCCCTCGGCCTCGCTCGGCGAGGGAACCCCTCTCTTCGAACCGGTCCACGGCTCGGCACCCGACATCGCCGGCCGGGGGCTGGCCAACCCTACCGCCGCCATCCTCTCGGCGGGGATGCTGGCCACCTACGCCCTGGAGCGGCCCGAGGTGGGAACGGCCATCGAAAACGCCGTAGCCGCCGCCCTAAAACGCCGGCGCACCCCCGACCTCGGCGGCGACGCCAGCACCGCTGGCTTCACCGAGGCGGTCCTGGAATCGCTGGCTGGTTAAACTGAGACATGCCGAGCCTGAAAGACAGAACCCTGATAGTCACCGGCGCCTCGCGCGGCATTGGCCGGGCGCTGGCGCTGGGTCTGGCCGCCGAGGGGGCCAATCTGGTCCTCTCGGCCCGCAACGCAGAACTGCTCGAGCAGGTAGCGGGCGAGGCGGAGGACCGCGGCGTCCGCGCCCGCTGGTACGCCGGCGACGTGGCCCTGGCGGAAACGGCCCGCAGCCTGGTGGAGCTGGCCGGTGAGCTGGGTGGGTTTTACGGCTTCATCCACAACGCCGGCGTGCTGCACGCCGGCCCGCTGGTCTGGGAGATGCCCGAGCGGCAGTGGCGCGAGGTCGTGGACACCAGCCTCACCGGCGGCTACCAGCTCACCCGCTTCGCCCTGCCCGCTCTCCTTGACGCCGGCGACGGCGTGGCCGTCTTCGTCGGCTCCGGTGCGGCCGAGTACAACCTGCCCGGTATCGGCGCCTACGCGGTGGCCAAGGCGGCCGAGGAACACCTGGCCCGGCAGGTGGCGGCCGAGGCGCCCGCGGTGGCCAGCTTTGCATTCCGCCCCGGCGTGGTCGATACCGAAATGCAAGCTCAGGCCCGCAGCGCCAGCGGCGGCGCGGCCAGGCAGCTTCACGAAATCTTCGGCGGCTACAAAGAAAAGGGCGTTCTCATCTCCCCCGAACGGGCGGCCGCCTACCTGATCCAGGTATTGCGGGCCGACCCGCACCGCTACAGCGGCAAGGTTTACGACTGGAGGAAGGAATAAACAGATGCGCAGCGACATTATCAAGAAAGGCGTGGATCGCGCCCCCCACCGCTCGCTCTTGCGGGCGACCGGGGTAATCAAGCGCGAGTCCGACTTCGAAAAACCCTTCATCGCGGTGGTCAACAGCTACGTTGACATCGTTCCCGGGCACGTCCACCTGCGGGAGTTCGTGGAGAGCATCAAGCAGTACATCCGCGACGCCGGCGGCGTTCCCTTTGAGTTCAACACCATCGGCGTGGACGACGGCATCGCCATGGGCCACGAGGGTATGAAGTGGAGTCTTCCCAGCCGCGAGATAATCGCCGACAGCGTGGAAACCATGCTCCGCGCCCACGCCTTCGACGGCGCCATCTTCATCCCCAACTGCGACAAGATCGTCCCCGGGATGATCATGGCCGCCATGCGGGTCAACATTCCCAGCGTCTTCGTCTCCGGCGGGCCGATGCGCGCCGGCTACCTAGACGGCAGGGCGCTCGACCTCATCAGCGTCTTCGAGGGGGTCGGGGCCGTTAAGGAAGGGCAGATGTCGCCCGAGGAGCTGGAAAAGATAGAGCAGATTGCCTGCCCCGGCTGCGGCAGCTGCTCGGGCATGTTTACCGCCAACTCGATGAACTGCCTGCTCGAGGCCCTCGGCCTGGCGGTGCCCGGCAACGGCTCCATCCTGGCCGAAGACCCGCGCCGCGAACAGCTCAAGAAAACCGCGGTCAGCTGGTTGATGCGCATGGTGGAGAACGACGAAAAACCGCTCGACCTGATCAGCGAACAGAGTTTCGAAAACGCCTTCCGCCTCGACGTGGCCATGGGCGGCTCGACGAATACCGTGCTGCACACCCTGGCCATCGCCCAGGAGGCGGGTATGCCCTTCTCGCTGGAAAAGCTCGACGAGATAGGGCGCAGCACGCCAACGCTTTGCAAGATAGCCCCCTCGAGCGCCTACCACATGGAAGACCTCGACCGCGCCGGCGGCGTCTTCGCCATTCTCAAGGAGCTGCAACGCGGCGGTTACCTGAACGACGACGCCCGCACCGTCTCCGGCCGCACCCTGGGCGAGATGCTGGAAGACGGCTACGAAATCAAAGACGAAAGGGTAATCCGCCGGCTGGAGAACCCTTACGACGCCCGGGGCGGGCTGCGAGTCCTCTTCGGCAACCTGGCCCCCGAGGGCGCGGTGGTCAAGACCGCCGGGGTGGTGCCCGGGATGATGCGCCACGAGGGGCCGGCCCGCGTCTTCGACAGCGAAGAGGAAGCGCAGGCGGCCATCGACGCCGGCCGTATCAAGCCCGGCGACGTGGTAGTGGTCCGCTACGAGGGCCCCAAGGGCGGGCCGGGGATGCGCGAGATGCTGGCCCCCACCAGCGCCATCGTCGGCCGCGGCCTGGGCGAGAGCGTGGCCCTGATTACCGACGGGCGCTTTTCCGGCGGCACCCGCGGCGCGGCCGTCGGTCACGTCAGCCCCGAAGCCGCCGAGGGCGGCCCGATTGGCCTGGTCGAAGAAGGCGATACCATCTTCCTCGATCTGGAAGAGGGGGTGCTGGAGCTGAAGGTCAGCGACGAAGAGCTGGCCCGCCGCCGCGCCGGCTTCAAGCCGCTCAGGAAGCCGATCAACGGCTCCTGGCTCAAGCGCTACCGGGCGCTGGTGACCAACGCCGCCCACGGCGCGGTTTTGAAAAACGAGCCGGACTGAGCACCGCGCCAGCAATCCGGGCGGCCCCGCGGGGCCGCCCGTTTCTTACCTGACGGGACTTATTCGAGCCACTCGGTCTCGTAGCTCTTCGTCTTGGGGATGACGCACAAAAACTCCACCGGCTGCGAGCCGCGGTTCTCGTACCAGTGGGCCACGCCGGCCGGAATCAGAACCGCCTCGCCGGCCGTCACCTCGCGCACCTCCTCGCCCAGCCCCAGGTGCATACCGCCGCTCAGCACGTATTGCTCGTGCTCGATCGTCGGATGCTTGTGCGCCGGTATTCGACCGCCGGGCAGGATCGTAAACTTGCGGAGGATGAAGTTCGGCGCCCCCTCGTCGGGCCCGATGAGGACCTGGATGAAGGCGTTCGTACCTTTTTGCACCGGCTTCTTGGCCACCTGATCTGCGGGGCGTACCACTGGAATACTCATAAGGCTATTCTACCGCCCAGCGCTTCAGGATCTCGATAACTTCCTCGTCGGAGACCTGCGGGAAGCTGCGGTAGTAAGCCCCGACGGCCACGAAGTCGGCGGGGGCGCTGAGAACCACCACCTCGGCCTTCTGGGCGAGCCGCGCCACCGCCTCCGGCGGCGCCACCGGCACCGCCACCACCAGCCGCCGCGGCTTCTCGGCCAGGACCGCGGTCACGGCGGCCTCCATGGTGCTGCCGGTGGCTATGCCGTCGTCAACCAGGACCACGTCGCGCCCGGCTAGAGGCTCTTTGGGGCGTACCGCCCGGTAGCGCCGCCGCCGCTCGCGGATTACCTGCATCTGCCGGCCGGTCTCGGCTTTGAGGTAGCTCTCGTCGGCCAGCCTGGTCGCGTAGGGCTGCAAGTAAACCTCGCCGCTCTCGCCGACCGCGCCGAGCGCGTACTCGGGGTTGCCGGGAGCGCCAATCTTGCGGGCCAGTACTATGTCCATCGTGCCGCCCAGCTCGCGGGCGATAACGTCGGCCAGAACCACCCCGCCGCGGGGAACTCCGAGCACGACCGGCCGCTCCAGCGCAAGCGGCTTCAGCGCCGCCGCCAGCTGGCGCGCCGCTTCTTCTCTATCGGCGAAGAACATTACCGGCATTGACGATTCTCATTCTAACAGCCGCAGGTTAGAGGCTGCGCCCGGCGTAGCGCATGTATCCGCGTAACGCCAGCATCAAGGCCGTTCCAATGGCAAACCAGACCCACAACGGCCAGGCCAGCCAGAGCTTCACCGTGGGGTCGTGGCCGATGAGCTGCGCCCCGGCCCAGACGATAATCAGCGCCCCGACCCAGTTGAGCCAGGGCCAGCGGTTTAGCAGCGAGGCGATGGCCGCCGAACCGAGCATCAGGATGGGAATGGAGACAAAGAGGCCGAAGGTCAGCAGGCCCAGGTGGCCGTTGGCGGCTCCGGCCACCGCCAGGATGTTGTCGAGGCTGAGGGTGAAGTCGGCCACGATTATCAGCGTCACCGCCTGCCAGAAGGAGGCGGCGCTGCCCACCCGGGCTTCCTCCTCGTCGCCGCGAATCAGCTTGGCGGCAATCCAGAAGAGCAGGAAACCACCGGCGGCCCGCAAGTAAGGCACCTCCAGCAGCAGGGCGGCCAGAATGGTAAAGGTGACCCGCAGACCTATCGCCCCCAGCGTACCTACCAGGATGGCCTGCTTGCGCAGCTGCCCCGGCAGGTCGCGGACGGCCATGCCGATGACCACGGCGTTGTCGCCCGAGAGGACCAGGTCGATGAGGACGATGCTGAGTATGCCCAGCAGGGTGGTTTCTATCATTTATTCCTCGAGTACGAAGCGGTCTTCGCTGTCGTGGAGCCGCACCCGTTGAATAATGCGGCTGTCGTGGTCGTTGTTGGTGTCGGAGGTGGCCACCACCGTCACGTAGTCGCGTATCGGGCTCTTGACGACCTTCTTGGTAAGCGTCTCCTCAACCTGGAAGAGGCCGGCGGCGTTGTTCATGCGAACCCGTATTTCAATCGGGATCTCCTCGCCACGCATGATGATTACTTCGTCAACCGCCAGGGCCGAGATGGAGTGGATGTCTATAGAACCCAGGCTGAAGGCCTTGCGCCCGCGCCCCTTGGTTATGTCGGTACCGTCGGCGACCGCGGTCACGCCGGCCTCGATGGTCAGCGGTTCGGGGTGCAGGTCGTGGCTGTATATCGAGTGGAGCATGAGCGCCCGCAGCTCTATCCGCTGCTCGGGCTTTGGGTAGAGATCGCCGAGGATGCGGTTGAGTATGGGCAGGGCCAGGGTCACGCTGAAGGCTTCGTGGTGGTCGCGGTGAACCTGGTTACCGATGTCGTGGAGCATGGTCGAGAGGATGACCACCACGAAGGCGTCGTCCAGATCGCCGATACCCGACTCGACGGTGTCGGGGCGGACGCCGGCGTCGATAAGTAGTTGCAGGATGGCCACCGAGGCGGCGCCGGTGAGGAGGGCGTGGACGCGGCCGTGGTCGTTGTAGCCAAGCTTGTGCATGGTGATGTAGTTGGCCATGTCCCAGTGACCGCGGGCCTCGGGGTCCCGCGAGAGCATCTCGTAAGCGGCCAGCGCCTTCGGGTACGGCTCCAGACCCTTGCGAATGGACTGGTCGGCCTCGACGTAGAGCTTCGACTTGGGGCTGGCGATGTGGATTATGCGTTCGTTGGCGTCAGGCAATGGCGAACCTCCCCGGGGTCTCGCCCCGGAAGCCTTATTCTACGCATATTCCCCGTTCGGGGAAAGGGTTACTCTCCCTTGAACTCGGGCGCCCGCTTTTCCAGGAAGGCGCTGGTGCCCTCGCGCATGTCGTGAGTGGTGCAGGCCATACCGAAAAGGTCGGCCTCTATCTCCAGCGCCTCGGGCAACGGCACGTCTATACCGCGGGCCACCGCCTCCTTGGCCAGGGCCAGGGCTACCGGGCTGTTTTTCATTATCTGACCGGCCAGCTCCCCGGCGGCGGCGACGGCGTCGTCGGCCACGCGGTTGACGATGCCGAGCTGCAGGGCCTCCTCGGCGGGAACGTGGCGGCCGGTGAGAATCAAATCGAGGGCGCGACCGGCGCCTATCAGGCGGGGCAGCCGCTGGGTGCCGCCGAAACCGGGGATCAGGCCCAGGCCCACCTCGGGCAGGCCCAGCCTGGCGCCCTTCGCGGCCACCCGCAGGTCGCAGGCCAGGGCCAGCTCGAGCCCACCCCCCAGAGCGTAGCCGTTGATTGCGGCAATCGTCGGCACCGGCAAAGCGGCGATGTGGTTCATCACCTCCTGGCCGCCGAGCGAGTACTCGCGACCGATGAAGACGTCCTTCAGGGCGTTTATTTCGCCAATGTCGGCCCCGGCGACGAAGGCCTTGCCCTCGCCGGTGAAGACGGCCACCTTGACCTCCGGGTCCTCGGCGATTACCTCGGTCACCTCGGCTATCTCGGTCAGCACGTCGGCCGCCAGCGCGTTGAGGGCCTCGGGCCGGGTAAAGGTGACCCAGGCGACGTTGTCTTTTACCTCATACTTCAGGTACTCGAAGTCGGGCATCTCCAGGGCGAAAGCCGGCACTTCATCGTGGTCGTGTTCGTGCGCCATCTCCTACACCTCCCCTTCCAGAAGCAGCAACCCCTCGAGCGCGGTCTCGACCATCCGGTGAACGCCGCGCTGCAGTATTTCCTGGGGAATGAACTCCTTGTCGCCTATCTGGTTGGACACCGTCACCAGCGCCCCGGCGTGTACGCCGCGCATCTTGGCGATCAGGAAGATGGCGGCCGCCTCCATCTCGAAGGCCATCACCCCGTAGCGGTGCCACTCGCGGGCGTTCTCGGGGTTGGTGGCGTAGAAGGCGTCTTCGGTGGCTATCAGCCCCACGTGGTAGCGCTCACCGGAGCTTTCGGCGGCGGCTGCCAGCGAGCGGAGAACCGGCCAGCTGGGAATGGCCGAGTAGGGGCGTCCCTCGAGGTACTGGCGGGTGGTGCCGTCGAGCGGCACCGCCCCCTGGGCAATCACCAGGTCACCGGCCTGGAGCGCCGGGTCAACCGCCCCGCTGGTACCTATGCGCACCAGCACCCTGGCGCCCAGCTGCACCAGCTCTTCGGCCACGATCGAGGCCGAAGGGCAGCCCATGCCGGTTGTTTGAACGCTCACCGGCATGCCTTTGTATACGCCGGTGAAGCCCAGTAGCGAGCGGTAAGTGTTGTAGGTCTTGACGTCGTCGAGAAAGTTGTCGGCAACGTACTGGGCCCGGCTCGGATCACCGGGGAGGAGAACGAAGGGAGCCACGTCACCAGTCTGGGCGCGAACGTGTAGAGGACTCATACCCCCTTAGAATACCGCGCCCGCGAAGACCAGCGCCCCTTTCTCACGTCCCTTGAGCACCGGCAGCAGGCGCAGCGCGTCGCGCCGGGCGCAAAAGTCCACGTCGTCCGCCAGGCCCACCGGCTCGAGCGCCCTCCCGGCCGCGCTAGCCTTCAGGATGGCGCGGGCGTCGGCCCGGGCGAGCTCGAGCGCCAGCCGCGCCTGGTCGCCGGCTTCCAGCTCGCCAACCTCCTGCAGGCCGGCTACTATCGCCCCGATCGCGTAGGCGTCGTCCAGCGCCAGCCGCCCCCCGCGGCCGGCGGCCACCAGCAGCAAGGAGTCGAAGCCGGCCGCCCAGTGAACCGCGGCGCCGGCGTTCACCAGCGCCCCCAGGGCCACCTCCCCGACCACCTCCGCCGCCCGCAAGGCCGCGCGGGTGCCGTTGGTGGTGGTCATGACCACCGTCCGGCCCCGCAGATCCAGCCG
>Ga0256914_1004288_pt1 | contig 10779 bp, 7 predicted proteins | sample HulkmetaG_FD_191571 | JGI IMG/M metagenome (GOLD analysis project Ga0256914, IMG submission 191571) | Hydrothermal chimney microbial communities from Main Endeavour vent field at the Juan de Fuca Ridge, Pacific Ocean - Hulk | ecosystem: Environmental > Aquatic > Marine > Hydrothermal vents ...
GGGGGGAGGCTGGGAGGGGGGCCAGCTCCGCGAATCTCCAAATCCCACGCAAAAGACCCGCCACCCTGCCGCCCGCGCGGTTGAGCCGTCCCCCGTCCCCGGTCTTCCGTCCCAATCCGCGGTAAACCGGCTGTTTTCCGCCGCGGGGGCCAGCACAACCGGCGAGTCACAGACTCGCCTGGGCGCAGGTGTGTGCGCCCGCATCATGCGCCTGTGTGTGCACCTGTGCCAGCGTCGCCCGCCCGCTCTTAAACCTGAAACCTTGAACCTGAAACCTTGAACCGTAATGCCCCTCATCGTTCCTTCTCTGTTTCCACTTTGCGTCTCCGCATCCAACAAATCTTTTCACGCATCACTGACGGGCACGGTAAACCAGAAGGTCGCGCCCTGGCCCGGCACGCTGTCCACATTCATCTGGCCGCGGTGGGCCTCGATGATGTAACGGGCGATGGTCAAGCCCAGGCCCGAGCCGCCGTGGTCGCGCGAGCGGGAGGCATCGGCCCGCCAGAAGCGCTCGAAGACATGGGCCTGCTCCTCGGGCGTCAGGCCCGGGCCGGTGTCGCTGATGCTGAATTGCACGAATGTGCCCTGCATGTCTGCGCTCAGGCTGATGCGGCCCTGTGCGGGCGTGTGGCGCAGGGCATTGCTCATAAGGTTCGCCAAAACCTGCCGCAAGCGGTCTGGGTCGGCCTGAATGGCGGGGAGGTCGGGCGCAATGCGGGCGCTGAGCTGGATGGCTTTGGCCCGAGCTGCCTCCTGGAAGATTTCGACCGTGGTGGTCAGGAGTGGTTCGGGCGCAACAGGCACAAGATTGAGATGCAATTGGCCGGCCTCGGCCTGGGTCAGGGCCCGTAAATCGCCCACCAGCCGGTTCAGCAGCAGCGTTTCATCATAAATCAACGCTACTTCCTCCTCGGTCATGGGATACACGCCATCCAGCATGGCTTGCAGATTGCCCTGAATCACCGAAAGGGGGGTGCGCAACTCGTGGGCGATGTCTGCAATCATGTTCTGGCGCAAGGTTTCGGAGCGTTGCAGCGCTTCGGCCATTTCGTTGAAGGCGCGCATTACTTCGGCCACTTCATCGCTGCCAGCCACAGGCACGCGTTGGTTCAAATCGCCGCGAGAGAGCGTGCGCGCTGCTCGGGCCAGATGATTGAGGGGGGTGACAAGATGACGCGTGAACAAGAGCCCCAGCAACAATCCCAAAAGCCCGGCGGCAAGCCCCGCCTGCACCAACGAGCGGGTGATGAGTGCCAAAAAGGCTTGTGCCTGTCGGCTTGTACCGCCATTGCCCGCTGTAATCAGCAAATACCCGATGGTTTTGCCCTCTAATTCGATGGGGGCGGCCTGTTTTCGTTGCACGTTATCCAGTGTTTGATGGGTGTTGGTTTCGTCGTAAACCACTCGCCCATTGGCATCGGCCAGCGTGTATTTGGGAATGCCCCGCCCTTTGCCATGCCCCTGGGCGCCCGTTTGGTTTTGGAAAATCCTCTCAACGCCCTCCCAGCTATTTTGCTGCTGATAGTACGTTTGCAGGGCTGGCGTGAGTTTGTTATCGATGAGGTTTTGTGTGATGTAGCGATGAAAGCCTGTGCTGAGTTGATAATTGGCCAGCAAGCCTACCGCGGCAATGCCCACCAGGGTGACCAGGGCAAAGGCCAAGGCAAGTTTGACCCACAATTTGTTCACGATTCCCCCACAAGCCGGTAGCCCACGCCGTAAACTGTTTCGATGTAGCCGGGCGTATCTTTGGCAATGCCCAGTTTTTTACGCAGGTTTTTGATGTGGCTGTCGATGGTGCGCTCCATGCCTTCGTAAGAGTAGCCCAGCGCTTGCTGAATCATGTCGGTGCGGGTGAAGGCGCGGTCGGGGTATTTGAGCAGCAGGTGCAGCAGGGCAAATTCGGTGCGGGTCAGGTCGATGGGGGTGTCGGCCAGCATGAGGGTGTGCTGGTTTGCGTCCAGGCGTATGGGGCCAATTTGCAGGATGTTGTTGCGGGGCAGGCTACCGGCAGTCCGGCGCAGCACGGCCCGTACTCGGGCCACTACTTCGTGCGGATTAAAGGGCTTGGCGATGTAATCATCAGCGCCCAGCTCCAGGCCCACGATTTTGTCGGAGTCTTCGACGCGGGCGGTGAGCATGATGACGGGGATGCGGGCCAGTGTCTCGTCCCCGCGCATGATGCGCGTGACCGCCCAGCCATCTGTGCCCGGCAGCATCAGATCCAGGACGACCAGGTCTGGTTTTTGGCTGCGGATGATGTGCATGGCGCTATCGCCATCGTAGGCTACGCTTACTTGGTAATTGCTTTGTTCCAGGTAGGAGCGCACCAGGCGGGCGATTTGTTTATCGTCATCGACAACGAGAATGTGCTGAGACATGGGACTAAACCTGATGTGCGACTTTTCTGCTCTAAAAAGCAGGCTTTGATGCTTTGATTTGCTGTTCCACGAACCGACGAAGGGACGATAGGACGAAAATGGACGAAAGGAGGAACGTGGAGGAAACTTATTGCAGACTACTTAACAGTTACAGGGCAAAGCGAATGTGCATGATGTCGCCATCCTGGGCAATGTATTCTTTGCCTTCCAGGCGTAATGTGCCATGTTTGCGGGCTTCGGCCATGCTGCCCGCAGCCATGAGATCGTCGTAGGCAATGACCTCGGCCCGGATAAAGCCGCGAGCCAGGTCGGTGTGGATGGTTCCTGCAGCTTCTACTGCGGTGGCGCCCACCGGAATTGTCCATGCCCGTACTTCATCTTCGCCCACGGTAAAAAAGCTTTGTACCCGCAGCAGTTGGTAAGATAGGCGAATGATGCGGCTTAGGCCTGGTTCTGGAATTTCGAATTCAGCCAGAAACTCTGCGGCTTCTTCCGGTTCCATCTGCGCCAGCTCAGCTTCCAGTTTGCCGCGCAGCCCCGCCACGATGACGTTTTCACCTTTGATGGCGCTGCGATATTGCTGGGCGCTGCTTTCTTCGGCATCTTCGTCGATGTTCACCAGTACAAACATCGGTTTTTGCGAAAGCAGATTAAAGCCGCGCAGGAATTTTTCTTCCTCGGCTGTAAGTTCGACTTCGCGCAGGGGGATTTCATCTTCCAGTGCGGCCAGCAGGCGTTCCAGCAGTGCCTTTTCGTCGGCCAGGGCCTGACGTTCTTTGGCGTCGCCCCCTTTGCCCAGACGTGAGCCAATGCGCTCCAGGCGATTGGTAATGACTGTCATGTCGCTGAGCAGCAGTTCAGTTTCCATGATTTCGATATCCCGGGCGGGGTTTACGTCCCCTTCCGGGTGTAGTACGTTGTCATCGTTAAAGGCTCGCACCACATGCAGCAGGGCATCGTTTTGGCTGATTTCGTTGAGTAATTCGCCTGCCAAGCCACCCGCTTCGCCCATGCCTTTGGCCAGACCGGCGATGTCGTTGTATTGCACCGTGGCATAGGTGGTTTTTTTGGGTTGGTACATGGCGGTGAGTTTGTCGACGCGCTTATCGGGCACATGCACCACCGCAGTGTGGACAGCCATGCGTCCGGATGAGTAGGCCTCGGTTGCGACTTGACCGCGAGTCAGAGCGTTGAAAACGGTGGTTTTACCGCTGTTGGGAAGTCCAATGATGCCAATTTTCATAAGCAGATAGTTTGATCGTTGCAAACAGTTGTGTAGAAGATGTGCAACTGTTCATAGCCATCCCAAAAGTGGACAGAGGCTTTTGCAGTTGCGAAGATGAGAGGCACTAAGCTATCGGTGCGATCATTATCATAACGCATTTTTAATGACATTGGCAATGATGCCCCCTGTTGCCCGCCGAGGCAACAGGGGGATATGATTGTGCGTTTTTTGCGCCCGGGATGCGCTGTTTTGAGGTCTGCTAGTGGTGCTATCGCAGCAGTAAGGGCATGTAGATTTGCGATTTTGTTCCACCGGGTGGTGTCCAGTCTCCTACCCACATCAGGGAGCGTTCGACATATGTGGCGTGATCGACATTTTCCGGGTTTGTAACTGTGAAGGTGACTGTGGTGGCATAACTGCCATCTGCGGTATTCGCGGGCATGTCGGCAACAGCCCAGACGTAAAAATCGGTTAGTGTGGCGGGGAAGGGGTTGGAGACAATTTGTTCGGGGTCATACGGGCCTGTTTCGTTGCCAAAGACCAGTTTCCAGCCTGTGCCGATGTTGGAATCGATTTGCCAGTCGATGGTGTAAGTTTCTGCTGGTTTGTAGATGTGGTAGCGGGCCTGAATAGGGGATGGCTTGTCATAATACCAGATGGGCGTGCTGGCTACGTGCCAATCGCCACCATCTTCTGCCACATTTGTATCCATTGGCCCCACGCAGGTGATTGGTTCATCTTGTTGTGTGGCTTGTAGTTTGAAGAATGCTTGTGCCATGCTGTTTTCTGGAAAGAAAAAGGGCGCTTCTTCGCCTTGATAGCAGTAGTATTCACTGGTTTGGGAATTGAGTCCGTCATCCTGACCGCCGCCAAAATCCAAGAGATAGTTGATTTGCGCCTTCCATTTGCCTGCTGCAGTGCTTCCTTCCCGGCAGGTGCTGGCTGTGGCACTATCACCCGTTAAGACAGTCCAATGTGTGCCCGCTGTTTGTGGCAGATTCTGTGAAATCCAGGTTTGATGTGCTGTGGTTTTGTGTAGCGAAATTTGGCTGATAATACCGTCGTTACCCAATTCAAACGAAAATAGTTTCATCTGCGCTGGATTGGATGAATCTATGAATACCATTGCTTCATTTGGCATGTTGATGGCCCAGAACAGCTTTTCCTCTTTCCACAAGGTCATCCATTTTTTACAGTCTTCTTGTTCGATGGTCTCATTTCTGAGTCCGAAGAAGTGCCCAATATCCCAGAGATAATAATCATCTGTCACGCGTTGGTGATTACCGCCACCCTGTTTTTTAACTTGCCCTGTCAGCGTAGATGTATCATCGTTGATAACATTGCCATCTTTATCAACTTCACATGCCAGTGTGACCATTAGGGTTGCTATGATCATAAGCATAGTGATGACTGAGCTTCGTTTTGAGGTGCGCATCGGTTAACTCCTTTGTGGTTTGAATGTGCGATGAATCGCGCTGAATGGGAAGATAGCAGTGAGCCTGAGAAGCACTGCAAAAGAAAGCGTTATGGAGTGCCGTTGCGCTCAGAGTGCTAGTTTTCTGAGGTAGCCGTGACGAATATCAGGGTTCCGCCATCCATTTGTAAGTCAATAATGAGTCGATTGTCATCGTCGATGGTGTAGGTTCCGGCATAGGGTAAATCTTGCAGTAAGATTGCGGCGGGTGAGTCTGGGGGACAGGAGATGGTTTCTGGCAAGGATAGGTTCAGGCCGCCATTGGTGCGGGTGTAGGTTCCGATGCTATGGCCGCAGTTTGTGTTGATGGTCAACTGGCCATTTGTTTGGAATTGAAGGGTGTTTTGTGTCGAGTCTTCAGCTATTAGCAGGGTGTTGTCGGGCCGGGAGGTGCTTTGCCACAGCCAGGTGGGCCCGACCAGTGCAGCCCGAGGTGTTGGGTGTTGGGAAGTGGAGGTGGCGACCAAGGATGGTGTCTGGGGTGTGGTGGCGGGCAAGGGGGTGCTTTCGACCGTATGTACATTTTCAGGGGACGCGAGTGGTCTTGCGAGCTGATTGTTTTGCGATTTGTTTGGTAGCTGCGGAGGCCGGGCACAGGCTGATAGCACCATTGCCAACAGCAATAGCGTTTCAAAAATGAGCGTCTGTCTAATGTGTTTGTTTTGTTCCATCGTTAAATTCCTTTTCCGGGAGGACTGGGTGCAGGATGATTATACGTTGATATTGTCAAAACGGCTAATACGTTGAAATGGTTTCCGATTTTGCTTGATGGCTTATTTCCTGCTATGCTACGCTTGTACCGTTGCTTTTTGGCATCAACGGTTCTTGATGTTTTATACCACTACAAGCATTGGTGGTGGTTGTTTTCGACTGATGATAACTGTTCATCGCTATCCAAAGAGAGTCACCAAGGCATAAGGACACGAAGAGAAAGGGAAGGAAATGCTTTGTGTTTCACCTTTCTGGGTGTCTTTGTGGCAAAAGGTTGATAAGATCTGTGCCATTAAGCCTAATGGTTTTATGTCGCTCGCTCCTGATGGCTGAGTCAAATTCGAACCACTGCCCAAGTATTTTAGATGACGTTACCGATACCCATGATTTCTTTAATTTGTACTGTTTTTAACGAAGGTCGCACTGTCCGGGCGCTGCTGGATAGTTTGCTGGCCCAAAGTATGCTGCCTGATGAGGTGGTGATTGTTGATGGCGGTTCGTCTGACGATACGGTCGATCATATTCGTGCTTATGAGTCTCGTTTGCCGCTACGTTTGATTGTGCAGCCTGGAGCTAATATTTCGCAAGGTCGCAATCGGGCCATTGCCGAGGCTCGAGGTGATATTATTGCTATCACCGATGCGGGTGTCACGCTGCATCCTACCTGGTTGGAGGCGATTACGCGTCCGCTGCGAGAGCAGGAGGATATTGCTGTGAGTTCCGGTTTTTTTGTGGCTGCTCCCTGGAATGCTTTGGAGATGGCGTTGGGGGCGACCACGTTGCCAGATTTGAGCGAAATCGATCCGCAAGCGTTTTTGCCTTCTAGCCGTTCGTTGGCTTTGCGCAAGTCGGCCTGGGAGGCGGTGGGCGGTTATCCTGAATGGCTCGATTATTGTGAAGATTTGATTTTTGATTTTGAGATGCGTAAGCGCTACGGTTCTTTTGCTTGGGCTCCTACTGCTATTGCTGAGTTCCGTCCTCGCTCGAGTTTGCGCGATTTTTTCAAGCAGTATTATCGTTACGCCCGCGGTGACGGCAAGGCTGATTTGTGGCGACGGCGTCATGCGATTCGCTATGGTACTTATTTGGTGGCTTTGCCCGCGCTGGCTGTGCTGGGGGCCCGCCACAATCGCGCGTTTTGGCTTTTGGGGCTTTTGGGTGCGTTCGCGTATGTCAAGCGCCCGTATACACGCCTGATGCGGGCGTGGGAACGCCCTTTGCCTGGCGCTATTCCTTTGTATCCCTTTGAAAAGCTGATGACTATTCCCCTGGTTCCCATTATTCGGGTTATTGGCGATGTGGCCAAGATGCTGGGCTATCCGGTAGGTTTGTGGTGGCGCTGGAAGCATCGGGCGCAGATTCCGCCTCATGCCACCGATCGTGATAGTTAGGTTAAGGCGCGGCCAACCGATTTCTGTGAATGACGCCTGGCTCTTTGCATTTTTCGTGGGTTACGTTCATGTTCTGTGATTGACCACGAAGGCTACAAAGGATTCACGGCCTTTTTTGTTGTTTTCCTGAGAGATTGCTGAATGCCTAGCATCTGTTGTCTCGTTTCGCTACTTAAATTCCCATTTTATTTCATACAAACGTCTTATGACCACTTCTTCCATTGCTGCTAATCTCATTCCTGCATCCATCGAGTCGGAGATGCGTACTGCGTATCTTGACTATGCCATGAGTGTTATCGTTGCCCGGGCTCTGCCTGATGTGCGCGATGGTCTCAAGCCGGTGCATCGCCGCATTTTGTACGCCATGCATGCCATGGGTTTGCGTCACAATAAGCCGCATCGCAAGAGTGCGCGTATTGTGGGTGAAGTTTTGGGCAAGTTTCATCCTCATGGCGATAGTGCGGTTTATGATGCCATGGTGCGTATGGCTCAGGATTTTTCTATGCGTTATCCGTTGGTGGATGGCCAAGGCAATTTTGGGTCTATCGATGGTGATAATGCTGCGGCTATGCGCTACACCGAGGCCCGCCTGACGGAGCTGGCAGAAACGCTGCTGCTGGATTTGGATAAGGAAACGGTTGATTTTCGGCCAAATTTCGATGAAAGTTTGAACGAGCCTGCGGTTTTGCCTGCTGCTTTGCCTAATTTGCTTTTGAATGGTTCCAGCGGTATTGCTGTGGGCATGGCTACTAATATCCCGCCGCACAATTTGGGCGAGGTGGTGGATGCGCTGGCTTTTATTATTGATCATTATCATGCGGTGGATGAGATTACGCTACCGCATTTGCTGCAATTTATCAAGGGGCCTGATTTTCCTACTGGTGGTATTGCGTATCGTTATCGCGAGGCCAGGGATGGCAGTCATGATGATATTTTGGCGCGGGCTTACAGCACGGGGCGTGGGCGGCTGCGGGTGCAGGCTAAGGTACATGTCGAGGCTATGAGTCGCAATCGTAATCGTTTGATTATTACTGAGTTGCCTTATCAGACCAATAAGACTCGGCTCATCGAGCGTATTGCCGATTTGGTGCGTAATGGGCGTATCGAGGGCATTACTGATTTGCGGGATGAGAGTGATCGTCAGGGCATGAGGGTGGTTATCGAGCTGACGCGCAATGTGGAGCCGGAGAAGGTGCTGGCGGTGCTTTATAAGAATACGCCGTTGCAACAGACTTTTGGCATCAATATGCTGGCGTTGGTCAAGGGCGAGCCGCGGGTGCTTTCGTTGAAACGGATGTTGCTTTTGTATTTGGAACATCGGCAAGAGATTGTGCGGCGGCGCTCGGAGTATGAATTGGCTCGGGCCAGAGATCGGGCCCACATCCTGGAGGGGTTGCTGATTGCCCTGAAGTATTTGGATGAGGTGATTGCTACGATTCGACGTAGTTCTGATACTGAGACTGCGCGCACCCGGCTGATGAAGAAGTTCAAGTTGAGCGAGCGTCAGGCGCAGGCTATTTTGGATATGCCGCTCAAACGGTTGGCCAAGTTGGAGCGCGATAAGCTGGCACAGGAGTACAAGGAGCTCAAGGCCCGGATTCGTTATCTCGAAGATTTGTTGGCGCATCCGGCTAAGATGTTGGCGGTCATCAAGGCGGAGTTGCTGGCGCTGAAGGAGCAGTTTGGTGATGTTCGTCGCACGCGCATTGTAGACATAAAGGGTTCGGCTCTGACTACGGGGGAGTTGATGTCGGAGGAGCCGGAGTTGGTTATGCTGACCAAGAAGGGGTTGCTTTTCCGGCAGTCGCTGGCTGGGAGACGGCGTGGTTCTTTGCCAAGGCGTAGCGCAGATGTTCCGTTGCTCATGGTGGTGGCCCCGCCGCAGGATACGCTTTTTCTGTTTACTGCCGCGGGTCAGGTTATCCAAAAGCCGATGCACCAAATTCCTGATGATGAAGGCCAGACATATCGTGATTTGACTGGTTTGAGCAAGGATGATGAGATTATTGCTATGGTTGCGTTGCCGCGGCCAGAGGGGGATGAGTCCGCGTCGCAGAGTATTTTCCTGGTGAGCCGCGAGGGGCGTAGCAAGCGTATCGGGCTGGATGACTTGTGGAATTCAGCTCATGCTTCGCCTTTGGTGATGAAGCTGGAGGAGGATGATGCGTTGTTGGCGGCTCAGTTGTGTCAGCCCGATGATGAGATTATGTTGTTTACTCGCATGGGACAGAGTATTCGTTTTACGCAGAAGGATGTGCGGGTGATGGGGTTGCCTGCTGCGGGTGTGCAGGCTATGAAGTTGACCACGGGGGATGAGATTGTGGCTGCGGCGATGGCACGCCCGGGGGCCCAGGTGTTGATTTTGACAACGCATGGTTTTGGTTTACGTACGCCGGTGGAGAAGTTCCCCACGCAGAAGCGTTATGGTGCTGGGGTGTTGGCTATGCGTTTTGGCGCTAATCATGGTGCGGTCGCAGATGCCGTGGTGGTGTCAGCGTCGCACGAGTTGTTTGCTGTCATGCACCGGGGTGCGATGAAGGTGCTGCGGTTGGAGGATTTTTCTGTGGGGAATCGGGCTAGTCGCGGGCGTCAGTTGGTCAGTCTGAAGGAGGGACAGGTGCGCAAGTTGTTGGCATTGGTTATTCCCAAGGTCAAGGGGGATGAGGGTGTTACGACGCCGCCCCCTCCGCCTCCCCCGCCTGCGCCGCGTGTGCCCGCGCGCCGGGCCACTGCCACAAAAAAGAGATCATCGACCCGGAAACAGACCGCGACCCAAGCGACTTCCTCAAAAAGCGCTAGGCCCGCTGCCAAGCGGACCCGCAAAGCAGCGTCCGGGCCTGCTGCAACCCGCACGACCAGCGCCGCATCCAGCAAGACCGCCTCACGCGCTGCGACCCGCACGACCAGCGCTGCGCCCAGCAAGACCGCCTCACGCGCTGCAACCCCGTCCAAGCCCGCGTCACGCTCGCGCAAAGCCGCGCGTCCCCCCGTGCAGGAACCCCTGCTTACACCTGACCCCAGAACGCCGGCCCGTAAAACCAGCCTCATCGATACCACACCTCCGGCCAAGCCTGCAACCAAGCCAGCCAAAAGCACTCGGCGACGCGGCAGCAAGCCCAAAGCTACCAAAGCCAAGCCCAGCAGCAGCCTGGATGCCATCAAGAAGCGAGTAAAGAAGAAATGAGCACCTTTTAAGTAGTTTGCAATAAGTTTCCTAATTCCAAATTGCGAGCTTGTCATTTTTTCCATGACGAAGATGGACCAAATTAGACGAATGTGGACGATTTTATTTCCTCCACGTTCGTCCTTTCGTCCATTCGGCCCTCGTCAGGCAACAAAAGGCAATGGATCTCAATCGTGGCAGCATCAAATTGTGCAACACCAGTAATCAAATTGGGAGATATTGTGATTGGAAGGCACCATACTGTCGCAGACGACAGGGTTCTTGACAAGTTCAATAAAGTCTCGTATCATCACTTGCAGTACATTGCATAATGGGATGCGTTGAAGTTCGGCTAAAGTTGGTTGCCTTATGCCGGATGGAGCAAATGGCAAAACCTGCCCACGGAAAATCTTTTAAAAAACGATACATGG
>Ga0256914_1004289_pt1 | contig 10779 bp, 3 predicted proteins | sample HulkmetaG_FD_191571 | JGI IMG/M metagenome (GOLD analysis project Ga0256914, IMG submission 191571) | Hydrothermal chimney microbial communities from Main Endeavour vent field at the Juan de Fuca Ridge, Pacific Ocean - Hulk | ecosystem: Environmental > Aquatic > Marine > Hydrothermal vents ...
GCTCATGGCCATCCTCACAGCGCAAAGTATCGGCTTCATCGCCGGGTCTGGTGGTGTCGTCGGCGGTGGCCGCAGGGCTATTCTTAGACTGTTTGGCAAAGCACTCAATGCGGGCAAGGCTGGAAAGGCCGCCTATTTCGGCGCCATTGCTGGCGCTCAGGCCGAGGACGCAGTCAAGGGTGTGCACCAGTACATCGACAGCATGGACAAGGACGCGCTACGGGCGACCATCGGCTACCGGCAGGTGCTTGGCAACCTCATCCAGAAGAATAACGGCAGGGAACCCACGCATGAAGAAGTCGTGGCCAAGCTCAAGCAGGCACAGGGCAACGTAGCGCGGGGTCTCGGCTTCGCGGCTGGCACTCTTGGTATGTTCCTAGCCCCTGCATCCGAAGGACTGGTTGCCGGTCTCGTCACCCGCCAAGGACGGGCCGCACTCACCCGTGCCGCCACGAGCAAAGGGCTGGTGCGGACCATAGCCAGCAAGGCGGGGCGTGAGGCTATTGGTGAAGCCATCGAGGAAGGCGGGGTTGCCTACGCCTCCAATGTCGCCATTGACAGCACCGACCCCAAGGCCGGGGTCTCTCCGTTTGCTACGGCGAACCGTGGCAACGTGTACTCATCCGCGACTCTGGGCGCAGTGATGGGTGCTGCGGCTGCTGGTGGAGGCACGGTACTGGGCAAGGTGGGGAACTTTCAAGACACGAGCGGCGGGGCACCCTCGTCTACACCCTCATCTACACCCTCATCTACACCCCAGACCCCGGCGAGCGGCAAGGCACCCTCGTCTACACCCCCGACTTCGACAGAAGGAGATAACGACACTGAGCCTGCCCCCACGGAAAAGGACGGCAAGCTAGCAAACAAGATAGCCCTCGCAGCAGAAGCTGCACGCATGGCAACAACGCGGGAGGTGGCGCTTGGAGATAACTTCCAACTCCAGCCGAACGCAGACATCATCGCTTCGACTGACAACCTCAAGGTCATTCGCACCAAGGACGGGGACTTGACCTATGTCAAGGCTAATGGGTCATATCCGGGCACCGACACGGCGCTTGATGCCGAAGCAATGCTGTTGGCCGACATAGCAGCGGGTAAGGGAGTCATAGGCAAAGAGAGTGAATTTGACCCGTTTAAGCAAGCTATTATCAAGCGGCTGAGCGAACCTGTGGAGGCTACACCCCTACTGCCCGGCGACGAGTCAAAGGCTAAGCGCACAACAGAAAGTGGTGTGGAGTATAACGAAGGCACCCCCCCTTTGGGTAATTTTAACGCAGTTAATGATAACGCCAAAAACCCCACGCCTGAAGCTGAAGTGGAGGAGCTTAATAAGAGCGCAACACTATCTGCTAAAGAGGCGGAGGGAGTTATCGGAGAAGCAGATAGTGCCATCACGGGCTTGAACGAGATCAACAAGTCGGAAGGAGATACGGCAGGTGCGTCCGAGCAGGGAGAGCTTGACCTTGGAGATCATATAGCGCGTGATCTGGAGGACGACCTCAAGAAAGCAAAAGAGGCACTGGACGCAACAGAAGGCGAGAAGCCTATTTCTCCATTCACGCCAAAACCCGAAACAGCCACACCGCCTACGACACAGCCGGGTTTACGTGCTTCACCCATACGAGATTTGGAGGTGGCCAAGGTCCACATTAATTTGCTCCGCGCCGAAGGGCGGCTGAAAGTTCTGAGCGACGTTGCTCCGATAATGAGCCAGTACAGCATAACTGACAAACAGGATTTGGCTGAGCTTGCGAAGCATATACGCACCGTACTTAATACCCCACCGTCCGACCCTAAGAGTGCCGCAGCCGCATTTAACGGGTTACGCAAGGCTTGGCTCAAGCCCAACGGCAACGAGACCCGAGAGTCCCGTGCCGAGGCTCCACCTGAGAAGCCCATGTCCATGCAAGACCTGCGGGCCGTGGTTGGTGCCGTACAGCCCACGATTAGCCACCGGCCCATCACCATTATACCGATAGAGTCCGATGAGTCCCCCGACGCTATAATGTACGCTCCGGTGGATGAAGGGTACCGTGCCCTGTTAACGCAGGATACGATGGACAAGAACAAGCGTATCATCCTCGTCAACAGGTCCATGCTGGCGAGCAAAGAGGACGCCCATAACGCTATCCAAGAGGAGTTACGGCATTACGGGTTGAAGGCTTTACTGAGCGAGCGGCAGTACAACCTCTTGATGGGTGACGTGGAGAAGGAAAGCCAGAAGCGGAAGTACAAAGCCCGCATGGACAGACTGCGCAAGCTGTACCCGGACGCCCCACCGAACGAGTTGGCCGAGGAGTTCCTTCTGTCCTTGGCGCAGGACGGTAAGTTGAGCACGGACCCGACCCTGTACAACAAGTTCAAGACGCGCACGGAACGGTCCGGGTTACAGTTCACCTCTGTGCAGGCATTTGCCGACTACATCAAGTCCACCGACTTTGCCATTACGCGGTCCAAGAACAAGACCGCATTGGAGCGGTACTTGAAGCCCAATGCCGCAACTGCTGTGCCTACAGAAGAAGTACTTATGCACGGCACCGCAGAAGCCGCAGTGGAGAAGGGCCTGCTCGGTAAAATGCTCGACCTCACCTCCACCACTGGCTATGTGCGCCTGCTGGCCGTGGCCGCTCGTGACCTTGGTGAGGGCGAGGCACTGCCGGCGGTGCAGACCATGCTGAACGAAACCTTGCGGTACTCCAACAACTACAGCCGGTTCCGCAACGAGGCTGATGCTGCCTATGTACAGCCCATAGACCGGGAGCTTGACCTGTTGTCCAAGAAGCGCGGCACCACCAAGGAAGCCATCGAGGAGAAGGCCAACGTACTGCTGCAAGCACTCCATGCCAAGGACCGCAACACCGTGACTTGGCTGACGCACACCCCACTGAGCACCGAAGAAGCAGAGCTTAAACGCGCCCAGATCATGGAGGATATAGCCGAAGGCAAGAGAGGCACGACCACGGTGATGGCCGAGCTTAACACGCTGGTGCAGACAAACGCCCTGACGCCGCTGGACAAGGAAGCCTCTGCTGGCATGACGAACGCTCAAGCCGAGGAGGTTATCAACCACGCCAGCAAGGACGGGTTCCTCAATGATGCCGCCCCGCTCATCGCCGCAGTGCGCAAGGCCGTGGACTTCACCAAGAAGGAGAACATCGAGAACGGCAACTATGATTACAAGGCGCAATTCGTCATGAGCGCTTACGACTGGGACAAGTCCTTTGTGCCGTTGAAGTTCGTCAACGAGAACGCCGTGGAGCTTGAGAACAAGGAAGTATTCAACCCGTCCAACCCGCAACTCAAGACCCTTGGCGAGGGCCTTGGGGACACCACGACGACCCCTGATATTCTGTGGTTCGTGCGTAACGAGGCCAAGTTCGCTGCTGGTAACCGGGCGACCAACCGAGTGATGCGGGCCGTCAAGGAAGGCGTTATCAAGTATAACATCGTAGCCAAGGCCAATGGCGCCAACCTTCTGGGCGAGGTTAAGCCACGTCCACCGATCAGGTTCGTCCATGGACAGGAAGTTACAGACCCGGACACCGGCAGGAAGCAGTTCACCCCGGCCCATTGGAGCGTACCGGGCAACCCGAGTGTACAGAACAAGACCATGTTCACGGTCAAGGACGAAAGCCGGGTGTTCAACATGAAGCTCGACCCGGAACTGGCCAAGGTATTCACCCGTGATACAGCCAACATCAAGAAGTGGGGCCTCGACAAACTGCAAGTGGCCACTGGTGTGTTCAGCACCTTGCAGACCTCACTGAATATTTTCTTCCACCCCATCTCTATCTTCCGCGAAACCCTCATGGCCGCCAGCAATGTCGGCGGCTCAGGCAAGTACGGGGCCAAGGGGATCAAGGTTGCCGGTGATGTATTCGTGAAGTCATGGGTGAACACCCTGCACCCGAAGCACATGTATAACTACTTCCGGTTCTTCAATCAGGACGCGGCGGGGCGCAAGGCAATCATTAACCAGATGCGGCTTGACCCCGTGTACAAGGGGTTCGTGGATCGCTACGACCGGGGCGACATCATCTTGTTCGAGGATCAGTTGCGACAAGAGGACACGGCCTTCTCCCGCAGACCGGGGGCACTCTTGCGGCGGTACACAACCCACCCACTCAATGCTGTGGCCTCCATGCTGGACAACGCCCCTCGCCAAGCAGCCTATGATGCACTCGTTGCCATCGGGCACCCACGCGAAGCCGCATCAAATCGGTCACGTTTGCTGATGGACTTCAACCAGCGGTCCGAGCTTGGCGCCAAGCTGTCCCCGTTCTATGCCTTCGCTCAGGCTGGGCTAACTGGTGCCGACAAGTTCCTCACCCGTGATCTGTGGGTGAACGCAGACCTGCCCAATACGGCACGGGTAACGGCCAGCGGCAAGGTGGAGATACTCAATGACCCCAAAATTCTGTACAAACGCCTGAACAAGGGCGCCCTTACAGCGCACCTCTTTATCGGCATGACCAAGGTCATGCTACTGTCCTCTATCCTTGGACCCGACCCGGACGACCCGGACAACGAGTCGTACCTGCGTAAGTTGGCTGCCGCAACCATCTTGGGCAACACGCTCATTCCCTTCGGCGATAACCCGCAGGAGCCGGCGAAGCTGCCCATCGGCTACGGTGTTCAACAGACCTTCGAGGCGGCAGGTGCTGGCCTTGCGCTTCTGTTTCTAGGAACGCACGATATCTCTGACATCGGTGATGCGTTCCTCTCGGTGCTGTGGCGCAATGTCGTACCTCTCGGGCAGGGGGCACCCACATCCGGGCTGGTGCAGAGCATCAATGAGGGCGACACCACCAAGTTGCTGGGGCTGGCGTCCAACTACATAGCCCCTTCCGTGATGGCCCCACTGGTGCAGCTTCACTTTAACCAGAACAGCTTCGGCGCTCCGATCTATAACGAGTCGTTCTCGGCGGCGGACACCGGGCTTGGGTACACCCGCTCGCGGGCCTCGGCGGCGGACTGGGCCATTGACGCGGCAAAATGGGTAAACACCCATGGCGGCGTTTTCGGCCCTTACGCGGCTCGTGTGACGCCCGAGGCGATGGAGCATCTGGGCACAGCTTATGTCGGTATGTTCCGAGGCACCAACAAGATACTCAAGGCACTGTCCAACTCAGCCTACACCAACCGGGACCCGTGGTCCGAAGCGTTCAGCGCCCTGCCCCTTATTGGCCGGGCCAAGGACACCCGCACCGCAGCGGAGAGTGAATACTTCAAGATTATGCGGACTTATTACAAGCCCCTGCTGTACCGGTATGCTGTAGCCCTCGATGCAGACAGGCAGGCGTACCCGGACAAGGTCAAGGGTACCGGTCCTGCGGCCAAAGAGTTCTTGCGGATGCACCCGATCTTCAAAGAACTGCAACGCCTCGACAAGCAGTCAAGGAAAAAGTCCTATCGCAAGGACCTGATACAGGCCAAGCTGGACCGTGACTACGACACCTTCGATAAGGTGCACAACGCCAGCCGCGCACAGTGGATCAACCAGCGGGATGCGGCACGGGATATTCTCCGCAAGTACGGGATCTTGAACTAAGGGTCCAGCCCCCACCCGCTGTTGCGGGCCTTGCGCAGGTACGCCTCGGTCTTGCGAACCTGTGAGTCCAGAGCTTCCGGGTTGGGGTTGTTCAGCACCCAGTCAGCCACGAGACAGGCGTCCACCGGCGTGTGCATCCCCGGCATGAGCACATGCCGCAGGCTCAGGATCGGCCCCTTGGGCAGGCGCATGGTGTCGGCAATCCACTTATCAGCCAGTGTGGCCTTGCCGTGAACGGCACGGAAGTATTTCCGCAACGCCTCCACGGTGATGATAGCCGCCTCCTGCACCACGTCGAAACCATCTGCCCGCATGGCCTGCGGGTCCTTGACAATGATACACGAGACAGCATCCAGATTTGATATGGACACGGCCAAGGCGTCCTTGCCCGAAGCGACGATACTCTTTGCATCGGCCCAAGTACGGGTCACCACGGTGCGGGCCTCCGGTCCATTCTGCAAGAACCCTACCGCCGCATTGACCGTGGAGAAGCTGTTGTCCACCAGCGCATCGAACTCGGCCTCCTGCTGACGCAGCACGGTATCATGTATCTGGTGCATGAACATGGTCAGTGTTTCCTCCGTCTCATCCCATAGTCCCAAACTTTTCATGATCTGCCCGGTTACGACTTGGCAGGCGGCAGTGGCCAGCCAGAAGTTCATCTGGTCCAGCGACATGCTCTTGATCTTCTTGGCGTAGTATTTGCGCAGCCGCTCCAGTGTTTGGCGCAGTAGCGTGCGTACCCGGCTTGGGTTAGACAGCACCGCCTGTACGAACAGCGGGCCTATATAGCCGTTGTTGTCCACCCTGCACTGGACAAGATTATCCAGCCCTGAATACGTGTACTTGGAGATAAGGGTCGGCTCGGTGCCGATGTTCAGGTCGATCAACCTGCGCCGCTGGGCTTGCAGCACATCTGGTGAGTCCTCGGCGTCACGCACAGAAATCAGGTCCATGAACGGCGTGTTGCTGGTGAGCAGCAGGGACGAGTAAAACCCCACCGCCCCCGTATGGGTGCCCACCCCACGCTGATCCGCCACGGTGCGCGGCGCCGAGTCCGTGATGTGGTAGGCCAACTCCCGTCGGGCCTTGGCCGGGAAGGCCGTGAACTCGTCAATCGTAACCGGCATGGTGCTGTAAGCCCCGAGTACCTGCCTGATGCCCTTATGCGTAGACGAGGCGCTTACAGACAGGGAGCCGCCCCAGAAACTCTGGGCCACTTGCAGCATCGAGGTCTTGCCCGTGCCGTTGCCGCCGGTAAGCTGCACCACCATGCCGCCAAGGTCTCGCCCGACCATGCGCCGCAGGACAGAACTCAGCCCATTCAGCATGAACCACTTGGCGGCGCGGGACCCGTAGCGGGTGTAGAACTTGAACAGGGCCATAGCCTTGGCCGGCTCGCCCGAATACTTGCCGACATTGGTGGCCTCAACCTGCTGTGCCACCTCCCCCTCCAGCACGGACAGATGCTCCCCCTTGGCGGTAACCGTGCGCTTGCCGCAGGTAAATTCCTTGGGGTCGCTGGTGTCGTCAAACCCCAGCGACAGCGCTTGTGTCTTGGCCGAGGTCAAATGGTTCACGTATTCAATAACCGCCGTCATGAACAAGCTGATCGGGTGTGCCCGCTGCGTGTTCTTGGTAAGCCCTGCGGCCATGGCCCATGCTGACTTGTGCAGGGTGCCGACAGAGATCAGGTCCTCGGACGGCAGGTGCACGATCCGGTAAAGCTGGAGGGCGTTGTCCCAAACGGCCATGTCCACCCGGAGCAGGGCGCGTGTCGTATGGTCCCGCACCACGCGCACCGGCCATGTCTGCTGGCTGGCCAGATGCAGCCAGTGGCTTTCTTTTTTCGAGCGCCCGAACAAACCACCATTCGGTCCGTTGGGGCGTAGGACCAACAGGTCCCCATGACGGGGGTGTGCGGCTATCCAGTCGCGGAACGGCAGGCTCGCACTCTCGGCGATAGGCTGCACCGCATCCAGAGACACCGGGTTAATCTGGCTGGCCAGCCTTTGTATTCGCGGATCGCTCTCGTACTCAGCCAGTGCCGCCCCGACTTGGCAAATCTTTATCCCGTCAACCTCTGGGGCAGGGGCCTCGGGCGCCACCACGGTGCGCAGTGCGGGCTTGTGCACCTGCTTGACTGGTTCCTTTGCTTCGACCTCAGCGGTCTGTATCTTTCGCCTGCGCCATGCGTTCATGGCCGCATGGTTGATGTTGGGGGGCCGCATCGCCACCACGTTACCCCCGGCAGTGGCCGGGCTGCAACTCGTGCATGACCCGCAGACCTTCTTGAGCGTGCCCTCTACCTGCTTGGAGTCCTTGAACGCGGCAAGCAGAGCGGCACGAGCGCCCTCTTGGTAGGCTTCGCAGGTCATGACCCCGTAGCCAGCGGTGCGGCTCTGACAGAAATTCTGGTACTTGCTCAACAGGGACTGCACGAACTCTTGCTTGGTGGCGTACTCCTGCCAGTACCGGGTGCCATCAGCCCCACGCAGGAGCGAGGTCTCCACGAACGCCCGGAACCCGGCTTCGGAGGCTTCCCTGCCATCCTTGTCGGAGGCGTATGTCAGCAGCATCCCTGTCTTGTACCACCACTCGTATGAGTCCACGGCCATGTCGGCTTCGCGGAGCTTCTCCCGTAAGCCAAACAGACGACAGCCGGAGCGCAGGTCCTCAACCGTCCATGGTTGGCGCGGCATGGGGCGGGCAGTTTGCTGTTGTTGCGTGGGAGAGGGCGTAATGTGGGCGGGAACCGGCCCAAGAGAAGGAACATTATCAGACCGGTTCCCGGCGTTCGTGGGGGGAGCACTCTTACCCCGGCGAACGAACTCCCTTAAGTCCTTGATGGGTAGGACTGGTCCCTTATTTAGTATAGAAACTTGCTGGTGTCCACCATGTTTTGTGTATTTTCGATTAACTGATGTCGGTACCCGCAGGAACCCACCGTCTCTGGTGCGGGCTACGTCTCCGGCAATTTTCGGGCATTCGGCTTGCAGGTAATTGGCAAATCCGTTGGCGATTACCGGCCATGTGTTGGCTGGCATCACCTGATCCAGCACCCAGTAACAGTGAAGCCCACCGCCTGAGTGCACCAGCCATGTTGGCGCCGGGAGCTTGCCGCTTTTTACATAGGCCAAAAGCTCCTGCCCTGCCTGCGCCAGTGTGTCCGGGCAATTCGGCTTGTCGAGGCGGACATCTATGTCCAGCGCCAGCGCCCGGCCATAGGCGAAGTTGCGCCCCTTGCGCATCTTGCCGTTATCTTGCCGGGCAACGTAAGTAAAAAACAAATCAACTTGGTGCTGGTTGGCGATCTGCACAGCCTGCATGGCTTCCGCAGCGTTATGCACCACGGTCCAGTCCGCCAATCTGCGGGACACGTCCAGCTTACCCGTACCAAGTACGAGAACCCCTGCATCAGAGGGTGAAAAAAAGCTATTGAAAAACTCTCTTATCATGCTATAGTCCCCGAGTTGATGATGTTGAGTTTCCCTCACGGGAAACGTAAACCCCGCCGGTTTCCCGCCGGCGGGGTTTTATTTTGTGTGCTTTACGCAGTCGGCAAGTCAAGCTGGCCAAGCGACCCGACAATGTCGTTAAGCGTATCAAGCGTGACGGCAGCCGCAGCGTTCTCGCTGGCTGGCTCCGCTCCAGCTTCGGCCTCGGCCTCGGGGGGCATCACTGCGGCCACGGGTACCGTAGGAGCCGCAGGTTCGGGGGTTGCTGGCTCACTCAGCGGCGTGGTGACGCCGAACCCATTAGCCTGTGCAGGAGCAGCCTGTACAGGCTCAGGAGCAGCCGCAGGAGCAGGAGCAGCCTGTGCAGGAGCAGCCTGTGCAGGAGCAGCCTGTGCAGGAGCAGCCTGTGCAGGAGCAGCCGGCACATCAGGGTTGGGCAGCACCGCATCCGATGAGGCCATGATTGATGTAATCTTGCGCAGCGTGGCGGCCTGCGTGTTCTGGTAATTGCGGACAAAGGCCAGCATCTCATCGTCCGTATAGGCAGTTACCTTGAACAGCAGCTTGGGCACAGATGCACCAGAGTCAAACCCGATCTCAGCCACCACTGAGTCCAGCGGCAGCCCATACGAGATCACCTCGTCCACGAACGCGCCGAACCCCTTGCCTTGGGCGGACTCTTTGTGGTCGAACAAAGTCATGCCGGACAAAGACAGTTGGTACACCACCCTGTCAGGATCTTTCACCGCTACGACAGCGATGTTCTTTTTGTAGGCGCAAGCCTTGCGGTCATGCCCGCTGGACCCCTTTACATTTTGGGGGCAGGTCTGGCACAAGGACCCCTGCGGAGACTTGGCATCAGCCGCCGGAGTCTGTCCATCGTGGCTCCAGCACGCCGGACCCTTGGCCGCTGCATTGGGGTCATAGGTGCCCTCGTAGAAGATGCGGCCAACATCGCCGCCGCCCGTGTCCACGATCACCGCCTTAAACGACATGGCGGCTGTGGTGAGCGGGTCCTTGCCCGGCTGCATGAGCGTGAAGCGGGACCCCTTCAAAGAGATGCGCGGATAGTCAATTCCGCCAGCCCCAGTCAGCCCTTTCTTAAGCCGGGCGGGTGCATTGTCGATGGCGGACTGGATGTGCGCCGGGACTTGGCCCAGCACAGAAGTAATTGGTGTAATAGCGTTCGTCATTTCTTTCTCCTTCGGGTGACGGTTATGGTTTTCTTGGTGTCGAGAGTTACACCGGGTGGAACTGCTCCGGTCTCCTCAATGACGGCCTGCACTTCGCTGGTCGCCAGTCTTTTCTGGGTAAGCTGCGGCACATTGTTTGCTACAATGTAGTCCCAGAGCGCCGCCCAGTCATGGCACATGGCCGTGGTACGCTCGGTGACCCGGAAATTGCCAGCAGGCGCCGTCATGCTCGTGGCGCCAACCGAGTCCAGCACCTGTAACAGGTGGGCCTCGATCTTGCCTAAGGCTTCCTTGTAGGGTTCGTCCTCATCCATGTACTTTTTCCGCAACGCCGCTCGGGCGTCCCGGATTTGAACGTACTTCTCTACCCATGGGGCCACGGATGCGGCCATGTCCAATGGGCTTGACTTGTCAGTCATGTTCCTTCTCCTTTAGTTGCTGTTGCTTTGTGTATAGTACACGAGTGCCCGTCTTGTGTCAACTGGCTCAGGGCTTGCCAGCACCCACGAGTCCTTCGTAAAGCGACAGCAATTTAGCTTGCATCCCTGCTTTACCCCGGACTGCGGAAACAATGTTT
>Ga0256914_1004290_pt1 | contig 10779 bp, 10 predicted proteins | sample HulkmetaG_FD_191571 | JGI IMG/M metagenome (GOLD analysis project Ga0256914, IMG submission 191571) | Hydrothermal chimney microbial communities from Main Endeavour vent field at the Juan de Fuca Ridge, Pacific Ocean - Hulk | ecosystem: Environmental > Aquatic > Marine > Hydrothermal vents ...
GTGACCGCGCTGTCCACCGAGCCATGCCCGGTGATCAGATAAAAGAGTCCATTGGGAAATTTTTTCTGGAAACGAGGCAGTAGGTCCAGACCGGTTCCCTGTTTCAGCTTCAGATCGGCCAGGACAATGTCCACGGGCCGGCCATCCATGAGCAGTTCAGCCTCGCGCAGACTACCCACGGTTTTGATTTTACCACCCAGGCCGCGCAGGGCCCGCGCCAACGAACGCTGAACGGCCGGGTCATCATCAAGGATCAGAATATGCAGGTCATGCAGATCCGGCAGGGATTTTCTATCCGGCATTACGCACCCTCCACTTCAGGCGGTTGCGGTATGATGATGGTGAACACGGCGCCACCTCCCTTACGGTCTGTCCCAGTGATGGTGCCGCCATGTGCCTCCACAGTACGGCGGCTAATGGCCAAACCCAGGCCATGTCCCGTGTCTTTGGTGGTAACAAAGGGTGTGAAAATAGCCGTGTCGGGTGGTAGGCCCTGGCCCCGGTCGCGGACCTCAATGCGAATCAGGCCAGGTGCCCGGAACAGTTCAACCTCAATGGTTCCCCCAAGGTGACTACTTTCGGCACTGTTGATGACCAAGTTGAGCAAAACATCGCCCAGAGACCGTTCCATAACCTGAATCGGCTCGCCTTCCCAGTTTATCCAGTGCAGTCCGATTCCCTTCTGTTCCAAAATCGGACGGCTCAGACGTTCGATAAGAGCCCGAAGCCGTTCCACTGGAATCGAACTGACCTTTTCATCTCGTTTTCTGGTCAGATTAAGGATGGCACTTAGTTTTTCATCAAACCGAACCAAATCTTCATCCATTTCATCAAGTATTTCTCCCGAGTCCTCAGGAACAATACGCAACGAGGCCAGATTGGCCCGAAAACTGGCCAGGGGGTTGCGCAGGTCATGGACCAGGCCACCCATCAATTCGCTGGTTTCCGCCCGTCGGTATAGCTCATGCATACCGGCTTCAAGCCAACGCGCCTTTTTTGTGGCCCAGATCGTAATAGCCAAGGCAATGCCAATGCAGAAGATGCCAAGAAGAAAAAACAGTACAATGGCCTGCTTAAGAATGTTCATAGCCCGGTGGACCGAGCTGTGCAGAGTGGCCCGGTCAAAACCAAAGGTCAGGTCCACGGGCTGACCGTTTATACCCTGCAGCTGAAACTGGATGAGCAGCAGGGGTTCATCCTCGGCAAAGAGCCGTGCCGGCGCGCTTTGACTGCGCAGATCCCTCAGAGGATTACGTGCTATTGTCCTGGTTTGTTCCGTCACCAGGTGCTTATTGCTTTCATGGTATTTATGAAAACTAACATGTTGAGTGTTCATCCATACATCTTCAAGTTCGGGGAGAGCCATAAATATGGCTTCAAGCTCCCGGTGCAGCCAGGATTCCCTGTTATCCATTTCTGGGGAAAGAGAGCGAGTCCCAATATGTTCCAATACTGGCCGGACATTCTGCAGTAAACCATGGATGAGTAATTCGGACTGGGCCTGCCGGGACTTGAAATAGATCCAGACCGAACCAGCCCCAGTCATTGTAACAAAAAGCAGCAACACCACCAGATAGGGAAGGAGAAAGATACGGACAATGGGAAGGCGGGAGCGGATTTCTGGCATAAATCGATCACAACCCAGGAGCGGATACCCGTGGTAAGTACAGTGGAGCGAATGTATTTTTTGTAACCGCCATACAACCCAAACTTTTTTATTTTGAATGATATAATAATGGTCTTCTCTAGAAAATCAACCAGAGGGAAGTCATGATGTGGGCCTGACACTCCCGGGAGGCATCGGCTTGCCGTAAATGACAAGCCCGTGCAAAGGCCTGCAACGAAGCTGCTTGAGCTGAGCCACTTTAGCCACCGAAGTATAACATCGTTGCTGTCGCCATGGACATGCGCAAGGACCATCGATGTATTTTAAGTTAGTTACCCCGTTCGTAAGCTATATGAGGGCGTAGAGGGCTGCCACCAGGGCGATGCTGAGGGTGCGGAAGCTCTGGCTGAAAAAGATGAGGCGCATGGCCAGGCGGGGTTGGAAGATACCGGCATAGTAGGGGAACTGGTGGCGGATGGCGCGCACCGGCGAGGAGAGGATATTGCCCACCAGAAGCGCCAGCACCACCTGGCGCTGGCTCATGATGCCGTCCTGCAGCAGGGCACCGGCCGCGGCCAGTCCGGCGGTGAACTCGGCGGCGATATGCAGGGCGATGATGGAAAGCGCCTGGGGAGACAGCCGGGAGAGAAAACAGAGGTGGGCGGCCATGAAATGCTCCAGCTGCGTGAACAGGCCCACGCGGTTGAGGATAAAGAAGAGGATGTAGATGGGCACGGTGAAACGGATCACCCGGGTAATCCTCTTTGTAAACCGCTTCCAGGCCCTGGCCAGGGCGACCCGAAAGCGCGGCTGTCCCGGACGCTCGGGCGGCTGCACCTCCCCTGTCCCCTGCCCCGTGGGCCCACTGAGCAGTAATCTGCTGATACAGGTGATAAAGAGGGTGCGCAGCAGCGCCGCGCCAAAGGTCATGCCGATGTAGATCACCGCCGCGCCCCTGATCAGCGGCACGGTGATGAAAAAGGTGGTGGGCAGGTGGAGGAAGTAGGTGGGCAGGCTGTTGAAGAGATTGGCCAGCACCAGCTCCCTGGTACTGATCCTTCCCCGGCTGTGGGCTTCGGCAAGCATGGAGTTGGCCGACACCCCGGAAAAAAAGGCCATGGAAAAACTGGCGCCGGTGATCTCGGAAAGTTTGCCGAAGCGGATGAGCGGCGCGGCCAGCATGGCCATCCTGCGCGTCCAGTTGAGCAGTTCGATGAGGTTGGCCGCCAGCAGCCCTATACTGATGAAGATGATCAGCCGCGTCAGCGGCCAGCCCAGCTGCTGCCAGAGCAGGAGGGGGGTCAGGGGATCGCTGCTCATGGCCGGCCCGATTCCCTCCGCTTCAGGTCATACTTGCCGTGATAGCCCCGCGGGGTGATCATGGTGCCCCCATGGACAAAGGTGCTGGAGTTGCCGATGATCAGGGTGGACTGCATGGTGATCTCGCCGTCGGCCATCTTTTCCAGGGTGGTGAGGCGGATCTCCTGGTTTTCGCGCATGGCGCCGGTGACAATGCCCACCGGCGTGTCCTCGTCGCGGTGGCGCAGAAAGATGTCCCGGGCCCAGAGAATCTGGATGGTGCGCTTTTTGGACCTGGGATTGTAGATCACGGTGACGAAATCGGCCATGGCCGCAGCCTCCAGCCGTTTTTCGATTATTCCCCACGGGGTGAGCAGATCCGAAAGACTGATCACCGCAAAGTCGTGCATGAGTGGCGCTCCCAGCAGCGAGGCGCAACTGTTGAGCGCGGCAATGCCCGGGATCACCTCCACCTCCACCCGGCTGTTTTCCTCCCGGATCAGCTCGAAGACCAGGCCGGCCATGGCATAGATTCCGGGATCGCCGCTGCAGACCAGGGCAACTCGGCCCCCTTTTTCCGCCGCCTGAATGGCCAGGCGGCAACGCTTAACCTCCTGCATCATGCCGGAGGAGAGAATTTCCTGATCCTCCCGCAGCAGGGGACGGATCAGCTCAATATAGGTTTTGTAGCCGGCCACGGCATCGGCGGCCTCGACGGCCCGGCGCGCCGCCGGGGTCATATGTTCCACCGAACCCGGCCCGATGCCCACTACGGCCAGGCTGCCTCGGCAATCGCCACTGTCACGTCTGTCCATTTTTCCTTCCTTACCAACAGTTTTCCATATCCGGCGCCGAGAATCGCCGCCGGCTCAGCCACACCCCGGGCGCCCACCGCCCGCATCACCGCCCTGGAGGTGGAAACGCCTTCCACCGCGTTCAACCGGTCGCGGTGAAAAAAACTCACTTCATACCCGGCGTCGCGGGCGAATGCAAGCAGACCGGGCTCATCTTTCTTGACGTCGATTGTGGCCAGCGCGGCCACCGCCCTCCGGGAGAGCCGATGTTTTTCACAGGTGGCGTCCAGGGCCTCGCCGATGCGGCGGGCGACCGTGCCCCGGTTGCAGCCGATGCCGGCCACCAGGTTGCGCGGAAAGAGCCGCACGCCGCCCGGATTCGGTTGCGCGTCGATGCGGCGGCAGATGAGCAGGTCCGCCCGCCCGGCCCGGTCAACCATGACGAAGTCGGAGGGGCATTCAACCAGCGGATATTCGCTGTGGACCAGGAGCGAGCCGCGGTTGACCAGCCGGGCCATGACCCGGGTCAGGGCCGGGTGATCGTCGCAGACTAGGCCCAGCTCCCGGGCCCAGAGATCAACGCCCGTTTGTCCGCACACATCCGAGGCCGTGGTGATCACCGCCCGGCCGCCGGTGAGCGCTGCCAGCCGCCGGGCCAGTGCATTGCCTCCGCCCAGATGACCCGAGAGCAGCGAAATCACATTGCCGCCCCGCTCATCCATCACCACCACCGCCGGATCGCTGCGTTTATCCCCAAGCAGCGGCGCCACCAGCCGCACCACAATACCGGCGGCCATGATGCAGATAATCCCGTCGCACCTGCCCCAGAGTCGGGAGAAGGTTTCCCGGACCCGGCCAGGGGCATAGACGAAATCAGCCCCCAGCGACGCGGCTATCCGTTTGCCCAGTTGCCGTCCCCCCCGGGTGAGGGCCACCACCGCCAGGGATGCCTCCTCTTTATTTTTCCGTTCCATCTTCCGCGGCCGGTCGATATTCGTGGCTGAAGCCGCCGTGGTAGAGCCGGGATTCCGGGCCGCTGCCCGTCGCCAGCACCTCACCCACCACGATCATTGCGGTCTTGCGGATGTCGGCCTCCTTCACCCGGGAGGCGATATCCGCAAGCGTGCCCCTGAGGCTGCGTTCCCCCTCCCGGCTGGCCTTTTCCACCACCGCCACCGGCGTGGCCGCCGGATAACCGCCGGCCAGCAGCTCCTCCACCACGGTGTCGATCATGGCCACGGAGAGAAAGATGAGCATGGTGGCACGGGAGGCGGCCAGACGGCTGAGTTTTTCCCGCTCCGGCACCGGGGTGCGGCCGGCCTGGCGAGTGAGGATCACGGTCTGCGACACCCCGGGAACCGTCAGCTCGATCCCCAGCGCGGCGGCGGCGGCAAAGGCGGAGGAGACCCCGGGGACGATTTCCGAGGAAATACCCAGCTCCCGCAACCGCTGTATCTGCTCGTGGATGGCGCCGTACAAGGAGGGATCGCCGGTGTGCAGCCGCACCACCCTTTCCCCCTTTTTGTGTGCCGTTGCCATGAGTTGAACGATCTCTTCCAGGGTGAGGCCCGCCGAATTGACCACCCGGCACCGCAAATCCTCCACCAGGGCCGCCGGCACCAGACTGCCGGCATAGACGACGAGATCGGCGCGGTCAAGGAGCCTCTTGCCCTTGAGGGTAATCAGTTCCGGATCTCCGGGCCCGGCGCCGACAAAGATAACGGGATATGATTTCATGGGATAAAGGGTTGTTTGCGTATGAGGATGGTTGAAAAGTAATGGGGATTTTTCACCCGACGGATATCGGTATGGATCTTTTCTCCGGCCAGGCCGCAGCGTTCAAAGAGCACGGCACGGCCGGTCAGTCCCAGTTCGTCGAGCAGGGCGATGATGCGCTCCATGGCCCGGTGCACCTTCATGAGCACGATGGAGTCGGAACCGAGCAGTACCGCGCGCAGCCGCCGGTCATCAAAGGCGGCGGGAACCACGGTGACCAGATCATCCCCCAGTCCCACCGGTATCGCCGCCCGGGCCGAGCAGCCGGACATGGCCGTGATTCCTGGTATGATGGTGATCTCCACCCCGGGCCGCAACTCCCTGAGAGTGGTGAGAACGTAAAAACCGGTGGAGTAAAGGGCCGGATCCCCCAGGGTGGGAAAGGCGACATCAAGGCCGCGATCCAGGCGCTCCAGTATGGTTTCCGCCGCCCGTATCCAGGCGGCGGAAACCTCTTCGTCACGCCGGCCGGCCAACCGGATCTTGCGCATGGGAAAGTGGAGCTCGCAGATCTCCTTGGAATCGAGATCCACCAGTCCCTGGACGATCTTCAGGGCCGTGGAGTTGCCGTCGACCCTGCCCTTGGGCGTTACGATGACGGCGGCTCCGCTCAGGGCGCGCATCGCCTTGACGGTCATCAGTTCCGGATCGCCCGGTCCGACGCCGACAATGCTGAGCCGGCCGCTTTTCTGCTGAGTGGTCATTTGTGTCCGGTGATAATGGTGATGGGATTCATTTTCTCTTCCTCGTCCCTGCCGTAGGTTCGGCGGGTGACGGCAATCGTGCGCATATCCACCCGCAACCCCAGCTCGCTCATGATCCGCGGCGCCTCCCGCGCCGTCCGCGGCAATACCGAGTTGACCACAAGCCTGCCCCCCGCCGCCAGCCGGGAAACGCAGCAACGGATAATCTCCTTCAGCTTCCCGCCGCTGCCGCCCACAAAGACCCGGTGCGGATCCGGCAGCGATGCCAGCGCCTCCGGGGCGCGACCGGCCACGGGCCGGACGTTATAGGTCCGGTGGCGGATGATGTTTTTTTTGATATTGGCCAGCTCCTCGCCGCGGCATTCCACCGCCGCGACGTGAAGCCCCGGGTTGAGACGGCCGGCAGCCACCGCCACCGAGCCGCTGCCCGCGCCCACGTCCCAGAAAACGCCGTCCGGCGGCAACCGCAGCCGCTGCAGGGCAGCACCACGCACCTCGTCCTTGGTGATGAGGCCGCGGCTGCAGGCCAGGTCCTCCTCCCCGGGACCCAGGCGGCAGCCCTGCCGGGACCATGGTTGCCTGAGAAACATGAGATTAAGGGGGCTGAAAGAGCCACCGGCAATCTCCTCCAGGCTTCCCCGGACAATGCGTTCATCGGTGAGGCCGAGGTTTTCCAGCACCACGGCCTGCAAAGAGGCGAGGCATTCTCCGTCCCCCAGTTCCCGCAGACCACTCAGCAGCTCTCCGGCGATCCGCTCCGGCCGGTAGCGCCGGTCGGTGAGGATCATCACCCGGGCATGCCCGAGGATCATGCCGGGAAGGTAGCCCCCTTCCCTGCCGTGCAGGCTGAGAACGAAGAGATCTTCCCAGGGTTGCCGCAGCCGGGCGCAGGCAAGCTGGATACTGGAAAGCGCCGGCCGCACCCGCAGGCAACCGCGGCCGAATCTTTTGATCAGGGTTTTGCCGATGCCGAAAAAGAGCGGATCACCGGAGGCCAGCACCGCCACGTCGCCGCGCTCCAGGGCGGCCTCCAGGGCGGAGAACATGGGCGGCAGCGGCGCAACCGGGATAATCTCCAGGCCGGATCCCTCGACCAGCGCCCGGTGGCGGCGACCGGCAACCACCGCCGCACACCCCTTGAGGAGGGTATCGAACCAGTCGCCGGGATGCTGTTCCCCGGTTATGCCGATGAGATGAATTTCAGACACGGACCAGGACCTCCTTACCGGAGCCGATCAGGTAGAGGTTCACCGGCAGTGTTGAAACTTGTTGCGCGTACCTTTTTGCCCGCTCACAGACCATCAGGATGATATCATGCCGCCCCGCCGCGGTCAGCCGTTCATGGATTTCCCGGGCCGTATTGGCTCCCAGCAGGCCGCGGGCCATGGACCGGTCAAGACCGTGACGGCGCAGAAAATCCACCAGCCGGTCCGGTTCCAGGGGACCGTGGCGCACATGGGTCTGGGGAATCTCCAGGGCGGCCTTGCACACCTTGCCCCACATGGCGGCCAGGTGGATGCGTTGAAATCCCCGGGTGCGGGCCTGCTGCAGGGAAAACTCCAGATAATCGCCCATCATGGCATAGGCCTCTTCGGGAAAGCCGAGCACCCTCTGGATCACCCGCTCCGAGGTGCGGCCGGTGGAGAGCACCACCTCGTCAAGCCCCGCGGCCCGGGCCACCTGCATGGAGGCGGTGATGGTTGCGGTCCAGGCCGCAGCCGACACCGGCCGAACAATCCCGGTGGTGCCGAGGATGGAAAGCCCGCCCACAATGCCCAGCCGCCGGTTAAGTGTCCTGGCCGCCAGTTCCTCGCCACCGGTAACCGAAACGGTGACCAGGAAATCGTCCCGGTTCCCGGCGGCTGCCATGGCCTCGGCAAGGGCCTCGCGGATCATCCCCCTGGGACCCGGGTTGATGGCGGGCGCACCCACCGGCAGCACCAGCCCCGGCTTGGTGACCGTGCCCACTCCGTCACCGGCGGCAAAGAGAATGCGTCCCGATGTCGATGCGGTTGCCGCCCGGGTGATCCAGCTGATGATCTCGGCGCCGTTGGTCACATCCGGATCATCACCGGCATCCTTGATCACCGCGGCCCAGGCCTCCTCCCCCTCTCTTCCGTACATGACCGGAAAAAAGGAGTGGCGGCCGCCGCCGGGAAAGGGAATCTCCACCCGGCGCCGTTTCTCTCCGGTGAGAAGCAGGAGAGCCGCGGCCTTGGCAGCGGCGGCGGCACAGGCGCCGGTGGTGAAACCGAAGCGCAGCTTTTTTTTGGCGGTTGTTGTCGTCACGGTGGTTGTATTCAGGGATTTGCCAGGCGCAGGAGCGCGTTGACGGCGGCCACCGCCACCGGGGTGCCTCCCTTGCGCCCCAGGCAGGTGATGTGCGGATACGTACCGGCCACAAGCATCTCCTTGGACTCGGCGGCATTGACGAAACCAACGGGCACGCCGATGACAAGCGCCGGGGAAAGGCGGCCCGCGTCAATGAGTTCCATGGTTTTCAGCAGGGCTGTGGGCGCATTCCCCACCGCCACGATGCCGATATTGTCGTCAACCGCCCGCAAAACCGCGGCCTCGCTGCGGGTGATCCGGCGCTCTCTGGCCAGTTGCACCGTCTCTTCCTCGGCCAGGCGGCAGACAACCTCGCCGCCTGTTCGACGCAGCAGGGAACGGGTCACGCCGGCCGCTGCCATGGTGACATCCACCAGGATATTTTTCCCCGAGGAGATGGCGCTGATTCCGGCCTCCACCGCTCCGGGGGAAAAACGGATGATGCGGGCAAAGTCGAAATCACCGGTGGCATGGATGATGCGGCGAACCACGGGAAACTGCAGGTCGCTGAAACGGGTCTCGCCCAGTTCCCGGGTGATGATGCGGAAACTCTCGGCCTCGATCCTGTCGGGAGCTATTTTTCGTATGGTTGTCATCGGCACTGTTCAATAAAGGTGGACACCGCCTCCGGAGTGGCGCCGAAGTGCAGGTGCAGGTAGCCGCCCAGGGTCCTGCCGGTCTGGTAGCCCTCGCTGCGGCCGTCGTCCAACCGGTAGACCCGGTCGATCTCCGGCGGCATCTCGTTAATGGCGGAGTAGTGAAACTCGTGGCCGTGCAGACAGGCGCCGTCATCGCCGAACAGGGTGGAACGGCGGATCCGGGCCCGCCGGTAGCCAAGCCGCCGCAGACGCGGCTGCATCACCGCATTCACCGGGTAGATCCCGGCCATGGCATGGGACCTGCCCTCCAGGTCGACGATTTTCCGGGTCAGATACATGAAACCGCCGCACTCGGCATAGACCGGTCCGCCCTGTCGGCTGAAACGGCGGACAGCGGCAAGCATTTCCCGGTTTGCGCTCAGGCGGGCACCATACAACTCCGGGTAACCGCCCCCCAGGTAGAGGGCGTCCGCATCCACCGGCAGATCGCGATCCTCAAGGGGGCTGAACTCGACAATCTCGGCGCCGGCGCGGCGCAGCATATCGAGATTATCCTCGTAGTAAAAGCAGAAGGCCGCATCCCGGGCAAGGGCAAGCCGGATGCAAGGGGTCGTCTCCCCGGCGGGCTCCTCCCGGGCGGATAGCCCTTGCCCGTCAAGGAGTGATGCCTGCAGCAAAAAGTCAAGGTCAACATGCTCCCGGATCCAGGCGGCTGCCTCGCCGGCATCAAAATCCGCTTCCCCGCCCATGTGCAGACCCAGGTGGCGGGAGCCGATCGTCAACCGCCGGCGGCGGGGCAGGACACCGATTACCCGGGTGCTGCAGTGGCGCTCCAGCGCCTGGACAATCAACTGCTCGTGACGCCTGCTTCCCACCCGGTTGAGAATGACCCCGGCCGTCCGCAGCCGGGTATCCAGGCTTTCAAAACCCCTGACCACGGCGGCGATACTCTCCGCAGCCGAGGCGACATCCACCACCAGCACCACCGGCAACCGCAGCAGCCGGGCCAGCCGGGCGCCGGAACCCTCGCCGCCGTCAAACAGTCCCATGACTCCCTCGATGACGCCCACATCGCAGCCGGCCATGAAGCGGGCGAAATTGCGCCGTACCCAGTCAGTCCCGCACATGCGCACATCCAGGTTGCGGGAGATGGTGCCGGTCACCCGTCTGTGCAGGGTGGGATCGATAAAATCCGGTCCGCATTTGAAGGGCTGCACCCGCAGTCCCCGCCCGGCCAGGGCAGCCATAATCCCCAGGGTCACCGTGGTCTTGCCGCAGCCCGAGCGGGTACCGGCAACGAGAAAACCGCTCTGCATCGTCATCTCTCCGGATAGAGAATGCCGAAGAGGCGCCGGATACCGGTGAGAAGCCCCATGGTGGGACGGGAGACCAGTTTCTCGTCGATGAGGTATACCCGGCCGTTACGCACCGCCCGGATCACCTGAAACCCAGGCTCGGAGATAATCTCCCGACGGCTGACGGGATTCATGCGTCCCTTTTGCGCCAGAAAGACGTCGATCTCTTCCGCCCTGGCCAGGATGCGTTCCTTGCCGTATTCGGCGATATTGGTGTTCCGAAGTTGCAGGGCATCGGCGGCGATATTGATGCCGCCGGCTGCGGTCAGCACAAAGATGGCCATGGATCCGGGAGCAAAGGTCTTCATGCGGCGA
>Ga0256914_1004291_pt1 | contig 10778 bp, 7 predicted proteins | sample HulkmetaG_FD_191571 | JGI IMG/M metagenome (GOLD analysis project Ga0256914, IMG submission 191571) | Hydrothermal chimney microbial communities from Main Endeavour vent field at the Juan de Fuca Ridge, Pacific Ocean - Hulk | ecosystem: Environmental > Aquatic > Marine > Hydrothermal vents ...
GCATCTACCTGGGGCCTCTCTATTTCTACAAGGAAGAGCTTGCTCCCCTGCATTTCGCCCGGGACACCTCTCCCCTGCCCTTTCCTATGCGCAGGGAGACCATCCTGCCACCCAACAAAACGGAACGGTACAGGAACCGGGTCGCGGAGGGGAACGGTTATGTCGATCTTCTTTACGAAGGCGACGATGCGACGTTGAGGTACCGCGTTCTGACAGATGATGGTCCCCCTCTTCGTCTTTTTCTGGTCCGTAAAAAACACAAGCTTGCGCTCCTTCATGAGGGCGGCATCCGGCTGACGGGGGATGTCGCGGCCAGGTGGCATCTGCAGGAACAGAAGCTGGCCGGAGACACTCTTTTCGTGACCATGGTAGCCCTCACCGACGACAGGAGCATTCCCTTCCGTTTTTTCTATACGGTCCGTCAGAAGTCGCTCATCGTGGGCATGGAAGAGCTTTCCGACAACGGGCATGTGACGGAGGTGGCGCTGGGAAGCACGGGTCCTCTGAAAAAGGGCATGCTTTTCTCCGTGCCTTTCCTCAACTTCAACTATGCCGAGGCACCGCGTGTTCTTTACGACGACGGGATGTTCCTCTTCATGCAGTTCGACTGGTATTACAGCGATGCTTCGATGCTGTACACGTCGTTCCCCGGTGTGGAGGGCGGATATGCCACCCACAACGGGGGTGCGCGATACGTTCCCCGTACCGACGGGTTGCGCAATCCTCTGCACGAGCGTCTTTTCATCACGGCCTCACCGGATGTGGAGGAGGTCTTTCCCACGGTGGACAATCCTCCTTCGCCCATGCGTTCGTACCAGGCCGGCCGTTTGTGGCGCATCAACGGCAGTGCCGACTATGCGGCTTTGTGTGAGGAGGCGGGTCGTCTGCGCAGTCTGGGCCTCGAGCATCTGACCATCCGTTATCACGAAGGGTTCTGGCGTGACGGGGGTGAGAGCTACACTTTCCGTCTGGAGGCGGCCCCCGGCCGCGGGGGCAACGCCGCCGTGAAAGAGCTGGTGCGGTGCATCCTCTCCCAAGGATGGCGGGCGGGGGTGTACACCAACTACACCGATCTGGCTCCCGTGAACCGCAACTGGGATCCCGACATGATGCTGCGCGGGCCGCACGGTGAGTGGCAGGTGAGCTGGTCACGCTGTTATGCGCCCAAGCCCACACGGGCGGTGGAGTATGAGCGCACCTATGCGCCGCTGATCCACCGCATGTTCGGCACCAACCACAGCTACTGCGACGTGCATACGGCCGTTTCTCCTTTCTCGCGTGTGGACTACGATGCCCGCGTGCCGGGGGCCGCCACGTTCCGCAAGACGTTCGAGTGTTACGGACAGATCCTGCTCAACGAGAAGGTGGCCTATGCCGGACCCGTTTATTCCGAGGGGGGTAACCACTGGTGGTACGCGGGGCTGGTCGACGGCAACTATGCCAACGCCCGTCCCGCGCTCGACCGGCGACCCGTCTTTCCCGCCTTCCAGCTGCTGCGGCTTCACACGCTCGAGATGGATGCCGGCAACGTGCAGGCCACGGGCCGTAAATACCTCGCCTATACCCTGGCCTACGGCCATATCGGCATCTGCGACGGCAGCGAAGAGGAGATGATGCATCGTTACTACATGCTGCAACCCCTGCAGCCCCACTATGTGATGGTCCCGGTGAAGGCGATCCTGTACGAAAAGAACGGCACCTACCACACCTCGTCGGAGGCGCTGGTGCAAGGCCTGACGGAAAGGCCCCGTCTGAAGATCCTCTACCGGTCGGGGCTGGAGGTATACATCAACTTCGGCGAAGAAGATTGGGCCATCGAGGCGGGAGGATATTCGCCAGTGCTGCCGCAATACGGTTTTTTCGCCATCAGCAGCGACGGGACCACACTGGCCCTGGCCGGACGGGAGCCCCGTCTTACGGACGGCCGCGATGCCGACCTGATGATCAGTCCCGACCTGCTCTACCTCGACACACGCGGAAAAGAGGTGAAAGGAGAAATGATCTCGGGAAAAGGGAAGATCGCCATGAAAAAGGAACGTTTCGGCTGGGAGATCATCCCGGCACGGACGTTCGGTTATTTCGCCTTCATGCCGGATATCGCGGGAGCGGGCATTGAACATGTGAGCATCGAGGCCCTGGACAGGGAGGGGATGCCGCTGGCGAAGGTCCCCTGCTACCAGGAGGAAGGGAAGAACGGGTTCAGGAGTCTTGCCGGAGCATGGAAATACCGGATCGTACCGGTTCCCTGAGCCGCGTACCTTCTCCGGGGACCAGGGAGGAAAGGGTCGTGGATTTCATTTTCTCGACAATTTTTTTTTCCTTTAAGAGAACCAAATCCTCACTGCCATGAAGAGATCCCTGAAAGTGACCGTTCTCCTCCGCTTGTCTTTTTTGTTGCTGGTGCCGATGATGATCACCATGCCGTTGCGTGCGGAAGGTGCTGTGGCAGACACCGCTGCGTCCGCAGGCGGGGATGCCACGGTAAGCCAGCAGATCGACCAGGCTTTCAGTCCGTTCGTGGATGCTCTTTCGAAGATCCTGTTCGTGGATCCTTTTGAGTTCGTAGGCGTCTATGATCCGCAGATCTATGACAAGCATGGCGTACCTGTCCGGGACGAGTTCGGCAAGAGGGTGAAGGCGCCGTTGCGACTGATCGTACTGTGGCTTTTCTTCGGGGGCATCTTTTTTTCGGTCTATCTGCGTTTCATTGGCATCCGGGGGATGAAGCATGCGTGGGACATCCTTCGTGGCAAGTACCGTAAACAAGGTTCCGACGGGGAGGTTTCTTCTTTCCAGTCGGTGACGACGGCTCTTTCGGCCACCGTGGGCATGGGCAACATTGCGGGAGTGGCTTTGGCCGTGGGCATTGGCGGTCCGGGTGCCACTTTCTGGATGATCGTGGCGGGGTTGTTGGGCATGTCGCTGAAGTTCGCCGAGGTGATGCTGGGCATCAAGTACCGGCGGCGCAACAGCGACGGCAGTTATTCGGGCGGACCGATGTACTACCTGAAAGAAGGACTGAAGCGCCGTGGCAAGACGATGGGCTATCTGGGCACCGTGCTGGCGCTGCTCTTTGCCGTGACGGTGATGGGCGGCTCCATCGGCGGTGGCAACATGCTGCAGGCCAACCAGGCATTTCACCAGCTGGTGGTCTTCTTCCCTTCCATCGAGCATTACGGTGCCATCTACGGGGTGGTGCTGGCGTTGCTGGTGGGGGCCGTGATCATCGGCGGCATACGCAGCATAGGCAAGGTGACCGAGAAGGTGGTTCCCTTCATGGCAGGCATCTACATCCTGGCAGCGCTGGTGATCATCGGCATGAACCTGGGCAACACGGGACATGCCTTCTACCTCATCCTGCACAATGCTTTCAGTCCCGAGGCTGTCAAGGGGGGCATCATCGGCGTAATGATCTACGGCATCCAGCGGGGAGCTTTCTCCAACGAGGCAGGCATGGGCAGCTCGGCCATCGCCCATGCCGCCGCCCAGAACGACGAGCCGGTGAGCGAAGGCATCGTCGCCTCGCTGGAACCCTTCATCGACACCATCATCATCTGCACGATGACCTCCCTGGTGCTCATCTTCACCGGCTTCGCCGAGGATACCCAGGGTCTGGAAGGCGTTCAGCTCACCTCGGCCGCCTTCCGTTCGGTGATCTCGTGGTTCCCCTATGTGTTGCTGCTGGCCGTCACCCTCTTCGCCTTCTCGACAATCATCTCCTGGTCGTATTACGGTCTGAAAGGATGGGACTTCCTGGTGGGCGACCTGGGAGAGAAGTACCTCGGGGGACGCCAGGTGACCAACCGTATCTTTCAGGTACTTTTCCTGCTCTTCGTGATCGTGGGCGCTTCGACCGATATCTTCACGGTGATGGAGTTCTCCGATATGATGATCCTAGCCATGGCTGTGCCCAACCTTTTGGGACTGTTCATCATGGCTTCCGAGATCAGGCGCGACATGAACGATTACTGGAGGAGGATAAAAGCAGGCAAACAGGGAAAATAGCCTTCTCGTCCGTCATCTCCTGAGAAGGCCACGAACTCTTTATCCCTTTCAGGAGGGAGTGATCACTTGCCGGATGCGTCGGGCCAGGAGGTCATGCTGTGTAAAAGGCAGGGTGGCGAAGAGTTTCTTGTGGCGCACCTCCTCCAGGCTCTCCGGGTCGCCGGGGCGGTAATGCAGTTCTTTTTCCGTGACCCCCAGCAGGAGAGGCATCTCCTCGAAGACGAACCCGTAGATATCCTTGAGGATCTTCTCTTTCTTATCCTTCCAGACAGGCAGTTCCATCACGCTCTCGTAGGGATGGGTGCCGGCGAAGCCGCGTTCGCCTTTGTAATACTGGTCTTTTCTGTGATGGAAGTCACTGATGCGGGCGGGGTCGAGGATGCGGGCCATGTCGAGGGCAAACTCCATGAAGCGGTGAAAGAGGTAGTCGTGGTCCTCTTCCCCGGCCAGGGCCAGGAGGGCCATGCTGCGGTGCCAGCGGCGCTGCATGCGGATAAGACGGTAGCGGTCGAGGGAGGTATCCCATAGATCAAGTGCTTCGTCCATCCTGGCGGCTGCGGTGTCAAGTTCCGACAGTTCTCTGTGGAAATCGGCCAGACGGATCAGATGGTAATAGGTGTCGACGGAAGGAGGATGATCTCTCAGAAAGTGCTGCAGGTAGGCAACGGACTGTTCCGTCCCTTCATGCTGCAACAGTTCGGCCATGGTGATATGAGCATTGAGGAAGTAAGGATCACGTTGCGGCAGACGCGACAGGATCCCTTCCATCCATTCTTTGGCTTCGGTGTAAGATGTTTCGCTGTCCTTTTTCAGGTAGGGCACCAGTTTGTTGAGGGTGGTGATAAGGGCGGTATTGCCTTCGCGGAGGTATTCTTCGGCCAGTTGTCGGAGGAAAAGGACGGCCTGGTGGTATCCTTCGCGGCGGCGGAGGGCTGTGGCCTCGATCATCAGGCGATGTACGTCGGCGCGCCGCATGCGGGGCATCATCGCCGCCGCGCGGGCATGCGGGTCGAGCCCCGGCAGGGGCTGCTGCCCCTCTATCTCCTCCCGTCTGCCACGACGGGAAAACCAGCGTTTCAGGAAAGAGAGCATCGCGGAGGATGAAGGTTCACCTCCTCAAGATAGTAAAAAAGCTGATAACGAACAAAGTGGAGTATCCTGCCCCGCTCAGCGCAGACGCTTCAGCTCTGTGCTCACCGCCTCCCGTATCTCTTCCTGAAGGTTGCCGAGCGGTCTTCTCTCGAAAGGTTCCCCCGTGATCTTCTCATACAGTTCGATGTAACGGTCGGACACTTGCCGGACGAACGCAGCGGGCATCGGCGGCACCTGCTGTCCTTCCTTACCCTGGAACCCCTGGCTGATGAGCCATTCGCGAACAAACTCCTTGGAGAGCTGACGCTGCGGCTCGCCCTTGCGGAAACGCTCCTCATAACCGTCGGCATAGAAATAACGCGAGGAGTCGGGCGTATGGATCTCGTCGATGAGGACAATCCTTCCATCCACTTTCCCGAACTCATATTTGGTGTCGACGAGGATCAGACCTTTTTCGGCAGCCATTTCCGTTCCGCGGCGGAAGAGTTCGAGGGAGAGGCGTTCCAGCTCGCGGTATTCGTCTTCGGGTACGAGGCCCTGACGGATGATCTCTTCGGCGGAGATATCTTCATCGTGTCCGCTGACGGCCTTAGTGGTCGGGGTGATCACAGGTTCGTCGAAGCGCTGGTGTTCGCGCATCCCTTCCGGGAGGGGCACGCCGCACAGTTCCCTTTTGCCTGCGCGGTACTCCCGCCAGGCATGGCCGGTGAGATAACCCCGCACCACCATCTCCACCATGTAGGGTTCGGCCTTGCGGCCTATCGTGACGTTGGGATGGGGGGAAGAGATCTTCCAATTGGGCACGATGTCGGCCGTGGCATCGAGGAACTTCACGGCAATGCGGTTGAGCACCTGGCCCTTGTAAGGGATGCCCTCGGGCAATATCACATCGAACGCCGAGATGCGGTCGGTGACCACCATCACCAGGTACTGGTCGTCGATGGTGTAGACATCACGGACCTTGCCGTGGTATACGGAGGTCTGGCCATCAAAGGTGAAGTCGGTACGTGTAAGTGCTTGTTCTTTCATGGTCATCAAAGATATTCAACGGGACTGTCAGTCGTTCTGTTCATTTTCTTTTTCTCTTTTTTCCCTATCCTCTTTCTCGTAAGCGTCGACGATGTTACGGACGAGGGGGTGCCGGACGATGTCCTCGGCGCCGAAGCGGACGACGGAGATCCCTTCGATCCCTTCGAGGAGGGTCATGGCCTGGAGGAGGCCGGAGTTGCCTTTGCGGGGCAGGTCGATCTGGGTGACGTCGCCGGTGACGATGAACTTGGAGTTGAGCCCCATGCGGGTGAGGAACATCTTCAGCTGGCTGACGGTGGCGTTCTGTCCTTCGTCGAGGATGACGAAGGCGTTCTCGAGGGTTCGTCCGCGCATGTAGGCGAGGGGGGCTATCTGGATGGTCTCGTCCTCGAGGTAGGAGATCAGTTTTTTGTAAGGTATCATATCGCGCAGGGCGTCGTAGAGGGGCTGGAGGTAAGGGTCGAGCTTATCGCGCATGTCGCCGGGCAGGAAACCCAGGTGTTCGCCGGCCTCCACGGCGGGGCGTGTGAGGACGATGCGTTTGACCTGTCTGTTCTTGAGGGCTCTGACGGCCAGGGCGATGGCGGTGTAGGTCTTGCCCGTGCCGGCGGGGCCGATGGCCAGGATGAGGTCGTTGCGCTCCTCCTCGGCGACGAGGCGTGCCTGGTTGACCGTGCGGGCCCGGATGGGCTGACCGTCGATGCCATAGATGATCACATCGTTGCTGTCGCCGCCGCGACGCATGCGGGGGGTATCGCCCAGCAACCCTGCCAGCTCCTCGCCGCTGACGGTGTTGTGCTCATGGATGAAGTCGAGGATCTTACCGATCGTCGCCTCAAAACGGCGTATCTCCTCCTCCTCCCCCACCACCTTGATCTCGCTCCCGCGGGGGATCACCTTGAGGCGCGGGAAGGCAGCACGGATACGGTCGACGGCGGCATTGTGCACACCGTACAGCACCACAGGATCGATCCCTTCCAAATATATGGTCTTTTCCGGCATACAGGTATGGCAGAATTATTACTTTTGTCCTTGCAAAATAAGGTTATTTTTTCAGGATGGGCATCATCCCACATCACTTTTTCGACGGCCGATGGCATTGATCACGCTCACCACCGACTGGCATATGTCCGATTTTTTCCGCGGGGCGGTGATTGGCCGCATTCAGACGTTGTGTCCCGGTGCCATGGTAGTCGATCTGGCAGCCGGTCTGAACCCGTTCGATGTGAAGGAGGCGGCCTTTGTTATGAAACACAGCTTCCGGCACTATCCCAAGGGCACGATGCATCTGTGTGGTGTGCAGAGTGAGGTCCGGGCCAAGCCTCTTCTGGTGATCGATGAAGAGCAATATTTCCTCCTTCCCGACAACGGCATGGTGGGGATGATCTTTCCCGAAGGACCCGAGAAAGTGTTCCGTCTGACGACGGTACAGGAGAATAGTACTTTCCCTTTGCTGGAGCAGATGGTGCCGGCCGCCTGTGAACTGCTCAACGGCAAGTCGCCCGGCGAGATAGGGCTGCCGGAGAACAAGATGAAGAAGTTCAAGCCACTCACCCCCACTGTGGAAGAAGACCGCATCACGGGGCTGGTGATCCATATCGATTCATATCAGAATCTGGTGACCAACATCACCCGTGAGCTGTTCGAACAGGTGGGAAAAGGAAGGAATTTTGAGATCTATCCGGGGCGGGCCGGTGAGATGTACCGGATCACCCGTATTTCCGAGCATTACCTTGAGATGGCCGACACCGACATGTTCGCCCTTTTCAACAGTCTTGGTCTTCTGGAGATCGGCATGGTCCATGCCCAGGCTGCCAAACTGATGAATGTGTTACCGGAAGATCCCATACAAATAACCTTTTCATCTTAGCGATCCATGGAAGAGAAAAAAGAGCAGCTCCCTGCTCATCTGGAAGCCTTCGACCGGCTGGTCCGTATCATGGACGAGTTGCGTGAGAAATGTCCGTGGGACCGGGAGCAGACCTTTGAGAGCCTGCGCAAGCTGACCATCGAAGAGGCTTATGAGCTGGCCGACGCCATCGTGCGGCACGATCCGGAAGATATCAAGGGGGAGACGGGTGATCTTCTGCTCCATGTGGTCTTTTACGCCAAGCTGGCCAGCGAGGAAGGTGCTTTCACCTTGCCGGAGATGATCCATGCCCTGTGTGACAAGCTGGTGTACCGTCATCCCCATGTTTTCGGGGAGGTGGAAGCCGCCACGGCCCAGCAGGTGCTGGAGAACTGGGAAGAGCTGAAGCTGAAGGAAAAGAAGAAGAAGAAAGATCAGAAAGACCGCTCGGTACTGAGCGGTGTGCCCCCGGCCCTGCCCCCCCTCACCAAGGCATTGCGCATCCAGGAAAAGGTGAGCGGCATCGGCTTCGACTGGGAAAGAAAGGAGGAGATCTGGGAGAAACTGGAGGAAGAAGTACGGGAGGTCCGGGAAGTGCTCGACCGACCGGGACCGGAAGAAGAGAAGAAGAAAGCGCTGGAAGAGGAGTTCGGCGACCTGCTTTTCACGGTGGTGAACGCTGCGCGGCTGTACGGTGTGGAGCCGGAGATCGCCCTGGAACGCAGCAACCTGAAGTTCATCGAACGCTTCACGAAGATGGAGGAAGAGCTCAGGTCGCAGGGGATGACCCTGAAAGGTTCCACGCTGGAAGAGAAGGAAGCGGCCTGGCAGAAGGTCAAGGATCATCCTCCCTCAGGGTCGTAGGATAAGGTTCTTTCCGGAGGATGGAAGGCATCTTATCCTGCAGCGGTACTGTCCAGCTCCTCCGCCACGAAATCCGCCAGTTCCTTCACGTACTCTTTGCTGAAGTCGAACCTGATGCCGGCAGTCTGATAGATGGCGGGGACAGGTCTGGAGTATCCCAGGGAGAGTGCCTGCCTGTATTTCTCCAGGGCCCGGCCGGGCTGGTGACGGTAGTTCTTCCAGATAGCCAGAGCTCCCAGCTGGGCGATGCCGTACTCGATATAATAGAACGGCACCTCGAAGATATGGAGCTGGGCCTGCCAGCCGGTGGCCAGGAAGTGTTCCAGCCCGCTCCAGTCGACCAGCGGCGAGGAGTATTCGTGCATGATCTCCGTCCATTTTTCCGCCCGTTCTTTCCTGTCGTGGCCGGGATGGGTATAGATCCAGTGCTGGAAGGCGTCGACGGCGGCGATCCAGGGCAGGATGGTGACGATGCCTTCGAGCTGTTCGCGGCGGGCACGTGCCAGCCCGGCAGGATCGGGGAAGAAGATGTCCCAGGTATCCATGGAGATGAGCTCCATCGACATGGATGCCAGCTCGGCCACCTCGGAGGGCAGTTCCTTATGCTCGTAGACCCGTATCGGGCTGCTGAGCCAGGAGTGGATGGCATGTCCTCCTTCGTGGAAGAGGGTTTCCAGGTCGCGCAGGTTGCCGGTGGCGTTCATGAAGATGAAGGGGAGGTTGCTCTCATAGAGGGGGTAGTTGAACCCTCCCGGTGCTTTGTTCTTGCGTGATTCCAGGTCGAGGTATCCTTTCTGCCGCATGGTACGCAGCAGCCATCCGAAGGCAGGGTCGATGCGGTCGAAGCCGCGGGCCGCTTTTTCCACGAGCTCTTCGACATTGCGGAAAGGCTGCAGCGGTGGCCGGCCCAGCGGGTCGTTGTCGAGGTCCCAGGGGCGCAAGCGTTCCAGGCCGAGGGCGGCGGCCCGCTCCTGATGAAGACGGGCGAGCAGCGGCACGACATGCTCGCGCACCGAAGCATGGAAGGTAAGACAGTCGTCGACCCCGTAGTCGAAACGTCCCAGCTCGGCAAAGCGGTAGTCGCGGTAGTTGTCAAAACCGGCGTTGCTTGCCATGCGGTGGCGTTTCTCCAGAAGACGGTCGAAGAGGTCGTCGAGCCTGCCGGCGTCGCGGTAGCGGCGCTCACGTATCTTCCTGAACGCCTCCTCGCGCACCTTCCTGTCGGGCTCCCGCAACAGGTTGGAAGCCTGCTGCAGGGTCAGCTCCCGTCCCCGGTGGGTGATGGTCATCTGCGAGACGATGCGACCATACTCCTGTTCGAGCACCTGCAGCTCGGAACGGATGGGCACGTTCTCTTCTCGGAAAAGACGTTTGCGGTTACGCACCAGGCGCATCATCACCATCCAGTCGGGATCGTCGTCGAGCTCACCGGCCAGGGGATGCTCAAGCAGGATCGTATCCAGCCGGTCGTTCCACCGCTCGATGGCGGGTTCGATCTCTTTGACGAAGGTCTCGAAAGCCTCGGCATACTCTTTTCTGTCGGTGTGACAGTTCATGCGGATATAGCGCCAGGCCAGCTCCTCTTCGAGGACGAAAGCCAGCTCGCTGCGGTCGTAAAGCCACTGCTCCAGGGCATGACGATCGGGCAGTTCACGCCGCTCCAGCTCCCGGTACCAGGGTTCCACATCTTCCCGGCTGCGGACGGAAAGATCCGCAGGCAGATAGCTGCGACGCAAAGGCTCAATACGATATGCTTCCGGATGTGACATCGCAGAAAAGTTGAAAATACCGATAAAGTGGAGAAAAAATCAAAAGAACCGGATCACCGGGATCAGGCATCCTCTTCTTTCTCTCCGCCGGCGGATGTCTTCTGGTCCTCTTTTTCCTCTTTGGGTTCGTCAGTGGTCTCTTCTTTCTCTTTCTTCTCTTCCTCATCGAA
>Ga0256914_1004292_pt1 | contig 10776 bp, 7 predicted proteins | sample HulkmetaG_FD_191571 | JGI IMG/M metagenome (GOLD analysis project Ga0256914, IMG submission 191571) | Hydrothermal chimney microbial communities from Main Endeavour vent field at the Juan de Fuca Ridge, Pacific Ocean - Hulk | ecosystem: Environmental > Aquatic > Marine > Hydrothermal vents ...
AAAGCAACGGCGGTAAAGCCATCGCTCAGGCCCGGGGGCAACGCCGACGAATTGGAGCTTGTTGCGTCCGTCTGCCACCCGCTTCCTTCGTCATTCAAGGCATAAATAAAAGTGGGGCTGCTTTCGCTGCCCTGATAGGCAATTATTTGATCACCGCTACTCGAAAATGCGGGTGCCGAGCCGGAAACCGAAGCAGTACCAAGACTTGCTGTCCACGATCCATCGGAATTCATGTCAATAATAGTTCCCGCAGCAACCGTCTGGTCACCCGGAGATGTCCAGGTAACGGTTCCCTCTCCCGTACGAAAGGTTCCGTCCGCATGAACTCCGTTGTCCGTAAAATTAATGACCGTATTCGGAGCGATATCTACCAATACCACAAAGGCAAATTCATCGGGATTATCACAATTAATTCCCACAATGGCAATATCCCCTGCCGACAGTGTAGATTGCGCTTTGGCCGATTGAAGATTAAATCCGAACGAAACCATCAAAAACAATACAAAAAATAAAGTAAAGATTTTACGCATAGCACCTCCTCAAAATGCAAATTTAGATTGGTTACTTCTGTTCGTATTTTATTATACAAAATATGACAAGAAAATCAATTTTAATTTGGTTAAAAGTCACACAATGAGGCATTTATTTAGGTAAAATTTCCTAGTGAGAGAAATAACCAAAAAAGAAGCATAGGCTCTCTTAAGCAAGAAGGCAAGAGAACCTTTGCCTGATTTTAAGCCGTACTTTTCGTCAAATTACCTGTTCGGTGCGGCGAATAATTTCTTCCTGTAACTCGGGTGTTAAATCCACGAAATAATCGCTGTACCCGGCCACACGCACAATCAAATCGCGATATTGCTCGGGATGTTTTTGCGCTTTGCGTAACGTTTCGGCTGTAACCACATTAAATTGAATGTGGTGGCCATCCAAACGAAAATAGGTACGAATGAGTTTGGCCACTTTGTCGAATCCTTCTTCCGTATCGAACACCTGCGGGGTAAATTTCTGGTTCAGCAATGTTCCGCCGGTACGCAAATGATCGATTTTAGCTGCGGATTTGATAACCGCCGTCGGTCCGTTGACATCCATGCCCTGTACGGGCGAAATACCCTCGGAAAGCGGGAATCCAGATTTTCTGCCGTCCGGCGTAGCGCCCACCACACTGCCGAAATACACGTGTACGGTTGTCGGTAATAAATTCACGCGATAATGCCCGCCCTTGGTATTGGGACGACCGTCAATGGCTTTAAAATACGATTCGAAAACCCGTTTCAAAATTTCATCGGCCTGATCATCGTCATTCCCGTAGCGGGGTGTGCGATTTAAAATTAAATCCAGCATGGTTTCGTAGCCCTCAAAATTATGATTTAAGGCTTCCAGCAATTCGGCCATGGTAAAATGTTTGTGCTCGAAAACATGAAACTTCAGCACGCTCAAATTATCCGTCATGCTGCCCATACCCACACCCTGAATATAGGAATTGTTGTAACGCGCTCCGCCGTCGTTGTAATCTTTACCGGTGGCGATGCAATCGTCGATTAGGATGGAAAGAAACGGCGCCGGTAAATATTGCGCGTACAAGCGTTCGATGATGCGGTTACCTTTGATTTTAATATCAACGAAATGATTGAGTTGTTTTTCGAAAGCGCGGTACAGTTGATCGAAATTTGTAAAAGCTGTCGGTTCGCCGGTTTGCAATCCGATACGTTTGCCACTGCGCGGATCTTGACCGTTATGAAGGGTAATTTCCAGTACTTTGACCAAATTGAAATAGCCTGTCAGAATGTAACTTTCCTTTCCGAAAACACCCGCTTCCACACATCCGCTGGCGCCGCCCAGACGTGCGTCTACAATATCTTTACCTTGGCGCACCATTTCCTGAATGATGGCGTCGGTGTTGAACAGGGATGGTTGGCCGAAACCGGTACGAACAACTTTGAGTGCGCGTTTGAGTAAACGATCCGGTGTTTTTTTACTGATTTGCACCATAGAGCTGGGTTGTAAAATGCGCATCTCTTCGATCACATCTAATAACAAATAGGAAAGTTCGTTACTGGCATCCTGACCTTCGGCATTTACTCCGCCGATGTTGATCAGGCAGAAATCGGTGTAAGTGTTGCTTTCCTGCGCGGTAACGCCCACTTTGGGCGGTGCGGGTTGATTGTTGAATTTTACCCAAAACGACATGAGCAATTCTTTGGCCCATTCCGGTGTTAAAGTTCCCTGTTCGATTTCGCGCTTGTAAAAGGGATACAGATGCTGATCCAGACGGCCGGGATTGAACGAATCCCACGTGTTTAATTCCGTAATAACCCCCAAATGCACAAACCAATAATATTGCAATGCTTCCCAGAAGGTCCGCGGTGCGTGTGCGGGAACCCACCGGCAAATTGCCGCCATTTGCCGTAACTCATCGCGGCGCCGGGAATTTGTTTCCCGTTCGGCCAGGTCATCCAGAAAGGCGGCGTAACGATGGGCAAAGGCGATGAGTGCATCCGCGGCGATGTTCATGGCTTTTAACTCTTCGCGTTTGTTGAGCGCTTCGGGATCGTTGTAAAAGTCCAGTTGCTCCATGCTGCGTCGGATTTCCGCCTTAAAATCCAACATGCCTTTGTGGTAAATTTTATCATCGAGCACGGTGTGTCCGGGTGCGCGTTGTTCCATGAATTCGGTAAACACACCTGCTTCGTACGCATCGATCCATTCGGCATCCATTTCTTTGAAAATGCGATCGCGCACGGAACGTCCCTGCCAGAAGGGGCGCACTTTCTCCAACAAAATGCGTCGTGTTTCGGCATCGGAAAAGAACGGAATTTTGGCACGTGTGTGCAAAATTTCCAGATCGTCGGCGCTGTGGGTGCTTATTTCGGGATAGGTGGGCGTTTCTTTGGGGGCCGGGCCGCGCTCGCCTACGATTAGCTCGCCCTCGTTTACGCACAATTGTTTGCGGGCCAGAATATGCCGGAATGCCAATGCGCGAGCTACCGGTGGCGAAACTTGTTGCGCCTCCGGCGAACGATAAAATTCGGTAATCAACCGGGCCCGTTCGGCCGAAATTTTCGGTACTGCGTTTAATGTTTGTTCGCGTAATTTTCGGATGCGTTCGTTCATGGCTGCTATCACCTCACATTAAGTTGGTATTGTCTGAAAATGTCCCTTTTTTGTTCCATTGTTTCCGCGCTTTGCGGTTGTTTGCTGCCGCCGGGCAAGGGTTGACCCAAACGCTCGTATTTGCTTTCGGCAAAATGGTTGTATTGCAATAATTCGACAGGAATCGTACGATCGACGGAGGCGATAAAACGAGCAATGGCCTGCAGATTGTCGTCCCCGTCGGTCAAATGGGGAATGAGCGGAACGCGGATGAGCAGAGGGGCTTGTTCTTCGTACAATTGCAACAAATTTTTGATAATGGTGCGATTGGAGACGCCGGTGTATTTTCGATGCAGTGCGTCATTCATTATTTTTAAATCGTACAACCATAAATCCACAAAAGGTAAAATGCGTTTCAGGCGATCGAAAGCGGCATATCCCGTGGTGTCGACCACGGTATGCACGGAACGACTTTTGAGCGCCCGAAGCAGTTGTTCCAAAAAATCGATTTGCAACAGGGGCTCACCACCGGAAACCGTTACGCCACCTCCGGATTCGTCGAAGAAAAGCACGTCCTTTTCCACGACGGCCAGTAATTGCTCCACGGTGACGCGTTTACCGATCAAGCCGTCTTCGCGGTAGAGCAAATCGCCCGCGTAGGCAGCTCGCAAGCTGCCCCGCGGCTCCGGCTGCGCAGACTGGCTTTCCGGATTCTGGCACCACCAGCATTTGAGCGGGCATCCTTTAAAAAACACCGTGGTGCGTATGCCCGGGCCGTCGTGAATGGCAAATCGTTTGATATCGTAAACAAGACCGCTAACTGCACTCATGGGTGTTTTTTCCCTGCTTTCACGTTTTTATTTTCCCCTGCGTTGCGTGCTTTCCTTCCCTGTAGCACAGGGAAGAATGTCCGTTACCATCCGTGCCCGCGCTAAGCAAAAAAACGTTTTTTAGATCAAAATCAGTTCCTTTTGCGGACGGGACAGGTACTGCGCACCTTCCGCCCGCACCACTACCATTTCTTCGATGGTTACCACCCCACGCCCGGGAACGGTTAAGCGCGGTTCGAGCGTAAAGACCATGTTTTCTTCAATTTTGCGAAAAGGCTTCTCGGCGTATTTCTCCCAGGCCGGTCCCAGCAAAGCCGTGCCGTCGTGAGAAAACCGTCCTACCTGATGTCCCAAACCGTGAGGGAACTCATCGTAACCGGCAGCCGTAACCACCCGACGTGCCGCGGCATCCACATCCAGACCGATGGCGCCCGGCTTCAGAGCCTTGCGTGCGCCTTCGATGGCATTGACAATGGTGGCAAATCCTTTTTGCACCTCGGGCGGAGCTTTCCGTTCACCCTTTTCCAGAATGTAAAACGTGCGTTGCATATCCGAACAATACCCTTCCACCCGCACGCCAAAGTCCATGTTCAGCACGTGTCCGGGTTGCACCCGGCGGTCCGTCGGAGCGTAATGCGCTCCGGCGGTTTCCGGCCCGGTAAAAACAGCAGGACACACTTGCGGTTCCCAGGCCAATTGCAACCCCCGTTTTCGCACTTCTTCTTTCATAAATGCCGCTATTTGTTTTTCCGTTCGTCCGGGTTTGATGAAGCGGCTTACCAAATCGAATATTTCCTCGGTGTGAGCAATGGCCGCACGCATGCGTTGCAATTCAGTCGGCGATTTGCGCTCGCGCAGAGCAGAAACCAGTTGTTCCGCCGAAACAATACGCCCGGCCATACCGATTTCGGCCAGCATGGCATGCATGGTTAAAAACATGCCGTGGGTAATACCGTCGCAAATTTCGCTGCCAACAGAATAGTTAAGCGCAATCTGCTGCGGGTTCAAACGACGCATATAAGCCTGAAAAGGCTTTTTGATGCCCTCCACAAAGCCTTCCACGTTGTCGTAAGCTCCGGTTTCTTCCACCGTTTTTTGATCGTACAAGCCCACAATGGCATAGGCCGACCCGTCTTTGGCAATGATAAAGGCCGAATGCCAGGTCAAATCGGCGGGGGCCAAAAAAGGCAACATGGGATCACCGTTAATCTGGCTTTCGCGCACAAAAGTAATCCAGCAATCCACATCAAATTCTTTGAGCAGATTTTTAGCCTGCGCAATTTTTTCCCGAATGAGCATATCCGCCTCTTTCCTTTTCAGGTTCATCATTTACATTACCGGGCTCTCCCTGCCGAAGTCCCGCTCGTTGTTTAAACAGTCGTATTGTGTCCCCCTGCTACGTTACCGAAGGGAAATCATCCGGCAAAGCGCAGCAATTTTTTCATAAAAATCAGCACCAGTAATGCGGCAAACAAGGACAAACCCATTAACAACAAAAAATATTCATGATGCGAAATAGAACTGTAAAACCGTCCGAAAATGCCGGAGCTAAATGCCCCCAGGGCCGTGGAACCGAACCAGGCGCCCATCATCAATCCCTGAATGCGCTGCGGTGCCACTTTGGAAACATACGATTGTCCCATGGGCGAAATCAGAATCTCGGCCAGCGTAATGAACAAATAGGTACTAATCAACCAGGCCGGAGACATCATCGGCCGATCCAGATCGCCACCGGAATAAGAAGCCAGAACCATTACGCCCATAGCCACGGCCATGATGACCATTCCCCAGAAAATTTTAACCGGAGTGGACGGTTCTTTCCCCTTTTCACGTAACCGGGCAAAAAAGGCCAGCAAAGGCGGTGTGAGCAGCAAAATAAAAATCGCGTTGAACATGACGTACGTTTCCGGACGTAAAAATCTGTACGGAATGGTGGAACGATCGGCAAACAGGGTAAGAGCCATGCCATTCTGGTAAAACGGCATCCAGAACAAAGAGGCAATCAGAAACAGTACAAAAAGCACAACCACCCGCTGCCAGAATTCTTTTTGATCCATCCCCCGGTTATTTTGACGAATTTGCGCTTTCACCGTGGCACTGTTCGAATCGGCCTGCCGTAAATATTTTTTACCCAATTCCATCGCCGTAATAGCCACGGCCATACCTACGGCCGCCGCCAGAAAAGCAATGTGGTAATCGTTAAAAAACGCGCCTATCAACGTTGCGGCCAGCGGGCCCAGCGTTGCGCCTACATTCACGCCCATGTAGTAAATGTTAAATCCCGTGTCGCGCAAGGCCTGTTTGTCACGGTACAAATTCCCCACCAGCACAGACATGTTCACTTTAAAAATCCCTGTACCCACGGCAATTAAAATCAATCCGGCATAAAAAGGAAGGATCCATCGGGGCGAAGAAACGGTTAAGCCCAAATATCCCACAGCCATCAGCCACAAGCCGATGCGAATGGTGGCCAGTTGTCCCAGAATTTTGTCTCCCAGCCAGCCACCGATTAAAGGAAACAAATAGGCCGCCGCCAGAAAAACGCCGTACAACGTGCCTTTACGCTGATCGTCAAAATGCAGCACTTTGTCCATGTACAACACGTACACCGCAGACATAATGTAAAAGCCAAACCGCTCCCACATTTCTACGGAGAACAGAACCGCCAATCCTTTGGGGTGATTTTTAAACATCGCTTTACCTCACAGTTTTATTTTTCGGCCCGTACCCTGTTTTTCCGCATTGCGTAAAACCACAGCCGCTGCAGCCAAATCCTGCACACCGTTTCCCACCGATTTAAAAAAAGTAATCTCCTGCGCATCTTTGCGGCCTTCGGCCTTCCCCGCGGCCACCTCCCCGATTTCGGCCCGAATGTGCGCTTCGCTAATGTATCCTTTTTTTAGGGGAATCAGAATGTCACCCGCTTCCTGCAAGCAAGCTGCGCGCGCATCCGCAAACAGGGCGGCACGTTGTACTGTCTCGGCAGGAATCTCCTGCATTTCGGGTGTAAACGAACCGATGCCGTTGATGTGCACGCCAGGACGCAGCCATTCGTCACGAAAAACCGGGACGGTTGAAGTAGTAGCCGTGCAAATAATATCCGCGGCCTGCGCAGCTTCCTTTGCAGTAGCGATTTTAACCTGCAAATCCGGATGCGAGCGGCAAATTTCCGCAACAAGGGCATGCGCACGAGCTTCGTTTGGATCCGTAATCAAAACGCGTTCCACAGGTCGCACCTGTCGTACCGCCCGAAACTGACTGCGGGCCTGCACTCCCGCACCGAACAGTGCCAACGTTTTTGCCTCGGGAAGGGCTAGCAAATCCGTAGCCAGACCAGAAGCCGCCCCGGTACGAATTGCCGTAAGGGTTTCGCCATCCAGCAAGGCCAGCGGCCGCCCGTCGCGGGCATCGAACACCATGAGCATGGCTTGAATGGCCGGAAGGCCCCTGGCGCCATTGTGCGGAAACACGGTTACCGTCTTAACCGCCGTCATCTTTTGCCGCGGCAAATACACCGGCATAAACAACGCACGGTCGTTTGCATTAAGGTCAATGCGACTGCGCAACGGCACCCGGGCTTCTCCTGCCGAAAGCTGAATAAAAGCCGACTTAACCGCTTCAATGGCTTGCTCCATTGGCAGGCATCGACGCACATCTTCTGCGGACAAAATCCGTATTTCTTTTTTTTGCAAACGAATGCCTTTCCCTTAACGTAAAATAAAACCGTCTTTTAGCGGGTCGTCGGGATCGATAACAAACTCATGCGTGCCGGTAATGTGCGCCGTTCCGCCCACTTCCGGAATGACCGCACGATGCGGGCCGAAGGTTACCGTTTCTACCACCTTACCGCTAAACGTACTGCCGATGATGCTCTCGATCACCATTTCCCGCCCCACGGGTAACTCGCCCCGGGCATGATACAAGGCCATACGCGCACTAACACCGGTTCCTGTGGGACTGCGATCCACCTCGCCTTCGGCAAAAACGCACACATTGCGGCTATCAGCCCGATTGGACCGGGGTGCTCCGATGAAAATAGTGCCGTAAAGAAAATTCAAATCCTTTTCGAACGGATGGCGAATTTCGGCTTGCGCCATAACCGCATGTTTGATCCGCATGCCCCAATCGATAATTTTCCGGTATTGTTCCGGAACCAGCTCCAGGCCAATTTCATCGGCGTTTACAAAAGCATAAAAAGCACCGCCAAAGGCAATATCGTAGCGCACCGTTCCCAGCCCGGAAACCCGAACCGTTTGATCGGTAGTTAACACAAACGAAGGTACATTGCGAAAAGTGACCCGACGTACCCGACCGCGTTCCACATACCCAAAAGCCGTTACTAATCCGGCTGGCGTATCGATGCGAATAGTGGTGCGCGGTTCCACCGCCCGGAGTAACCCCGTTTGCAGGGCAACGGTACTTACGGCTATAATGCCGTGTCCGCACATGGTGGAAAAGCCCTCGTTGTGCAAAAACAATACGCCAAAGTCGGCCTGTGGCGAAACCGGCTCGGTAATAATGCAGCCGTACATGTCGGCATGACCGCGCGGCTCCCACATCAAACTTTTGCGCAGATGATCGTAATGGGTTTTGGCGTACCGCCGCCGTTCCAAAACGGTGCGTCCTTTAAGTTCGGGAAAACCATTCGTAATAATGCGTAACGGTTCGCCTTCGGTGTGGGCGTCGATGGTACGAATTTTGAGCCAATGTTCCGGCGCCTGCCAGCGCAAATTTTTTAATTGCACGGTGATTTTTTCCTGCGTTTCCATATTTCTCTCTATTCGTTTAGTACCTTCCAAATTTTGCATTAATCGCTTTGTGCAAATTTTTGCGCCCGTACAGAATTCGGACGGCAATTGTATCGGTTTCCCCACCCTGTAGGCTCCCTTTGCAGGCAAAGCCGAGTGTGAATACCCCTATTCTTCTCCCAGCCAGTGCCGCAAAATTTTAAGAAGCATTTGTTTGCGCTCGGCCGGGAAACAATTCAAAAACGTAAAATGATTTCCCTGTGGCAAAAAGGCCTCAACCAGCCCGGGATTTCCGCCGGTGTTTACCGCACAGGCCGACCAGGGATCACGCGCTCCGTAAAGAAGCATTATGTGCCGTGCTTTGCTTTGCAGCCAGCGCTCAATGCGGCGCATGGGACGCGGATCGTAATGTCCCCGTGCGGCCTGAGGAGCAAAAATAATATTGGAATACCCATAAGCGCCGGAAAGATACGGCTCCAGCCCGTTGCGAACGTACCCGTAGTAACCCAACTGGGTAAAAAATTGGTACATGGCCGGAGAATTCAAAGCACGATCGCAGTACGATGACAAAGCCACCACACGCTTTAAGTGGGCGAAGATGCGTTGCGCATCGGCCCCGGTTGCGGGAATGGAATCACAGGGAATGTGGTGATACTGCCAGAAGGAAAACGGATATTCCAAGATGGCATATTCCAGTGCGGCCGTTTGGCCGATCGAGTAGGAATAATGCTTTTGCGCGGCGTATTTTTCAAACAACGGGAGCAATTCATTTTTGTGCCGTAAAGCGGCCAACTGGAATTGTTTGATTTTTTGTCGGCAATAGGAACTGCCCACTTTGTCAAAAAAACGATCGATGCGTTTTTCTTCCTTTTGCAAATTTAACGGGGCGTCGTATGCGACAGTGGCCACCACATCGTGCGGATAAAAATAGCGGTGAAACAAAGCTGTTTGCCCGCCCTTGCTCCAGCCAGTATTAAGCCACTTGCCCGTGTAAATTTTTTTGAACATTTGTACGATACGGTGGTGATCGGCCGCAGCCTGTTCAATGGTTAAATAACGCCAATCCAAGGAGTCGGGTCGGGAATGGCCAAAGTAGCGGTGTTCTACCCGAATTTCATTGGCCTGTAGCAAAAGGCTGAGTTCCCGCGTGTGATTGGAATAAAAGCGATAGCCCTCGGTAACCAGCACCACCGGCCGCCGTACATCGCGATGGGAAAGAATAATGCGCTGGGTAAATTGCGGGCCGTTTGGGCGGTTGTGATCCAGCGGTTGGGTAAAAGTGATTTCAAAGGCCTGCCTAAAACCGGAATCGGGATGCACGGTGCGCACGGCCACACCGGGCAGGGAACGCAAACGCGCGGTTAATGAAGAATCCTGTGCCGCAGCCCAGGAGACGAGCAAAAGAAAAACCAGGCAAATTTTTTTCATCGAATAGCGTCCTTACATTGTTAGCGATTCAAAGCGCTTCGGGTGAATTCTTCCAGATAATCCATAAAGGCATCGGAAGCCCGGGCGGCGCCCTCTTCGTCTGAGCGTGCGATGGCGCGCATGATTTCGGCGTGCAGTTCGGCCGAACGTTGCAGATCGCCATTAATGTGGTAGTAATACCAAAAGCGGCGGCAGTGGGCATGAAACGGAGCATTGGCTTTTACGGCAAAGGGATTGCCTGCGGCTTCTTCCACCAGACGATCGAATTTGTGATCGCAACGCATGAAATCGGCCAAATCGCCTTTGTCTGCAGCCTGTTTGATTTCCCTGGCATATTGTTCCAATTTTTGCCGCTGCTCGTCCGTAGCACGCCGCGCCGCGCGGGAAACGATCAGGCGCTCCAGCACACGCCGCGTTTCCAGCAAAGCCATCTGATCGGCAATATTGACCTCGGTAACCATCATTCCGCGTCGGGGTAAACTTTTGACCAGCCCGTCCATGATCAAACGTTGCAGGGCCTCACGCACCGGTGTACGACCGATATTCAGACGTTTGCTGAGTTCGGATTCGGTAAAAACAGTACCGGGCTCCAGTTGCAAGGTAACGATTAATTCTTCGATTTTTTCGTAGGCCAGTTCGGCCAGACTTCTGTTTTTGTTCGTTTGCATGGTTGTTCCGAT
>Ga0256914_1004293_pt1 | contig 10773 bp, 7 predicted proteins | sample HulkmetaG_FD_191571 | JGI IMG/M metagenome (GOLD analysis project Ga0256914, IMG submission 191571) | Hydrothermal chimney microbial communities from Main Endeavour vent field at the Juan de Fuca Ridge, Pacific Ocean - Hulk | ecosystem: Environmental > Aquatic > Marine > Hydrothermal vents ...
TTGAGGCCGCCCTTGATGCAGGTGTGGATGCCTTTGTCACAGGAGAGGTGAAGCATAGCATTGCCCGTCTGGCCGAAGAGGCCGGGGTCCTTGTGGTGGATGCAGGTCACTTCCACACCGAGTATCCCGTGGTCTCGGAGCTTGCCGCCTTCCTGGAAGGGCAGGGGGAAGGGCTCGGGTTTCAGGTGGAGATATTCGGTGCCGAGCGTCCGCCTCTCAGGCCATTTGGGGCCTTTGGAAACGGATGATCTTGATGCGTCGTTTGGAAGTTTTATATGGATGGGATTGCCTTTTTGCTGACAGCAGCGATAGCTAAATCTCAATAAATAGACAAGAAGAGGGGATTAATGAGACCGGAACTTTCCATTCTTATCAGGCTTCAGGGGATAGATCTCGAGATAAGGAAGATCAAGGGCGAAAGGCAGGAGCTTCCTGCAAGGCTCAATGCCATTGAGGAGCGTATCGCCGAGAAGCAGAGCGAGATCGCCCAGCTCAAGGACAAGCTAGCCGATCTGAGGACCAGAAAGACAGAAGTTGAGGATGAGCTGGAGCTTGAGACAGAGAGGCTCAAAAAGTCCCAGCAGAAGATGACTGCCATCAAAAATGCCCGTGAATATCAGGCTGTCCAGAAGGAGATCGAGGAGATAAAGAAGGCCAACAAGGAGCGGGAAGACGAGATCCTCCAGCTCGAGGAGGAGATGGAGGTTCTAAAGGCCCAGATCAAGGAGCTTGAAGAGGAGATAGCCGCAGACCAGAAGGAGGCGGCGGCGGAGAAGAAGCACATCGACAAGGTGAGCAAGGACCTCCAGAAGAAGATAGATGCCCTGACCAGTGAACGGGAAGAGGTGGCCAAGGAGGTAAAACCCGATCTCATGGCCCGTTACCGTTTTCTTGCAGACAAAAGGCAGGGGGTCGTGGTCGCCGCTGTTGATGACGGAATTTGCAGTGCCTGCAATATGAACATACCTCCACAGATGTACAACGAGCTCCTGCGGGATGAAAAGCTCCTCTTTTGTCCGTCGTGCCAGCGCATAATCTATGCCCTGAAGAACCAGTAGCCACAAGACTGGGCAGCTCGTCCTGGCCGCGGCTTTCTTGCCCTGCCTTGGCCTGATGCTTATATTGTTTTCGCCTGATGCAGAGGGCTGGGTGGCCGCCCTTCAGTTTCAGCCTGAAGGGAGGAAAGTCCGGGCTCCGAAGGGCAAGGTGGTCCGTAACGCGGACCGGGGGTGACCCTAGGGAAAGTGCCACAGAAAACAGACCGCCCTGCCGGTAGGCAGGGTAAGGGTGAAAAGGTGAGGTAAGAGCTCACCAGTTACAGGGGCGACCCTGTAAGCTTGGTAAACCCCACCTGGAGCAAGATCAAATAGGGAGGCGTTTGAGGGCGGCCCGTCCGATGCCTCCGGGTAGATCGCTTGAGGTGTCGGGCAACCGGCATCCCAGATGAATGGCCACCACCCTGGTCGGATGCCAGGGTACAGAACCCGGCTTACAGGCCCTCTCGTCAGGTCTTTTTTTATGTCCTGCTGCAAAGGCTGCCAGAAAATGGAGCCTGCCGGCAAGGCCTTACAGATCAGCCCTAAGGAGATCCATTATGGCTGTAACCCCAGTAGAGATACGGAACAGAAAAGGTACCGGCCCTGCGGTGACCATGCTGACGGCATACGATTTCAGCATGGCCTCCCTGATAGATTCTGCCGGAGTGGACATAATCTTGGTGGGCGACTCCCTGGGAATGGTGGTCCTGGGTTATGATTCGACAGTGCCTGTCACCATGGAGGATATGCTCCATCACTGTGCTGCGGTTGCCAGAGGGGTGAAGAGTGCCCTGGTGGTGGGTGATATGCCCTTTATGTCCTATCAGGTCAGCAGGGAGCAGGCCCTTGAAAATGCGGGCCGCTTCCTGAAAGAGGGGGGAGTGGATGCTGTAAAGATGGAGGGCGGGGTGGCCATTGCCCCGGTTGTCGAGGCCCTTACCGAAGCCGGCATCCCTGTCATGGGCCATGTGGGCCTGACCCCTCAGACCGCCACTGCCCTCGGCGGTTTCAAGGTACAGGGCAGGGATGTGGAGCAGGCCAGAAGGATCTATGAGGATGCTATTGCCGTTGCCGAGGCAGGGGCATTTTCCATAGTCCTTGAGTGTATACCTGAGGAATTGGCCCAGCTCATAACGGATAGGGTGAAAATACCCACCATCGGTATCGGCGCTGGGGCATATTGCGATGGGCAGGTCCTGGTGACCAACGACATGATCGGGTTGTATGAGAAGTTCACACCCAAATTTGTGAGGCGCTATCTGAACCTTGCACCAGAGATAAAGTCTGCTGTGGGAAAATTCGTGGAAGAAGTAAGGGCCGGGGAATTCCCCTCAAAGGAGGAGGTCTTTACTGGCGGCAGAGAGGCCGTTGAGGCAATCCTGAGCAAAGATTAGTTAAGGGAGGAGTCAAAGGAAACTCCCCGGCATCCTTGGAAAGGCTATCTACGTCTTCTTTTCTTCGCCACCTGTCGTTTGCCTGCCTTTTCGCAATTTCTCCTGCAGTTGTTGCAGATGGCAGGCTGGGTCGGGCGGCTGGGATTTTTGAGGCAATGCATCTTATTAACTATCCTTTCATCAAAGTGTCCCGTCTCGGTTTGTCTGTTTCAAATCTCCTCAGGTCCTATTGAATAAAAGAATTTGTATTTGTGTTTTAAAAAAGCAATCCCCGTGCCGTATGTGCGAAAAAAGCCCAACAAGATGCAGGATTTTGGGGAAAATGGCCTGATTAAATGCTAACTAATTGAAATAAAAAGCAAAAAATCAGCAAAAGAAGGGGCAAGATGGAGCAGGCAAGCCCCGAAGATGTTACGACCCCGGGATCGGTTTTGGGAATAATCGTCAACTTTTCTGTATCGGGGATTTTTAAACGTCAGAAATGTGACATTTCTGTTCCTGGCTCATGAAAAAGGCCCCCTGCCCATCTTAATGGCCCATCTTCAGACTATGCGGCAGACTATGCGGCCAAGGGACGTTTCTGTAAAACAGGGGGCCTTTGACCCGGCAGCATCTGGCAAGCAAGGCAGGCCTCCTCTTGATCGGCCGCTTCTCCTATCGCTTGAGCCTGTGGAGCCTGGTGGCCGGGTCGGCCTCTTGGGGCTGGGTCTCTCCTGCGACATCCCCAACAAGCCGCCTTGCGCTTTCAAGCACCGAGTCCAGGTCGATACCTGCCTCCTTTCTGAGAAGAGGTTGTGCCCCGTGCTCTATGAAGCGGTCGGGAAGCCCGAGCCTCTTGACGGTGACCCCTGTGGTTCCGCTCTCATTCAGGACCTCGAGCACAGCAGAGCCAAAACCACCCATGAGGGCATTCTCCTCAAGGGTGATGATCCTGCCTGTCTCCTCGGCCATCTCTATGATGGTGTCCCTGTCCAAGGGCTTTGCAAACCTGGCATTCACCACGGCCGTATCTATACCCTCCCTTTCAAGGATCTCTGCGGCCTCCAGGGCGGTATTGACCAGGTGTCCAAGGGCGATAATGGCAAGGTCTCTTCCCCTTCTAAGGACCTCTGACTTTCCGATCTCAAGCTCTTGCAGCTGCCAATCGAGGCTCACACCCACCCCGCTGCCCCTGGGATAGCGGATGGCAGCAGGGCCTTCGAGTCTGAGGGCCGTGTAGAGCATGTGCTGGAGCTCATTTTCATCCTTGGGAGACATGACCACCATGTTTGGAACGGCCCGCATGAAGGATACGTCGAATACCCCGTGATGTGTCGGGCCGTCGTCGCCTACGAGCCCGGCCCTGTCCATCGCGAACACCACCGGCAGGTTGCTCAGGCATACGTCGTGCACTACCTGGTCGTAGGCGCGCTGCATGAAGCTGGAATAGATGGCAACCACCGGGCGCATGCCCTCAAGGGCGAGGCCTGCCGCAAAGGTCACCGCGTGCTGTTCGGCGATTCCAACATCGAAGAAGCGCTCTGGCACCGCCTCTGCCAGATACTTTAGACCTGTGCCGGCAGGCATGGCCGCCGTTATGCCCACTATGCGCTGATCCTCTCTGGCAAGCCTTACGAGGGTGTTTCCAAAGATCTCGGTATAGGATGGCGGTGCGGGCCTGGAGGGCTTCTTGGGCTTTCCGGTGGCCTTGTCAAAGGGGCCAAGGCCGTGGAACTTGTCCGGATGTTTCTCTGCAGGCGGATAGCCCTTGCCCTTTTTGGTTAGGACATGCACCAGCACGGGACCGGGGATCTCCTTCACATTGTTCAGGGTCTCGATGAGGGTCTCGATGTGATGACCAGGGATGGGGCCCACATACTCGAACTGGAGGGCCTCGAACAGCATCCCAGGGGTCAGGAGGCTTTTAAGGGAGTCCTCGCTCTTCTTGAGCAGGGACCAGATGTTCTCGCCAAATCCGGATCTCTTGAGCAGGCCCTCCATCTCCTTCTTCACCTTGGTGGCAAATCGGCTGGTGAGTTTTCTGCTCAGAAAAGAGGATAGTGCCCCCACGTTTGGAGAGATGGACATCTCGTTGTCATTGAGGATCACTATGAGATCCTTTCTGAGGTGTCCGGCATTGTTCAGCGCCTCGAAAGCGAGTCCTGCAGTCATGGAGCCATCGCCGATAACGGCAACCACCTTCTTGTTCTCATCCTTGAGGCTTGCCGCCGTGGTCATGCCAAGGGCGGCAGAGATGGAGGTGCTGCTGTGGCCTGTATCCAGTGCATCGTGCTCGCTCTCTGCACGTTTGGGGAATCCGCTTATACCATCCTGCTGGCGCAGGGTGTGGAATTTGTCCCTCCGTCCGGTTATGAGCTTGTGGGCATAGCACTGATGCCCAACATCCCAGACTATCTTGTCCCAGGGAGAACGGAAGACATAGTGAAGCGCAAGTGTGAGCTCCACCACACCAAGACTCGGCGCAAGATGGCCTCCCTTTTCAGAGACCGTATTCACTATGGTCTTCCTGATCTCGGAGGCGAGCTGGTTCAGCTCCCTTATGTCGAGTTTCTTGAGGTCTTCTGGTCCATTTATCTTCTCAAGCAGTGTATCGCTCATGTAGTGATCCATCTCCTTAATTGAGGATTTTTTCAAGATCTTCCTGTGGTGCCCCATCTATCTGCCCAGGGGCCCGATTGCGGGCTATCTGTCTCGCTCTACTATGTAGTTTGCTATGGCCCGCAAGGGTTCTGCTTCCTGACCAAAGGATGAAAGGTGTGCCAGGGCCTGGTCCCGCAGCTCGGCTGCCCTGCGTCTCGTCTCCTCGATGCCGAAGAGGGCGGGATAGGTGGCCTTCTTGTTCTTTTCATCAGAGCCTACCGGTTTTCCCAGCTTCTCCTGGTCGCCCACGACGTCCAGGAGGTCGTCCACTACCTGAAAGCAGAGGCCAAGGGCCGTGCCATACTCCCTGAGTGCAGCGATCTGCCCCTCGTCTCCTCCGCCGAGGAGGGCACCCATCTCCACTGAGGCCCTGATGAGGGCTCCGGTCTTGCACGAATGGATGAAGGCCAGGGTCTCGGGGTCAACTTCCTTCCCCTCGTTCAGGATGTCGGCGGTTTGCCCCCCCACCATTCCTGCAACACCTGCCGCGTGTGAGAAGATGGATATGGCCCTCAGCAGGGTGTGGGGCGGGACTTTGTCGGTCAGCTCCCGATGCGTCATCAGTTCGAAGGCATAGGTAAGGAGCCCGTCTCCAGCCAGGATTGCCACCGCCTCCCCATAGACCACGTGACAGGTGGGTTTTCCGCGCCTCAGATCATCGTCGTCCATGGCTGGAAGATCATCATGTATCAGGGAGTAGGTGTGGACACACTCCATGGCGCAAGCAGCTGGCAGGATCTCTTCCGGCACCCCGCCAACGGCCTTGCATCCGGCCATCATGAGGATGGGGCGCACCCTTTTTCCGCCTGCAGACAGGCTGTAACGCATGGCCTCGGTGACCTTGGCCGATGGCCCCTTTGCCTCAGGCATGAGCCTGTCAAGGGCGGCGTCAACCACGGCCTTCTGGCGGGAGATATATTCTTTTAGATCGAATTGTGACATTTTTTGAAGGATCGGCGCCCCTTACGGCAAAAGCCCGTCGCCATTGTCCGGTCTTCAGGGACTCTGTAGGATACGGGCCGATCTCAACCTTTGATCGCATTTGAGGCAATCTAAATTACTCCCTTCTTGAAATCAGTGCAATCACCCTCCAAGGATTTGTTCTCCGCATCCCCCTAAAAAGGCATGTAACGGCCGTGTGGAAATGGCCCGGATATGCCGATAAGTGATCAGGATAGGATCATGTCACCAAACTGTTTGATTGCCATATCGGTCCTGCTATTTGCCTGGCTGGCAACAGCCGCCTATCTCATCAGGAACATCAAGAGACAGCGGGCCCTTTCCAGCCGGGCAGATCAGGGACAGAACGCACTGTTGCTTGGCCTCATGACCGAGAAGGCCAAGGAGGCGAGGGTTGCCTCAGACACCCTTGAAAAGGTGGCCCGGCTCCTCAATCTGGGCATTGTGGAGCTTCCAGGGCCAGGGTGCAAGAGGCCCAAGCTTAATAGTGCGGCCAGGGAGTTCTTCAAAGAGAGCCCGGAACTTCTTGAAAGGCTCATGGCCGAGGGAGAGCAGGGGGGGCAGAAAGGCCAGGGCAGCACGCCTGCAAGGACTGTGATGGCAGGGCCGCTCGTGCTCGATATGAGACAGGCGGAGGTGGACGGCAGGCGCCTTCTGATATTCACCGACATCACCGAGGGGTTCAATCTGGCAAGGGAGCTCAAGAAGAAGGAGAGGCTTGCCCTCCTGGGCCAGATGAGCGGCCAGGTGGCCCACAGGATAAAGACCCCCCTTTCGGTCCTCTCTGGCAGGGCCCAGATGCTTGCAAGGAGGCTTGCCCCTGGCACGCGGGAGCGGCTCCAGGCCGAGTCCATCTATGACGAGGCAAGGGATCTGGCTTCCGAGATAGACGAGATCGTAAGCTTCTACCGAAACCAGCAACCCCAAAAGAGAGAGGTCTGCCTCAGGCTGCTCCTGAACGAGTGTGCAAAGCGCCTGAATGCCCTGGGCCTCGGGTGCAGGGCAGAGGTCCTGCAACTGGATGAAGGGGCCGATGCCATCAGGACGGATCCGGCCATACTCTCAAATGCCCTCTATCTCATCTCACAAAACAGCCTGCATCCGGAAAGCGGTGCGAAGAGGGTCTGTTTTACTGCCGCTGTCAAAGAGGACTCATCCGGAAAGAGATGGATTGAGATCCTGATCTCCGATGATGGAAAGGGGATAGATGAGGGGGTAGGCTCACGCATATTCGAGCCCTTTTTCACCACCAGGTCCGAGGGCCTTGGCCTTGGTCTCTTCATGGCCCGAGACCTTATTGAGCGTCTTGGAGGGGGCCTTGAGCTCGTCTCTGCCAGGAGGGGGCAGCAGGCATCAGGAAAAGACCCTGGCGGGGCGTGCTTCAAGGTCATCCTGCCCCTTTGAGCCCGCCTTTCCTAAGAATCGTCCTCTTTCTGGCCGGTGAGCGCCCTCGAGAGCTGACGTTTTTTGAGATAGATCCTTATGGCCGTCAGGGCAGCTGGGGTGATGCCGGATATCCTCGAGGCCTGCCCAAGGCTTTCGGGGCGGATCTTGCCGAGTTTTTCGATCACCTCCCGGGAAAGGCCTGGAATCCGGCTGTAGTCCAGATCCTCTGGCAGCCTTGCCATCTCCCACCTCTTGAACTTCTTGACCTCTTCCTCCTGCCTCCTGATATAGCCTGCATACTTGGTCTCTATCTCCACAAGCTCCCTGGTATCCCCATCCAGCCGTGAAAACTCCGGAAACCTCCGGGCAATGTCAGAAAGCCCTATCTCTGGCCTGCGCAGCAGTTCAAACAGGCTGATCCCCTGCTTGAGCGGAGATGAGCCCAAGGAGGATAGCCAGCCGTTTATCTCTTCTGAAGGCTGGATCTTGACGGCATGGAGCCGCTCAAGGGCCTCTTGCCGCCTCCTTGTCTTTTCATTGAAACGCCGCCACTGTTCTTCGCCCACAAGGCCTATCTCTCTTCCTATGGGCGTAAGTCTGAGGTCTGCATTGTCCTCTCTCAGCAGCAGCCTGTATTCAGCCCTGGATGTGAACATCCGGTAGGGCTCCTTAGTCCCCTTGGTGACGAGATCGTCTATCATCACGCCTATATAGGCCTGGGAGCGGTCAAGTATCAAAGGGGGGCGCCCCCTCAGTTTCAACACGGCATTGATGGCGGCCATGAGCCCCTGGGCGCCTGCCTCTTCATAGCCCGAGGTGCCGTTTATCTGGCCTGCAAAATAGAGGTTCTCCACGATCTTGGTCTCAAGGCTGTGGTGGAGCTGGACCGGGTCGCAGTAGTCATACTCGATGGCATAGCCAGGCCGCAGTATCTCTGCATTCTCAAGGCCCTTGATACTCCTTACGAAGGCGAGTTGGACATCGACTGGCAGGCTTGTGGCAATGCCGTTGGGATAGATCTCCGAGCTATCGAGCCCTTCCGGCTCCAGGAAGATCTGATGCCTGGGCTTTTCCCTGAACCGGAAGACCTTGTCCTCTATGGAGGGGCAGTACCTGGCCCCCACGCCCTCGATGACCCCGGTGAATAGCGGGGAGCGGTCGAGGCCGGAGACTATTATCTGGTGGGTCCTTTCGTTTGTGTAGGTGATGTAGCAGGGCAGCTGGGGCAGGGTGATCTCGTCCGTCATTATCGAAAATGTCGGTGGCGGATCGTCTCCATCCTGCCTTTCAAGCCCGGAGTAGTCTATGGAGCGTGCATGAAGCCTTGGGGTGGTGCCGGTCTTAAGCCTGCCCATCTCGAAACCGAGGGCCCTCAGGGATTCGGACAGCTTGTTGGATGGCGGATCGCCCATGCGTCCTGCAGGAAAGCGCTTGAGCCCGATATGGATGAGCCCTTTGAGGAATGTGCCCGTGGTGACTATGACGGCATCCGCCCTGATCTCCTGGTCCACTGTGGTGACTATGCCGCAGCACCTGTCCCCCTTTACCAGGATCCTGGAGGCCATGGCCTGGACGATCTGGAGATTTTCCTGGGCCTCCAGCACCCTCTTCATGCGGAGGCGGTAAAGCAACCTGTCTGCTTGGGCACGCCTGGCACGCACAGCAGGCCCCTTGCTGGTATTCAATCGCCTGAACTGGATGCCCGTCTCGTCTATATTCCGGGCCATCTCGCCCCCAAGGGCGTCGATCTCCCTTACCAGGTGCCCCTTTGCAAGCCCGCCTATGGCAGGGTTGCAGCTCATCTGGGCTATGCAGTCGAGATTTATGGTGAGCAGGCAGGTGGAAGCGCCGAGCCGGGCGGCTGCAAGTGCCGCCTCGCAGCCTGCATGGCCCGCCCCTATCACGATGATGTCGAACTTCTTGGGATAGACACTGGACATCTTGCCAAGACCTTTTCCTGATCAGCCCCCTTCCTGGCGGCCCTGCCTCTCTGTCTTTATCAGGTCCCAGTAGGTATCGAGCTCTTCCAGCTCCATGTCGTGGATATCCTTGCCCTGACGCGAGATCTCCTCCTCCATTGCCTTGAATCTCGTCTCGAACTTGCTGTTTGCAGCGCGGAGGGCCTCCTCCGGATTGATATCGAGTTTCCTTGCCAGATTCGAAAGGGTAAAGAGGAGGTCTCCCATCTCCTCAAAGATGGCCTCCTTGTCTCCGGCAGAGATGGCCTGCCTCAGCTCCTGCTCCTCCTCCCTGAACTTCTCCCAGACGGCCTCGTGTCCATGCCAGTCGAACCCTATCCGCGAGGCGCGCTCTCCGAGCCGGAAGGCGCGCTGAAGGGCCGGAAGGGCCTTCGGCAGGTCTCCGAGAACCCCCTTTTTCCTCCCCTTTTTCTTTGCCTCCTGGCTCTTTATGGCCTGCCAGTTGGCAACCACGTCAGCCGTGCCGTCAACCTTCACGTCCCCAAATATGTGCGGATGACGCCTTATCATCTTCTCCTTTATGGATCTCAAGGCATCCGGCAGGGAGAAGAGTCCGTCCTCCTGGTAGAGCTCTGCCACAAAGAGGAGAAGGAAGATCAGGTCGCCAAGCTCCTCCATGACCTCCCCGGAATCCTCCTGGGATATGGCCTCTGACAGCTCGTAGGCCTCTTCAAGGATATACTTTCTCACGCTCTGGGGGGTCTGCTCCCGATCCCAAGGGCAGCCATCGGGCGCCCTCAGCCTACGTATGATCGCTATCAGCTCCGAACAGAGCTCGAAACAGCCCTCTCTGTCCGACCGGTTTTCCGTGTCGTTCCCTTTCATGTCTGGTTCTGCCCTGCCTGGCTCCCCTTTCTGACTCACCTGTTGCACCCCGGCCTTTCATGATTTTTGTGACGAACCAAGGCCTAGCTAGGCCCTGCATGTTATAACAAAATCGCATCCATATCGCCATACGAGAGGGACGGCCCGTACGAAAGAGGCGGAAAGATGCGTCGAACAACAAGGCCGATGCCGTAAATCGTGCCGGCCAGGCTGGACTTTGGTTTGGCTGTGCTTATTTTTCTCTCCAGAGGAGAGGATGCCTGGTTTTGGCAACATCCATCCCGAGCGAGATCTATCACAAAAAAGCGGTATCAAACAATTCAAACCAGTGAGGTGAAATAGCGATGATAGTAACCCGGAAACATGCGGAGTTGATCCTGAACCTGAACCAGAAGTGGAAAGATGGTGCACCACTCGACAAGATCCTGGACCATTTGAGCGACGAGGATCTAAGCTATCTTGCCCATCTCGATCTTGCAGGGCTCGTGCAGGAAGACGATGGCAAGTTCGAGCTCACAAGGGCGGGGCATCTGATCGCAGAGGCGCTCCAGG
>Ga0256914_1004294_pt1 | contig 10772 bp, 10 predicted proteins | sample HulkmetaG_FD_191571 | JGI IMG/M metagenome (GOLD analysis project Ga0256914, IMG submission 191571) | Hydrothermal chimney microbial communities from Main Endeavour vent field at the Juan de Fuca Ridge, Pacific Ocean - Hulk | ecosystem: Environmental > Aquatic > Marine > Hydrothermal vents ...
CAGTAACTCTTTTGTGCGCATTTCTCTATATTCAGGGGGTACTATCCCTATGGTTGAGGGGCCCTCGTTGAAATTCCATTGAATAGGACCTGAATACCCAACCCAAAAACTATTAACTTGAATCTCGTGTTTTTTCGCATCTTCCCTTAGGCGTATTGGATCAATCTCTTCCCAAAGTTTGGGTTCCCAGTTAATTAGTTGAGCATACTTAAGTTTATACTTCTGAGGTTTGGAAAAAATGTTTTCATTTTTTCTAATAAATACTACTATACCAAGGTTGAAATTATTTCTTTCTCTCATGGGCATGTTGTATTATTTATATCCATTGTTGTCAATCTTTAAAATATTAATTTTGTTTTTCCTCTTGCCTAAAGGTCTGTTTGAAATTAGAATTAAAATAAAATTTCATTCTAAGGGTGGTTTTTCAAGATGGCTTTGAGAAGACAAACGAGGTTAGAGGAGAAGAAAACTAAAATCCTTGAAGAGGCAAAGAAAGTTCTTATCAAGTATGGGAAAAATGCAACAATGGGAGATATTGCGGCTGCCCTTGATATGGATAAGAGCTCTCTTTACTACTACTTCAAGGGAATTCCAGAAATACTTAATAATATCCTTAATAAGGAGTACTACGATTTTACTATCCATATGAATCAGCTTAGGAGTAAGAATAAAAGTCATATAGCTATTTTGAAAGAGATGTGTAAGATAATCCTTGAGTTTTATTATGATAATCTTGAGATTCTTCAAATAATACTATCCAGGATTTTCCCTCTCTTTGTAGATTCCAATTGGCGTGAAGATTCTGAGGCTATAAACAACTATATGGAGAGTTATAGACAGGCTAACGATTTTATGCTTGAAGAGATAAAAAAGGCTAAGGATAAGGGTGAGTTGAATACGATTTTTTCCTGTGATATGGTTCTTCAAACTCTTAGAGGGGCTATATTCGGGATATGTGCGGTATGGAAGGTTAAAAAGGGAAGACGAGATGAGATACCCGCTCTACTAGAGGAAATTTTTAAGATGTATCTATGAAAAGGTTTTGGGTGAGATGAAAGGTATTGTAAAACGCTCTGATAATTCTGAACCCTTTGATTCCGATTCTCTTCCGAGCAATGCGGATTTGAAAAAGTTGTTGGAGAATACGTTAACCCGCTTTGAGAACTGGAAATTAGAGGTGGAGCGGAATCCTAATCCCAGAATGGTACACACACTTAAGAATATAATCTCTATAATAGATTCAATCGCTGAAATAAATAAGACACGAATGAGATACTCTTATAAGAGTCTTTCGAGGCAGATGTCAATTTTGATAGATGAGGTTGCAAAGTTGAACCTTACGATTACAGATTCACTGATGGAAGATGATTTTATTGATGCTAAGGAAGAAAAGAAAATAAACGAATCTCTGAGAAATGTGATTAAAGCTGCGATAAAACTTATAACTATAGTTCAAGATGCCTTTGGAGCTCATAAGCCACTCTCCGTTAACGAGAGAGTGGCGCTACCAGATCAGAGTAATCAAACTGCTTCGGAAACCATATCACCTATTTCTGATGTAGAGTAGCCCATTTTCCCCGCACTCATACTCTTCATCTTTGCAATTACACTGACAATGGCGTTTTCCAGTTTTTCGGCGGCTGTGGTTTCTCCTAAAAAGTTTAGCATCATTTGGGCTGCAGATATGGCAGCTATTGGGTTTATAACACCCTTGCCTGTATATTTAGGGGCGGATCCTCCTATCGGCTCGAACATGGAAACGCCCTCCGGGTTTATGTTACCACCTGCGGCTATTCCCATTCCCCCTTGAATCATCGCTCCAAGGTCTGTAATTATATCGCCAAACATGTTTGTTGTGACTATTACATCAAACCACTCAGGATTTTTTACCATCCACATCGTTATGGCATCTACGTGGGCATAGTCGGTTTCAATGTCGGGATACTCTTTGGCTACCTCCGTGAAGGTTCTCATCCAGAGATCGTGGGCATATATTAGAACATTGGTTTTTGCTGACAGGGTGAGCTTTTTCTTTTTGTTTCTCTTTCTTGTAAACTCAAAGGCGTACCTTATACAGCGCTCTACCCCTTTTCGAGTATTTACCATCTCCTGTATTGCTACCTCATCAGGGGTGCCTTTTTTTAAAAATCCACCGGAGCCTATGTATATACCCTCCGTGTTTTCCCTTACCACAACAAAATCTATATCCTCTGGTTTTTTATTTGCCAGGGGAGTTTCCACGTTGGGGTAAAGTTTTATGGGGCGGAGGTTGATATACTGATCAAGGCCGAATCTCAATTTTAAAAGAATTCCGGTTTCCAGAATTCCGGGTTTAACATCTGGGTGCCCTATGGCACCGAGATAGATTGCATTGAACGATTTTAGTTCCTCCAGGGCACTGTCCGGAAGAGTCTCTCCGGTTCGGAGGTATCTCTCGCCTCCGAAGTCAAATTCGGTAAAGTCAAATTTTATTCCGTACTTTTCAGAGATTGCCTTAAGAACCTTTATTCCTTCCCTTATAACCTCGGGGCCTGTTCCGTCCCCTGGAATTACTGCTATTTTGTACATTACGGTTCCTCCCGATTTTTCTCTAGTGTTTTTGACAATGAGCTTTTGTGGAGAGATTAAATAAGAGTTGAGTTGTTGTCAATGCCAGAGAAAAAATAAAAATTATTTAAAATGTTTTTGGAATATTTATAAGTTTGGGGTATAATATATACGGAACAAGCCTCCTGTACAAGATATGCGCTGAACCACCGCAAACCCCATTGGATAGTTGAAAAAGCCGGTTAACCCGGCTTTTTCAATCTGTGTAGCTGTTTGTATTGACAACCCTATGCTTTTTTATTATCAATAGTACAAAGCTGTGAAGGAGACGAGTAGGCGGAATACTATGTCATGAGAGAGGGTTCCCCGTGGCTGAGAGGGGCCTGGCAGAAGCCCGCCGAAAACCACTCCGGAGCTGCATCCTGAAATGCATGCTTTTGGGTGATTTTTTCTGTAAGAGCTGTAATAGGCAGAGTAGGGAGTCGCCGGTAGCCCTCCGTTAAGGGTTAAATTGAGAGCACGCGTGTTTCGCGTGAAGTAAGGTGGAACCGCGGAAAGCCTTTATGCTTTTCGTCCTTACGTTTCGTGTGGATGAAAGGTATAAAGGCTTTTTATTTTGGTAAGCCGTAACTATTGACGGTCTTTAAGGGTAGGACTGTCGTGGGTTGGAATAACAAAGTAGGAGGAATATATGTCTGATAGAGAGAGAGAAGAGAAGTTACTAAAAATCCGACACTCAATGTCCCACGTTATGGCTCAGGCCGTTATGGAGATGTTCCCGGGGGCTAAAATTGCAATAGGTCCTGCAATCGAAAATGGTTTTTATTACGATTTTGATCTTCCGCGTTCTCTCAAGAGCGAGGATCTGGAGAAGATAGAGGAGAGGATGCGGGAGATTATAAGGGGGAATCATGATTTTGTAAAAAGGATAATATCGAGAGAAGAGGCTCTTGAGTTGTTCAAGGATCAACCCTTCAAGATAGAGCTGATAGAGGATCTCCCCGAGGATGCTGAAATTTCAACCTATACACAGGATACCTTTACTGACTTATGTCGTGGACCGCATGTTGAAAACACGAAAGAGTTAAATCCCCAGGCGTTTAAGTTGCTCTCCGTTGCAGGTGCCTACTGGAGGGGGGACGAGAAGAATCCCATGCTTCAAAGGATATACGGTACCGCCTGGAGTAACCCGAAAGAGCTTAGGGCATATCTAAATCACCTAAAAGAGGTGGAGAAACGGGATCATAGGAAGCTTGGTAAGGAGCTGGATTTGTTTTCGATCCATGAGGAGGCCGGAGCAGGGCTGATATACTGGCATCCAAAGGGAGGGCGTATAAGGTCTATTATAGAAGATTTCTGGAGAAAAGAACATTTTAAAAATGGGTATGATATTCTCTATACGCCTCACATAGGGAAATCGTGGCTGTGGGAAACCTCGGGGCATTTGAGTTTCTATTCTGAAAATATGTATGCCCCAATAGAGATAGATAAGGTAAATTACTATATAAAGCCAATGAATTGTCCCTTTCATATACTGATCTATAAGTCACGAATGCGCTCCTACAGGGAGTTACCACTGAGATGGGCAGAGCTTGGTACGGTGTATAGGTATGAGAGATCCGGGGTTTTGCATGGCCTTCTCAGGGTTAGGGGGTTTACCCAGGACGATGCCCATATAATTTGTAGCCCGGAACAGATTGAGGATGAAATACTCGAGGTCTTGCGTTTCTCGATGAGAATATGGGAGGCTTTTGGTTTTAAAGAGATAAAGGCATACCTCGCAACGAAGCCAGAGAAGAGTGTCGGAAGCCAAGAAAATTGGGAAAAGGCGATAGCCTCTCTTAAAAAGGCGGTGGAGAAAGAGGGACTTGAATATGTGATAGATGAAGGGGGTGGGGCCTTTTACGGTCCGAAAATAGATCTAAAGATAAAGGATGCGCTGGGTCGCGAATGGCAGATGACAACTATTCAGTTTGATTTTAACCTCCCCGAGAGGTTTGATATGACTTTTGTGGATAGAGACGGAAAGGAAAAAAGGCCCTTTATGGTTCATAGGGCACTTCTCGGTTCTCTGGAGCGTTTCTTCGGGGTTTTAATAGAACACTATGGGGGGGCTTTCCCCCTGTGGCTTTCGCCTGTCCAGGTGAAGATTATCCCTGTTGCTGAGAACTTTTATGACTATGCCAGGGAAGTTTTTAATCTCTTAAAGAAAAATGAGATTAGGGTGGAGGTTGATCTATCCGACAACAGAATGAACGCGAAGATAAGAAATGCCCAGAATGAAAAGGTCCCGTATATGCTTATTTTGGGGGAGAGAGAAAAGCAGGATAGGCTTGTTTCGCTTCGTACCAGGATGGGCGAGAAGAAAAATTTGATTAAGGTGGAAGATTTTATTGCAGATTTTAGGGCAAAGGTAGATAATAAAGAGCTGTTATAAATGTTTGAAATACCGCTGTTTTTATACCCGGGTGGTTGGGCTGGAATGTAGGGGTGGTTAAACGATGATAGAAAAAATTGTAAAACGAGACGGGCGTGTTGTTCCCTTTAATCGGGAAAAGATTACCTTTGCAATTTTACAGGCCGCAATTGCGGTAGGGGGAAGGGATAGAAGAGAGGCGGAGAGGGTAACGGACGATGTAGTTAAAATGCTAGAGGCAAGGGAAAGTTCTCCCGGGTATCCTACTGTGGAAGAGGTACAGGACCTTGTGGAGAAAGCCCTTATAGAGAGGGGACATGCTAAGACAGCCAAAGCCTATATTCTATATAGATATGAACATGCCCTTAAACGCCAGGGGAAAAAGAGTCTTACCTATTCCTCTGAGAATATCCCCTATAGAAAATTGTGGGAGGCTCTCTCATGGTCGGTTGATCGTGGTTGTGTAACTCTTTTACAGCTTGCGGAGATTATTAGAAAGGGTAAGTTTGGGGAACTAGTTGAGGAATCCGAAAGGTTTTATAAATCGGAGGTAGGTGAAGCTGTAAAGAGAATAAGAGAAAGGTTGGGGGAGATAAGAATAGTAATTGTTGCAGGACCCTCGTCTTCCGGAAAAACAACTACCACGATAAAGATCGGAGAAGCATTGAAGGAAGACGGGGTAAAATTTGTACCCATTAATGTTGATAACTATTTTTTTGATCTTGATGATCAACCTATGGATTCTACCGGTGATTATGATTATGAAACCCCACAGGCTCTTGATCTTGCATTGATACGAGAGCACCTGGCAAGATTGATTGAGGGAGAAAGTGTGGATATCCCGTATTATAATTTTAAAACGGGTAGGAGGGAGGGAATATCGGCTACTATTTCTTTAAAGGCGGGAGATATTATACTGATAGATTCGCTTCATGGGATGTTTCCGGAAATGACGGAGGGGATACCGGAGGAGAAAAAGTTTAAGCTTTACATAGAAACTCTCTCTCAGATAAAAGACAAAAATTATAGGTTTGTACGTTGGGCCGATATAAGGATGTTGCGGCGGATGGTTAGGGATATGCAGTTTAGGAATTATGGACCTGAAAAAACGGTAGCCCATTGGCATCTTGTTAGACGTTCCGAGCTTAGGTACATTATTTCAAAACTACGAGATGCCCATGTAATTGTGAACAGTTATTTGGGGTACGAGTTGCCCATACTAAAGGCAAGGGTGGGGGGGTATTTCCCTGCATTTGTAGAAAAGTTTAAGAGTGATCCGGAGAGACAGGATGCGTATGAGCGCTCTGTCAGGGTGATGGAACTCCTCAACGAGATTCCTGAATGGAGGGATGAATCCGTTGTCCCAAAGGACTCTTTGCTCCGTGAGTTTATAGGGGGAAGCATCTACAAATATTAAAATTAGATATGGAGATTTAAAATGTCTGTGAAAGATAGTCTTGAAACCTTAAAGAAAATTGGAAGTGAGTTGATAAGGATATCTCAAATTTCGGCTCTTCTCGGTTGGGATCAGGAGACGTATATGCCCAGGGAGGGGATTGATGATAGGGCATCTCAGCAGGCACTTCTATCTGGATGGCAACATGAGAGACTTACGGATCCAAAGATAGGGAAGGCACTTGAGGATTTAGGGGTGGATATAGAGGTTAAGAGGTTAGAGTTGTCTCAATTTATTTCTATCCCGGGTTTAAGCGAGGAGGATAGAGCTTTTGTGAGGGAGATGACTAGAAACTATAGGCGTGAAAAGAAACTTCCCAAGAGTTTGGTGGAGGAATTTGCGAAAGAGACAAGTATTTCTCAGTCAAAGTGGGTTGAGGCGAGGGAAAGGTCCGATTTCGAAATTTTTGCCCCTCACCTTGAGCGGGTTTTAAAGATTGAAATGGAAATGGCGGAGTTAATTGGTTATGAATCCGAGCCTTACGATGCCCTGCTTGACGCATATGAGCCATGGATGACTACTAAGGAGTTGGTTAACGTGTTTGATAGGTTTGAGACAGCCTTAAAGAATTTGGTTGATAGGATTGTGGATTCATCCAAGGAGATTAATGATAGCTTTCTCTATAAACGTTACAATGTGAGAAAGCAAGAGGCCTTCGGAAGGGAACTACTGGAGGCTATGGGGTTTGATTTTGACAAGGGACGTCTCGATGTTTCTGCTCATCCGTTTACTACTACGATTGGTTTTTCCGATGTACGTCTTACTACCCGGTATTCCGAGAATAATCTTAAAGATGCAATCTTTGGGATTATTCACGAAGGGGGACATGGTTTGTACGAGCTTGGTTTTTCTGAAAACTTGAGGGGAAATATTCTGGCAGAGGGAGCCTCTATGGGTATCCACGAATCTCAGTCGAGATTGTGGGAGAACATTATTGGCCGAAGTTACGGTTTTTGGTCTGCCTTTTATCCAAAACTTACCGAGTATTTTGAAGACGCCCTTAGAAGAGTGACCTTGGAGGATTTTTATAGAGCTGTAAATATTGTTAGGCCCTCCCTTATAAGGGTAATGGCTGACGAGGTTACCTATAATCTCCATATTCTTGTACGCTTTAAGATAGAGAGGGCTTTGTTGAACAGGGAAATTTCTGTTAATGAACTTCCACGTGTATGGAATAATGAATATGAATATCTGTTGGGAGTTAGACCGAGCAACGATGCCGAAGGGGTTCTCCAAGATATTCATTGGTCTCTTGGTTATATAGGATATTTCCCTACGTATTCTCTGGGTAATTTGTACAGTGCTCAATTTTATATGAAGATGAGAGAGGATATTGAGGATTTGGATGAGGAGATCGAGAGAGGAAATCTCCGTCCTGTACTAGGATGGCTTAGGGAGAATATCCATCGGTATGGGAAAATCTACCCTGCCGGTGAATTGTGTAAACATGTAACAGGAGAGCCCTTAAATCCGCAGTACTTTATGGATTATCTTGAGAAGAAATACTCTGAGATATATAGCCTTAACTAATATTTGGTATAGCGTGTTATGGTAAAAAATTTGTTCGGCGAGAGTCCTTTTGTATGGGTTGCTCTCTCGGCTCTCTTCTTTGGGATGGCCCTGAGTCGTTCTACCTTTAGAGTGAGGACAGCAGAGGATCCCCATAGGGCAAGGGCCATTAAGTGGAGTTTTGTTTCCATATATCTCTCCGTTTTCATATTGCTCGGTTTGTGTGCAGTATTTATACCCGGACCTGAAAAAATAGTAAATGAAAAATTGCTCTACCTTTTTGGTGGGGTTTCCGTTCTCTCGTTTTTGGCTTTCAGATTTAAGCGTTCGCTGGGTTCTCTAATTTTTTTCTCTGTTTTTCTTTTTATTCTTGCCACTTTTTTCTTTTTGAGGAATTTTAATGCATTTACCGGTGAGACGGAGATTGCAAAAATAAAGATTCTTGATGTTAATGAAAAAACTATGCGACTTGATATTGTTCAGGGAGAGAATAGTGAGGTTATTATAACCCTAAAGGGAGATTATTTTGCCCCTATTGTGAAAGAGGTTATATTCGATGATTACTTTGTCTTTCTCGGATTTAAAACATGGTATCGTTTTTTGGGTGTAACCTCTTTTAGCTTTGTGAAAGAAAATGGCCGGATGGTGTTAAAGCAGATGGGGAGCGGATACTATTTTAAGAATCCTCATGGTATCTCCGAGGATGTATATCAATTCTTTGAGAAATACGAGGGTCATATTCCCGGAGTAAAAACTGTTCAAGTAGATTTGTCCGCGAAGCGTGCAAGGAAGTTTGGGGAATATTCTGTGAGGATTCAGAACGATGGTGGGATTCAGATTGTTGAGGTGTTTTAAAAATATTACTCACGTGGAATCATCCCTCTCTCCGATATTTAATATGAAATGATGTTGGCCCTTGGAAAGTTGGATAAGAATAAGAACTTTCGTTATTACTATATTCATGATTATCAAGAGAGTTTATTTAAGGAGTTTCTTCTCACTGTTATCTGGGGTAAGAATCAGGAGAGGGGGCGTCACAGGATATATTCCTTTAGGGATTCCCAGGAGATGAGAAACAAGCTAAACGTTTTGCTTACCAGGAAGATACGGGAGGGTTACCATATATACTACAGTTATCCTGACTTAAAGGAAATACTTTCAGATATAGGGGCGTCCAGGAGATTAAAGGAGAGGATTGAAAGAGATAGAAGAAGGAGAGAGGTTTCCTGATTTTACAAATTATGATTTATGATGTTTGGACTTTTTAAACGAGTTTTTTGCTTAAGAATACAAACTTGTCAATGATGGATACACCTAGGATAATTCCTGTTATAGATTCACATATTATGATAAAGGTATTGTTGCCCAGATAGGGAATTTTAAAGAAATGAAAGATTTCGAGTATGAAAAGTGTCATTGTTGCGAATATAGAGGCTTTTCCCATAGCAGAGGTTTCCGGATTTACTGAGCCGTTTTTGAGGAGAATAATCCCCATTCCCCCTGCCTGTATGAATAATCTTAGTATTAAGAGACTAAAAAGCCAGAGGGGTATTAGTTTGGAGTGGAAGAATATTATGGCGATAGAAGAGATTATTAGGTAGTCACTTATGGAATCCATGTATCGCCCTATTCTTGTAATCTGATGAAGCTTCCGAGCAAGGATTCCGTCTAGAAGATCCGTTAGGAATATCGCAGTTAAAATAACTATGAGTATTATACCTACTATTTCGTTGTTTTTGGACAAAAAGAGAAAGAGCACCGTGGGTATGGAGCTTAATCTGATTATGGTTAGGATATTGGGTAGGTTTATTCTTTCCAGTTTCTCTTTGGTTTCTTCGATGTAAAAATTGGTCTGCATGGCTACCAGGAATAGGAATAGAAGAAAGTGATAGAGGACGAGAATGGAGAAAAACCAAATAACAAGTTCGTATCCAAATTTAAATAGCAAGGCCAGTAAACCGTAAATTAATCCCTGTAGAAAAGCTAACAGAACAATAGTTCTTATAATGTCATTAACCAAGCTGTTGTTACTGTTTTTCATCTCTATTGAGACTATGTGAGTGTATTGAATGTGTCAAGTAATCGCTTTGTTTATTGACTAAAAATAGCAATTATTTAAAATAGATATAATGAGTTTGGCCGATCTTCTAACCTCCTCCAGGTTGTTATTATCTCCACTGTTTTTTTTGTTCTTCTTTATAAATCGGTGGTTTCCTGTTTCAAATATTGTATCTGTAATTGGGGTGTGGTTAGTTTTTGGTTTGATAGAATTCTCTGATCTCTTTGATGGTTATGTGGCAAGGAGGATGAAGCAGGTGAGCGATAGGGGGAAGCTCTTTGATCCGTTTGCCGACTCTTTTAGTAGGTTAACCTATTTTTTCTGTTTTGTTGTGTATGGGATGATGCAGCCGTGGATTTTCCTTGTTCTTCTCTATCGGGATCTCGGAGTTGGTTTTATACGTCAGCTTGCATTAAGGGAAGAGTTTACCATGGCCGCAAGGTTGAGTGGAAAATTTAAGGCGTGGGTTTATGCTATAACGGGTATTGTTGGTATGATTTACTTTTCCCTCAAGAAACTATTGATTTTAGGCGATAAGATTGTTAATATTAAAGTGTACATTGAATATGTATTTTTATTGACTGGTATTGTTGCAGTATGGTCTTTGAGTGATTATATACTCGCATATATTAAAATTAAAAATAAAAAATACTCTTGACTAAGAGCGGATATTTTATATAGATTATACTGCGTTTTTGGTAGTAGGCACAGGTCTTTGAAAGGTAAAAGGGAAGGGGAGAGGCGTGAGGGGTGATGAAGAGTTTTAGAGAGAAAGTAGCTAACTT
>Ga0256914_1004295_pt1 | contig 10769 bp, 11 predicted proteins | sample HulkmetaG_FD_191571 | JGI IMG/M metagenome (GOLD analysis project Ga0256914, IMG submission 191571) | Hydrothermal chimney microbial communities from Main Endeavour vent field at the Juan de Fuca Ridge, Pacific Ocean - Hulk | ecosystem: Environmental > Aquatic > Marine > Hydrothermal vents ...
TCTCGAAGGAGGGGATCGATTTCGACGCGATCGACGGGAACAAGGCCCACATCATCCTCCTGACGGCGGTCCATGGGGACCAGCTTGCCTCCCACCTGCAAGTTCTGATGAAAATTTCCCGCACCTTTAGCCAAAAGGGCCTAAGCGGACGCCTCCTCCAGGCCACGTCCGCCGAGAACGTCTACAAAATCCTTTACCGAGTAGAAGAATAGCAACGTCACTTGGTATCCTTGAGTTTCGTCAGCTCTTCGCTGATCTTGACGGCGCGGTCGGCATCCACGTATCCCCAAATCTTTCCTGCCTTTCTCCCGTTCATGCGATAGAGGATTTCCGCCGCCGTTTTTACATCAAGTTTGCTCAAAAGAGGGCCCGCCTGTTCTGGGGGGGTCGATTCAAAGACATGCGCCAACTGCACGAGACGTTTTTCTTCTTTTTCATCCCTCTCTTTGAGAAGCTTACTCACCTTGATCTGAAGGGCCTTGAGCTGCTGTAATTTGGCTTCAATCTCCTTCTTCAGCGCGCGAAGGTTGGCCTCTTCTTGTCTCAGACGCTCCTCCCTCAGCTTCAACTCCTCCAACTTCACGTCGATCGACTTCTCTTGCGGGTTTTCCCCCTTTTTCCCGGGAGGAGAGGAAGGCGTCTTTTGCGGAGGATTCGACTTCTTCTCCTTTGCTTGAGCTGAAACGGGAACCATGAAAAAGTTAGGACCCCAAAAACTCCTGAAAAGATGCAAAACGGTTCCCACCCGCATTCCCGTACTCACGAGCAAGAGAATCACTAAGAGAATCAACCCTTTTCGAATCATTCTTACGTCCCTCCCGTTCCCCCGCCTACCTTACGGACAAAACGGGCAATTCCCATCTCATCAATGAAGTTCTGATGGCGAACCGCCTCTTCCCTCAATGCAGTAACCAGTTCTCTCTCTTTCAATTTTTCCAAGATCTTCCTTCTTTTTGAGGCCTCAACGACTTCCAGGCGTTTCTCTTCTTTCCTTTTTCTCAACTCCTTAAGAAGCTTTTTCTGAGCCAAAATCTGCGACGCTAAATCGTTAAGATACGTTTCATACATAGAGATCTCAGCAGATTTCAATCCTTTCAACTGACGCTCATAAAACATCTTTTGGCCCTGGGTTTTCTGAAAACGCAAATAATTGAGCTTCCTTTCCGCTTCCTCCACCGCCTCGCTAAGATGTGCGAGCTCTCCTTGAAGCCTCTCCTCTTCAATCCTGCGCACATTCAGCACCGCTTGGAGTCGAAATGCAACCACTTAATCCTCCTCCCCTAGGATCCGCTGAAGCCGCGATATACTTTCTTCCAAATCTGCTCCTTGTTCCACAGGTTGTGTCAGGTAACTATTGATTTTATCAATCATCCTGATTGCATAATCGATTCGTGGATTGCTTCCCGAGACATACGCCCCAATATTGATCAGATCTTCCGCCTTTCGATAGGTTGCCAATATTTCCACCGTTTTTCGCGCCAATGCGAGATGCGTTTTATCGACCACATCGGGCATTACCCGGCTCACGCTTTGCAGCGGATCAATGGCAGGATAATGACCACGCTCGGCCAATTCCCTTGTCAGCATGATGTGGCCATCCAGGATTGAACGCACGGCATCAGAAATCGGCTCGTTAAAATCATCCCCCTCCACCAAAACGGTATAGAAAGCCGTAATGCTTCCCGACGACTGGTTCATGCCTGAGCGTTCCAGAAGTTTTGGCATCATGGCAAAAACGGATGGAGTATAGCCCCGCGTGGTGGGAGGTTCCCCGATGGAAAGTCCTATCTCTCGCTGTGCCATGGCAAACCGGGTGACGGAATCCATCATCAATACGACGTCTTTGCCCTTGTCTCGAAAATACTCCGCAATAACCGTGGCCATATAGGCCGCTCGAATTCGCACAAGGGGAGGCATGTCAGAGGTTGCCACCACAACCACCGAGCGTTTCAACCCTTCTTCTCCCAAATCCCTCTCGATAAACTCCCTCACTTCTCGACCGCGCTCCCCGATCAAACCAATCACGCTCACATCGGCGCTCGTATAGCGGGCAATCATTCCCATCAAGGTACTTTTTCCTACACCCGATCCCGAAAAAATCCCCATCCTTTGCCCTTTGCCAACCGTCAAAATCCCATTGATCGCACGGACACCTACATCCAGGGGCTGCGTTATGCGCCGTCTTTGTAAAGGATTAATGGGCTCTGCATAAAGGGGGTAGGAAGTATCCGGATAGATGGGACCTTTTTCATCCAAAGGATGACCGTAAGGGTCGACCACACGTCCAAGAAAGGCTTCCCCTACCCCCACCATCGCCGTCTCTTGTTCCACCTGAATTTCACATCCTGGTTCGATTCCACGCAGTTCACCCAAAGGCATCATCAGCACCTTGTTCCCTCGAAATCCCACTACTTCAGCGCGAAAGAATCGATCCGCCCCTCGGGGAAAGATTCTACACACCCCCCCGATCGAGATTCCAGGCCCTTCACCTTCGATAACAAGGCCAATCACCTTCGTCACGCGCCCATTGATTGAGAAGGTGTTCAGATCTTCCAAGGCCCGCTGATAGGTTTGCCACGGAATCGACGCGCCGGCCACTCTCATCCCTTTCTCTCGCGTTCTTTCTGGTTTTCTTCTAAGATCTTTTGAAACATAGCTTCGATCTTCTCAAATTGACGGCTCAACCTGGCATCCACACTTCCCATCTTATGGTCAACAATCACCCCCCCCACGTCGACATTCGAATCAGGTTCAATGACCGCCTCTTTCAATTCCTCATGTCTTTTGAAGAAAGATTTTAAGTTTTCATTGATGAATTCGTAATCCATGGGATTTAATTTAATCTTCAAATCGTCTTTTTGAGGTACCTCCTCCACGGCCGCCCGGATCACAGAAGTCAACACTTCCCCATTCACCACAGCTTCCGTTTTGATAACCTTCCGGGCAATATGAAGGACTAAAGAAATAATCTCCTTTTCTTGAGACCGTATGATCTCACGATGAAGTGACTTTAGGGCTCTATCCGCATCCGAAAGGGCACGGATGATACTCTCAACCTTTTTCAACCCATACTCATATCCTGCCTTTTCACCTTCCGCATACGCCTTTTCGTAAGCCTTTTCCGTTAATTCATCCGCCCTTTTCTTCGCCTCTTCCAAGATCTCTTTTGCTTCTTCCCGCACCCGCTCCAGCTCTTTTTTCCCCTCCGCCTCCTTTTCCTTTTCCGTTTCCTCCATTTTCGAGAACAAGGGAAGAAACTTCTGAACCTCTCGTGAGTTTCCTCCCTGAAGGGGGTGAGTTCTCTCCATCGCAAAGTCCGAAAAAGCCAGGGGACTGAAAACCGTCTTCTCCTCCGAACGGCTCATACCAGGACATCTCCCTCCCCACCGCCTCTGCTGATCATAATCTTCCCTTCTTGCTCAAGCCGCATCGCCACTTTAATGATCTCCTGCTGCGCCTTTTCCACATCTGCCAGGCGAACAGGTCCCATCGCCTCCATGTCTTCCTTCAACATCTCGACGGCTCGCTCCGACATATTCTTAAAGATCTTCTCCTTGATTTCATCCCCCGCCGTCTTTAGAGCAAGCGCCAGATCCTGAGAAGTCACCTCCCGAAGGATAGCTTGAATACCACGGTCGTCAATTTTGCCAAGATCATCAAACACAAACATCAACTGCCGGATGGCGTCCGCCATCTCTGGATCCGATTCTTCAAGCCTGGAAAGGATCGCCTGTTCGGTGCTTCGTCCCGCCTGATTTAGAATTTCCGCCACCGGTTTCACACCCCCCAGCACCTGTCCAGATTTTCCTGTCGTCTGGATTTCATTTTCCAGCACATCCGCCACCTGTTTGAGCACCTCCATGGAAACATCTTCCAAAGTGGCAATCCGCTTAATCACCTCATCCTGGAGACGTTCGGGAAGAGATGCAATGATTTGGCCCGATTTCGCCGGATCCATCTGTGCCAATATCAGGGCAATCGTCTGCGGATGCTCCGATCGGATAAAATTTGTCATCGTTTTCACATCCGCCTTATCAAGAATCTCTTTCAAACGTTCCTGAGCATCCTCCTCTTCCTCAACATCTTGTTCCTTCTCCTCTCCCTCTTTCCCTTTCTTGCTATTCTGTTCCGATCCCCGATCCCCCCCTTGCTCCTTTCCTTCTCTCCCCTCCCTCGAAGCAGGCAAGAAATCCTCCGGGATTCTTCCCGCTACCTCACGAAAAACACGGTTTATTTCCTGGGGAGGAAGGGAACCGATGCTCTGCTTTGCCTTCTCCAACTTCTCCACTTCTTCAGGCGTCAATTTTTCAAGAACTTTTTGCGAAACTTCCGGACTCAACACCGAAAGGATAATGGCTGCCTTTTCCGTGCCATCCATGTATATCACCCCATCAACTTTTTTCTACGCTTCTTCACTTTCCTTTTCGGAAGTTTCCTTCAACAGTGAACGGATAAGCTCCACCATCTCGTCTACATTCGTTCGTGCCAATACTGTTATCTTTTGAACTTCAGGTGAAAGGGCAATGCTTATGGGATAACCTCCTTCTGCGAGAAGAGGGGGACCCTGGGCCCCTGGAAGGGCAAGTTGTTGCTCCTTGAGCCACTTGAGGAATGGATTGAAGATAAAAAGATAAAAGAGGAAGAAAAGCAGCAGAATCGTCACATACTTTGCGGCAGGTAAAAGGACCTCTCGACTCAACAAACGATCGAGAAAGGAAACCTTTACCTCTTCCTCCTTCATCGTCTCGAAAGGTATATTGACGACACTCACCTTGTCCCCCCGATCCGGATTGAAACCGATGGCATTCTTTACAAGATTCTCAAGTTTTTTCATCTCCTCATCCGAACGGGGGACGTAAGTCCTCACTTCCTTTCCATCTTTCCCCTTTTTCATCTCATAGGTTCCGTCCAAAAGTACGGCGACAGAGAGAGATTTGATCTCTCCGGGGGGCAAGATCTTCTTCGTTACTACCTTGCTGATTTCATAGTTAATGGTATCACTCGTCTTCTTGAATTGATTCTGAGGCGGCTGTGTCTTCTTGGCAGTGAGGCCTTGGCCTGGAATGTTAGAGGCCACACCCGGCACCCCCGTCGCCGTTTTTGTGCTCGAGGATTTTTCTTCCGTATGTTGCTCACTCCGGACCACGGCATTGGGATCATATTTTTCCTCCGTCTGCTGGGCCGCCGTGAAATCGATCTTGGCAGACACCCTTGCCACCACTTTCCCTGGTCCTACCACCCGTTCCAAGATTGTCTGAACCTTTCTTTCCAACCTCCTTTCAATCGCTTCCTGAAGTTCTTGGTTATTCGAAGAAACCGCTTCCGCTCCATTTCCTTCCATCTTCGTTGTTAAAATGCTCCCCTTTTCATCGATTATCGTCACATTTTCGGGAGACAACCCTTCTACGCTGCTCGCCACCAAATACGCAATTCCCCGAATCTGGTTTTGATTCAACCGCATACCGGGTTTCAGCTTCAGTACTACGGAGGCCTTCGCCGGTTTTTGCTGCTCAACAAAAAGGGATTTTTCCGGCAATGAGATATGGACGCGGCAACGGGAAACTTCCGACAGCTGATTGATAGTCCTGGCCAATTCCCCTTGGAGAGCTCGGACATAGTTAATTTTCTGAACGAACTCCGTCACCCCTAGTTTGGACTGATCAAAGATCTCGAACCCAATTCCCCCTCCTTGGGGAAGACCCTTTGAAGCCAACGCCAAACGCGTCTCGTATACCTTGTCTTGCGGAATGAGGATGGTCGTGCCCGAGTCCGTCAATTTATAAGGAATCTTCTGCGCTTTTAACTGAGACAAGATAGCCGCCGCATCATCCGGATTGAGATTGGTGTAAAGGGGACGATAGGGAACCCGTCCCGCCCATACAACCAGAAAGAGGATAACGGCAAGGCAAAAGACACACGCTGACACCAGAATTATTTTCCTGCTCGCTGATAAACTCGTCCACATCCTTTTCAATTGATCCAACATTGAGATCCTCTCTCCCTTTCTTCTATCCTAACCTATCTTAGGTTTGCATACGCATAATCTCCTGATAGGCCTCCACTATCTTATTGCGAACCTGCATCATCATCCGAAAAGAGATGTCGGCTTTTTCGATGGCCAGCATGGTCTCATGGATGTTTCCACCTTCTCCCGTCGCAAGCTTCTTCACCGCCTCATCCGCCTCTTTCTGAAGCTCGTTCACCTTTTCCAGCGATTCCTTCAGCGTTTCTTGAAACGACTTCCCCTCCACAGGTCTTTCAACCTTTTGAGAGGGATCCTGCATGAGGGATTCAAGGGTACTTTGTATGGTTATATCTTTCACCATTCCCTCCTTCCATTAACGATTGGCAATATCCAACGCCTTCAGTGCCATATTCTTCGCAGCGTCGATGGCAGCGATGTTGGCTTCATACGACCGTGTCGCGTTGATCAGATTCACCATCTCCACCACGGTATTAACATTTGGCATCTTCACATACCCGTCCTTGTCCGCATCGGGATGCCCGGGATCATAGACAAGTTTAAAAGGGGTGGGATCTTTCACCACCTCTTTCACGCGTACCCCCTCCAAAGAATTCTTAAGCGCCTCCTGCATCGCATCGTCAAAGGTGGATCGCACTGGAACAGCTTCAAAGACTACATCCTGCCGCCGGTAAGGTCCTCCTTGCGGCGTCCGCGTGGTTTGAGCATTCGCAAGATTACTCGATATGATATTCAATCGGTATCGTTGCGCATTAAGAGCCGAACCGCTGATTTTAATCGCCGTAAAAAAGTCCATCTGCTATTTCACCCCTTCAATGGTATCTTTCAACCATTCAAGTTTTCTGGCCAGTATCTGCGCGTACGTATTGTAAAGCAACTGGTTGATAGCCAGATCTCCCATCTCTTCATCCAGTTGCACGTTATTTCCGTCCAGCCCTACTCCTGGCGCCTGACGAACCTTCACGACCGGGAGAATCTCCTCCTTTCCACCCTCCGGCAAATGGCGCGGATTCGTGCGGACCAATGGAAGGGTATCCCCCTTGATTTGACTCAACGTCTCCTCAAAATCGAGATGTTGTGCCTTGTAACCCGGTGTGTCCGAGTTGGCAATATTTGCCGCAATGAGGTCATGCTCCAATGACCTCAGGTTCATGACCTTTGCCAATAAATCCAGAGAAGGACTAAAAATATTGAGCAAGGTGCCACCTCCCTTCCATTCTCACTCTTTTTGTTGCAATATTCATACCAAAGTTTTCCTTTATTCTACCTCTCCCATTTGCCCAGAAAATTCCGAGTCCTGTCGATACTCCGACAGCTTGTTTCTCAACGTTCGAATGCTTATTCCCAGCATCTTTGCGGCCTTCGTCCGGTTCCCCCCCACTTCCTTCAAAGTTTTCAAGATCAGAAGTTTCTCCACCTCTTTGACCGATTGCCCGGCGGTTATGTTCAAATCTTTGACGCCCTGACCCAAAATTTCCCTCTCGTCCAACACAATATCAGTCTCTTCAATTCTTCCCCCTCGCGAGATGAGGACAGCCCGTGCCATTACATTCTGAAGTTCGCGTATGTTTCCAGGCCATGGATACTTTTGGAGTTTTTCCAAAGCTTCCTTCGAGATCGCCTTAACCTTCCGCCCATTCTCCCTCGAATACACTCCCACAAAGTGCCGAGCGAGAAGAGGGATATCTTCTTTCCTCTCCCGGAGAGGGGGTACGTTGACCTTGATAACATTCAAACGGTAGAAAAGGTCTTCACGAAAGGAATTCTCTTCAACCATCTTTTTAAGGTCGGCATTGGTCGTTGCCAAAACCCGCACATCCACGGGAATGGGGGCCTTGCCGCCTACCCGATCGATCTCGAACTCCTGCAAGACTCTCAACAACTTGGCTTGAAGGGGTTTCTGCATCTCCCCAATTTCATCCAGGAGGAGGGTTCCTTTGTTTGCCAATTCAAATTTACCCGTTTTCTGGGTCGACGCACCTGTAAAAGCGCCCCGTTCATGCCCAAACAGCTCGCTTTCCAAGAGATTCTCAGGAATGGCAGCACAATTCACCGCCACGAAAGGCTTGGATCTCCTTGGACTCTTGAAATGGATATACCGTGCGATCAGCTCTTTTCCCGTTCCGCTTTCTCCTTCAATAAGAACGGTGCATCGACTCGACGCAATGCTATCACAAAACGCCAACATCTCGCGAAAGGGGGCGGAATCCCCTACCAAGGTTCGGCCGAATCCCTCGATGTCCCTACCCTCCTTGCCAGTTCCTTCAGGAGAAGGAACCACATTGTCGATCACCTTTCGAAGGTCCTCAAACGAAAAGGGTTTGAGAATATAATCCATCGCCCCTCGCTTCATGGCATCGACCGCATCCCCTATCGTTCCATACGCCGTGATCACTAAAACAGGTGTGTCAGAAATTTGCCGTATTTTCGTTAGCACCTCAATTCCATTCATTCCTTCCATTTTCACATCCGTGATCACAAGATCCGGCCGCAGTTTCTCGAATTCTACCACTCCCTCCTCACCGCTCGCTGCCAGAAACACCTGCCATTCCGCGCGGATCAACGCCTCCTTCAAGGCCACCCGCATGTTGGGATCATCATCGATGACAAGAATACGACCTTTCTTCCCCATTTCCGACTCCTTGCTATCCCCTTTTTGCAGTCGATTTCCTGCACGCAGGGAGAAATACCTTGAAAACACTTCCGACTTCGGGCTCGCTTTCCACCTCGATAATTCCCCCATGCTGGTCGACAATGGTCTGAACTATAGCCAATCCCAGTCCCGTTCCCTTCCGTTTCGTGCTAAAAAAGGGCGTAAAAATTTTCTTCAACAAATCGGCAGGCATCCCCTTTCCGGTATCTCCCACCATAATTTTCACCAAACATGCCTGATCCTGCTTGCAAACCGACAAGAACGGTTCCCGCTCCGGATAGGTAAAGCGTTTTTCCAGTTTTGCCCTCAATGTGAGGACACCTCCAGCCGGCATGGCCTGGACCGCATTCAGGACAAGATTGAGAAAAACCTGCCAAATCAGCTCCCTGTCAGCCACAAGATCCACTTCCCGCGCCTCGTCAAAACTTCGTTGAAGCTCGATGGAGGATTGGGACAAAAGCGGTTGAATAAATTCCGAAAACTCTTCCAGAAAAGACATCAATGGAATCCTCGAAATACTTGGCTTGTGGGGACGTGTAAACTGTAAGAGATTTGAAATAATATGGTCCATGGTCTTCACGGACGTCAAGATATGGTCGCAAAAAGCCTGTTTTTCCTTCTGTCCCTCCAGATCCTTCTTCAACACAGAGGCAAATAATTCAATACTCCCCAGCGGATTTCGAATTTCATGGGCGACCTGCGCCGCCATCTCCCCCATCTCCGCCAGGCGATCGCGCCGAGCCAGCTGCTGTTCAAGCCGTTTTAGTTGAGTTCTGTCTTGAAAGATGAAGATTGAACCTATAACTCGCGCGTTACGATCCTTTAGCTGGGAACGCCATATCCCAACCGTTTGGAAGACATCCTCCCTTCGAAACGCCTGCGTCTCGATGATGGGCTGGTGGTCCGTTGCAAGGGAATCGAGAAAGAGTGACCCCCAAGGATATTTCGCAAATAATGCTTTCAGGCTCATTCCCGTAGCCTTTTCCATGGGGATCTGAAACATTTCACTCGCCACGCGGTTGAAAAGGGACACCTTCCCCCTTTGATCACAAACCAATATTCCCACGTCCAAGCTTTCAAGAATATTCCTCAAATAATTTGCCAGGCGTTCCTTTTCCTTCAGGTTTTTGGCCAAAGCCTCGTTCTTTACTTTCAATTCCGCATTGAGGACATCGACCTGCTTCTCCAACTCGTGATAGGAATTTTCAAGGCTTCGAGTGGCCTCTGTAAAGGATTCAAAGGCGGCCTGTAACATTTCCACGTAATCGGAAGGAATTCCCTTCATCGTCGAGGGCATGTTCATCACTGTCTTCTCTCCATTCCGTTTTGAAATTCCCGGGCATGTCGGATGAACCAACCAAATGTCTGCTTCAGATCCTCTGCGTTCCGCTTCCAGAAAGGATCCGCCGCCTGGGTTCCCAAGGCCTCATACACCCCCTGGACCTTTTTAAGATTCTTTTTTCGCTCATACAACACACCCAGCCGATAGAGCGCCCAGTCTCGCTGACTTCCCGGTGGAACATTTTTCACGATTTTTTGGTAGGCCGTGATTGCTTCGTCCGTTTTCCCTTCGAGAACAAGCAGTTCCGCCAACTGTAACTGTATCTCCCATTTCAGCCACACGACTTGAGCACCCGTCTCACCCTTCTCTACTTTCGCAAGGAGCTTTCTGGCGGCAAGGAGAAATTCCCTTGCCATCTTCACGTCTTTCTTTTTCATATAACACATCGCCACCTTGTAAGAGAGAAAAGCCTTGTCCTGAGCGGGAAAATCCCCTTCCATGGCCGCTTGGTAGGCCTCTCTCGCCAGCAGCCATTTTCCCTCATTATAAGCAAAATCCCCCAACAACCTGTTTATATACGGAAGGAGCGGAGAGTGGGGAAACATCCGGCGATACCACTCCAGCAAAGCAAGTGACTCTTTCTTCTTCCCCGCCATGTTCAACCCTTTTACATGGAGCACAAAGAGGGCTTCCACCTTTTCTTTCTCTCTCTCTGTACGCACCAACGACAAAATCTCCTTCAGCTCGTTCGATATAAGGGCTGCGGCTTTCAAATTGTCCATCTTCGGAAGAAACGCCTGAAGAGAATCAACAACCTTTTCCCTCTCTTTCGCCAACGGATACGCCTTCAG
>Ga0256914_1004296_pt1 | contig 10766 bp, 7 predicted proteins | sample HulkmetaG_FD_191571 | JGI IMG/M metagenome (GOLD analysis project Ga0256914, IMG submission 191571) | Hydrothermal chimney microbial communities from Main Endeavour vent field at the Juan de Fuca Ridge, Pacific Ocean - Hulk | ecosystem: Environmental > Aquatic > Marine > Hydrothermal vents ...
GAGTGGCGCAACATCTGGCTGCGACGGGCGTGCGGGTGGTGGTCGTCGATCCTTCGCCCGCGATGCTGAAATCCACCCGCGAGAAGGGGCTGCCGGGCGTACGCGCGCTGGCCGAGCAGCTGCCCTTCGCCACCGACAGCATCGAGCGCATCCTCATCGTGGACGCGTTTCATCACTTCGCCCGGCAGGAGATGGCCGCGCAAGAGCTGGTGCGGGTGCTGAAGCCGGGCGGGCGTCTGGTCATCGAAGAGCCGGACCTGCGCACCACGGGCACGAAAATCATCGCCATCCTCGAGAAAATCGCACTGATGCAGACCCATTTCATCACTCCGCCCGAGATGGCCTCGCTGTTCGAGGCGTACGGTGCGCAACGTGTCACCATCACGACTGAAAACATCAATGCACAGATCGTGCTAACAAAATAACCACACACGCTCGGAGAATATCATGCCACAAGCCACAGTCAATTGGATCGACGAGATGAAATTCGAGGCGACCACGCCCGAAGGATACAGTTTCACCATCGACGGCAAGCGCCAGGAAGGCGTCGGAGCCATGGACCTGCTGCTTTACGGTCTGGCCGGATGCACCGCGGTGGATGTGGTCATCATCCTCAAGAAACAGCGCCAGCCAGTGGAAGGCGTCACCGTCAACGTCTCGGGCGAGCGGGCCCGCGAGCATCCCAAAGTGTACACCAAAATCCACATCGAATACATCGTCAAAGGTGATCTGAAGCCGGAAAAAGTGGAGCGGGCCATCCAGCTTTCCGAAGAGAAATTCTGTTCCGCCTCCGCCATGCTGCGGAAGACTGCGGACATCACCCACAGCTATCAGATCATCCCGCCCGACGATGCATAATCGCAACTACTAAGTATGCGTCGAATGTGTTTTTTGACATTTGACGACATCCTGCAAAAGGCGGCGCTCCCGTGGCAGCGACATGACAGTAACGTGAGTCGTTACGCATAATCTGGTATAATCCCAGGGAAGCAGCGCATCATCGCATCGCTTCCGGTGTTTTTGCAAATAGACCGTTTCGCGACCATTCCTACAAAAGAGGCGATTCATGGCTGATTCGCTCCCTATCACCCTCAATCTGAATAAGCACCTGCATTCCGGGTTGAAACATCTTCACGTCACTTTTGCGCCCGGGCCTCTCGATCCGGTTTTGGAAGAGACCGCCCAGGGCGTTTTGCAGAGTTTCCGGCTGCTGGGACACACTGTGCAAGACGTTCCCACGGATGAGACCGACATTCTGCTGACCACAGCGGAATATGGCGTGCCCCTGAACTGGCGGCAGTCCATGGTGCTGACCGCGCGGCGCAAGTTCAAGCTCAGCAAAAATCCCACCGTCTACACGCTGGTGCATGTGACGCCTGAACGCTTGCAGGCTGATCTGGATTATCTGGAAAAGGTGCTGGAAAAGGAGCCGCCTGATCCCGCGGATTACGACTTTCCCGGATTGGCGTCCGAGGCGTATCGCGTGCTTTTCGAGCAGGGGCGCCGGGGCGGGCCGATTCTGGCGCTAGAGCGGCGGGTGCAGGCCCAGGCCATGGGCTTGCGCGTACTGCTGGTGGTGGGGAACGATCATCCCGATTACGTCTATCATTTCGATCTGGTGGGCGCTTATCCCAAGAGCGTCAACCGAGACGATCCCACACTCTTCTATCACGACATCGCTTTGCGGTTGATCACCACGATCAGCACGCGCGAGGTCACCGATCATCAGGTCGTCGGCGATCCCATCCCCTATGAGGAGTGGGCGTCCTGGCCCGCGCCCAGGGCCATGCGCTACGCCGCACTGGAGCTGGGCAAGCGCAAATTTTTCACCGAGATGGTGCGCATCAATGATTTAGTGGCTGTGCCTGCGGTGCAGGACGCTGTGGCCAGTCAGTACAGCGAGGGCTGCTTCGGCACATGGGAGCCGCGCATCAACGGGCTCATCGCCACCGTCACGGGCAGCGCCCGCCCGGTGGATAAGGACAACATCACCGAGGATGATCTGGCCATCATCGTGGGCGTGCGCCCGGGTCGGGCCGGGGCCATCGTGCGTCATGTGGATGGCAAGCGCAACGATCCCCCCTCCTCCGAAGCGGTGGAGATGATGGACATGGACGCACCGCTGCCCCGCATCCACCTGAGCCCGCCCGAATGGGACTTCGAGGCCGAGGTTCCGGTGGTGCGCTCCAAGCTGCACGGGCATCGCGGCGTATGGTCTTTCGATCCGGCGTTGGTGGAATACGCGCCGCTGGAGCCCCAATACTTCGACTTCATCGTCTCGTGCGCGACCGAGGCCCAGGCCAAGGGCGTGCGCGACGCGTTCTCCCGGGCGCAATGCCTGCTCAACCCCGACGATCCCCGCCAGATCGCCTTCACCATCCTGCCCGGACATGGCGTCGTCATCGCCGAGAAATGGGCGCCGGGCAAAGCCCCTTTCCAAATTATTTGGGAAGCTATGGATAGCGCCCGACTCGTCATCGATAGCCATGTCCCTCAAGGAAGAATGCACTACGATAGCGACGGTTCAGGGCTGATGGTATTGGTGGAGGAAGAATTTTAGTCGAACAAATCGTATGATAATCGTATATCAACCGTCATACGAATTTGTTTGACACAACGCTCCAAGCAGGTTATACTAAGATTAAGGCAAAATCAAAATCTACACTTCCCCTTGAAACTTGCTGCATGTCACAATCTTCTTCTTTCAACGTACTGTTTATCTAATGCTCCGCTTTGCTGCGCGAGCGTTTTTTATTTTCAGGACGATCTCTTAATACACCTTGGAGGTTTCTTTTCATGATGGATTCAGCCATGATTAGTAAAATCATGAAGGCCAAACGTTATGCAGGAGAGCGGGATCGCATGGAGTTCAAAAGCTTCACCGTGGTATTCAGAGGAAACCACCGGGATCACACAATTTCATTCAAGGATGACCAATGGCATTGCACTTGTGATTTTTTTGCCCAAAGAGGAATTTGCAGTCACACGATGGCCCTAGAGAAGGTCTTGGAGGGCATGTTATCCGAGGCGAGCATCCAAGAGATCCACGAGATTGCGGCATAGTCTCCACGCAAGCACGAAGAACAAAAGCCCAGCCGCCTCTCTGGCGCAGCTGGGCTTTTATGTTTAATGAGATACAGATAACGAGATTAGTCGTTGAGATAGTCGCGTATCATCTGCAACATAGCATAGGCTGCGGTGTTATCTGGGAAAAGAGCATAGTAATCTTGTAGGCTGCGTTCAGCGCCTTTGATTTCGGCCAGTGGTGCGGGAGCGCCCAAACCTTGCCTATACAATCGCTCAGCCATGGTTCTGCGCCCGCGCGCAAGATAGTACAGAGCAAGATTGAATGTATTGCGCCAGTTAGTTGGATCGATTTCATAAACCGGTTCAGCGATACCAATTGCTTCATCAAGATCAGCTCGGGCGCCTTCCACCTCGCCTTGCAGCTGCTGTGTGATTGCCCGCTGAAAGAGATCGATATCCAAATCGGGAGTAAGCGCAATTGCCCGGCCAATATCTTGTTGAGCTTGATCATAACGCTGTAAAGTGCGATTTACCTGGGCGCGACCAGCAACTGCCCACGCGTTGTTCGGATCAAGCGATATGGCACGGTCAAAATCAGCCAAAGCGCGTTTATATTCACCCAGCAGCCGGAAAACATGCCCACGATTGACCAAAGCCCACACAAAGTTAGGGTTGATGGCAATGGACTGATGGAAATCATCGAGAGCCGCATCAAGTTGTCCCAACATACGATTAGCCTGTCCTCGTCCAGCAAGCGCCCAAGCATAATTGGGGCTCAAGGAGACTGCCCGATCGAAATCTTCAAAGGCGGCTTCGGCATTCTTCATCGCCAGATGCACTTGACCTCGATTAACCAAGGCCCAGGTCATATCGGGATCCAACTCCAATGCGCGGTCTAAATCAGCCAAGGCCAGGTCGTACCGCTTTAGCACTCGCAGCGTCTCACCGCGGCTAGCATACGCCCAGGCGTAACGGGGACTCAACTCGATAGCTTTGCTAAAATCATCCAAAGCCTCATCATACCTTCCCATGGTTCGGTAGACCTGCCCCCGTGTCGCAAGCGTCCAAATATCGTTCGGGCGAAGTTCCAGAGAACGGGTAAGATCGGATAGAGCCTCGGCGTACATCCCCAAGAGCCGATGAGATTCACCTCTTTGCGCCAAAATCCATGGTTCATCGGGAAGAAGAGTAAGGGCGCCAGTAAGATCAGTAAGAGAAGCATGATAACGCTTTAATAGCCGATGTAGCTCCCCACGATAAGCCATTGCCCAGCCATTGTTGGGATCAAGGGAGATGGCCCGATCCATATCCACCAAGGCATCACTGTAGCGCTTTAGCGCACGTAACAACCTCCCCCGAGCAATCAGCGCTGCCACATTACTGGGGTTCAGAGTCAACGCCTGATTTAAGTCGGCCTCACTCTCTTTATAGTGATGCAACTTCAACAGTAACTCGCCCCGCATTGTCAGCAATGCACCTTGATCGGGGTGAGATGGCAACGCCCGACTGAAGTCAGCCAAAGCCTCCTCGTTTCGATCGAGTTCCACCAAAGCAGCGCCGCGCAACTCCAATAAGAGTGGGTCATCGGGAGTAAGTTCTAATGCCCGAGAAAAATCTTCCACGCCTTTTTCGGTTTCTCCCAACTCACAATATGTCTCGCCACGCCCAGACCAGGACCAGGGATCTGTAGGATCAAGATCAATGGAACGAGTAAAGTCACGTAAGGCCAAGTCCAACTCATTCATCTGGCGATAGGTTTCACCACGATGCGCCAATGCCCATGCATCACTGGGATTGATTGCCAACGCACGCGCAAAATCAGCCAGGGCCTCCTGATATCGATCCATTCGGCGGTAAACATCAGCACGACGGGCCAGTGTCCAACTGTTGTCAGGATCAATGGACAACGTGCGGGCAAAATCCGAAACCGCTTCTTCGTTGCGCATCATCAGCCGATAGACATCGCCCCGCTGAGCCAATGCACGGACATGCTGAGGATGTTCTAACAGTACTTGGTTGAGGTAATCAAGCGCTTTTTCAAATTGCCCCATTCGCCGATACACATCAGCACGGTAGACCAGAACATCGGGATCGTTTGGATGGGCATGCAGAACCGCATTGATATCTGTCAGTGCATCATCCAACTGCCCCAATCCAATAAAAGCCTGACTGCGCAAAATCAACAAATCCTTGTTACCTGGTTCTAGCGTCAATGCCCGAGTCAAATCATCAACCGCATCCTCATACTGTCGTAGCTGAATGCGACTGGCAGCACGACTTCTGAGCAAATCCTTATTGTTTGGCTGCATTGCAACAACGGCGTCAAGGTCACCCAATGCTAGTAGATGCTCGCCTTGTGATTGGTGTAACGCAGCCCGTGCAACCAAAGGTGTAGCATCTGAGGAATCTAACTCAACAGCCCGATTGAGGTCCTGCAAAGCATCGTGATGACGCCCCATATTCTGCAACAAAATGCCACGGCGAGTTAAAGTCCAAACATCATCAGGGGCTAATTCAAGTGCTTGAGCATAGACCTGTAACGCCAACTCCTCTTGACCGTTGGCTTCTAGTGATTGAGCGCGCTGTGCGATTATCCAAACACTATCGGGCTCTAAACTAAGAGCTTTGTCGAAATCGGATAATGACTCTTCAAAGCGATCAAGCTCCCGCAGAACAACGCCGCGCAAAGCATACATCCAGGCCCGATCCGAAAACTTGTCAAGCGCAAGGTTGAGATCAGATAACGCACCTTCATAATTGCCAGAGCGTCTGCTAATCTCAGCCCGAAATGGCAGTGCCCAAATCAATTGGTCACTGTTCAATGAGAGGGCGGCAGAAAAATCATCTCGAGCAGCAGCAAGCTTCATTTCTTCAAACGACAGCCAGCCGCGTAGTGCAAGCGCCCAATCCAAATCATTTTTCTGTTCAAGGGCGAAGGTGAGAACCTCGCCAGCCTTTGAACGCTGCCCCATCAAATAAAGAGTGGCTGCACGCTGAGCCGCCAACCAAGCAGGGCTATGCTTTGAGTCTTCTGCCTGGGTGTAGAACTCAAGGGCTTCCTCCATCTGTTGTTGTGCTCGCAAAAGCCAGGCCTTCATGCCAAGCGCCTGACTCAATCGATGTGGCTCCAATTCAGCTTCATCGATAAGCGCATTCACCAATGCCAACGCCCCTTGATAGTTGGCCGTAGAGAGCGCCTCGGCGCCGTTGAACAACCTTTCCCCCCATGCCCTAACTTCATCGCCAGCCCCTTCATCGCTAGCATTCAGAAGGGTGCGAGCCAGGCTTTTAGTCCAGGCGGGGTTCATCTCCATAGTAGGAAGTGCAGCATCAAGAGCCATGCCCAGATAGGTTTCTGCATCTTGCAATAGACGATAACGCAAATGCGTCAGCCACGCCTCTCTCCAGGACAAATCAGCCCAGCTAGCTGGACCAGAATGCTGCAATGCGTCTCCATGGCGCCGCCAATCTGCAGCGATGATTGACAATGCGTCAGAAACTGCCTCTGGCACTTTCTTCCTTCCGAGCTCCAACAACTCCTGTCGTATGGCACCGGACATGTGCCACCCAGTACTCAATGGCTGCACCAGAGGAAGTGAGAAAAACCAATCAATGAGCGGGTGTTCGGAGGACACGCGTAAAAGTTTGCCTAACCCGGCCCGTGTAAGCAGATCCGGAAGGGCAGAGATCGCCAAAACCCGTTGTTGCTCAGGTGAAAGCGACTCAAAAAGCAAACCCAAGGGATCGCTGGTAGCAGTCATTGGTAAATCACGCTGAAAAATCTTACGGTAGGAGGCCAATACGATCAAATCAGCAGGTGCGGCCTCATCTAACTGTGACCTCACTGCGCCCTCAGCGGAGAGTTCACCACCAAAACGCCGGAGAAAATCATCGACATCTTTTTGACACAGGGGCTTGAGCACAAAGCGAGCCACAACGTCGGACAAAGGCTGCCATCGCTGGACATCAATAGGCTGAGCGGAGCTCAACACCCAAAGCGTGGCAGTCGGCGTCTCTCCGAATTCACCAGAAAAGATTTGAAACAACCAATCTTCCAGCCAGTCGCCCGCGGCATGGACATCATCAAAGAACAAAGCCAGCACGTCTTTTTTCGCTAGTGCTCGCAAGTCGGCCAACCACAGCGGTGTAAAAGAGCGAACAGGATCACTCACCAGCTGGTAGGTCTGCTCATCAGCTAATAGCTGTCGAGGCAATTTCTCTCGGAAGCGCAGTTGATCATCAAAAAGCGATTGCAAATCGGCTGTTGCGATGATGCCCCACTCTGAATCCGTGTGCTGCCATCGGACGGGAGCATCAACGAGGCTATTGGCAACAAAAAAGCGTACACCAGATGACTGGTCGAGTCGCTCAGCCAGATATCGTAAGGAATTAAGATATCGTTGGTAGGCTTCAGCAAAAGTAGGCATGGTAAGGCCAAGACGTGCAAATTGCTCGGCGAGATGAACCATCACAGCAAGCGGACCTTCTGCTTTGCCACTGTCCCACACCGCCCAAGCACCAGACTCAAGTTCGAGGCGACGCTGAAGCTGATGCAAAAGCCAGGTCTTACCCGTACCGGACTCGCCCGTCACCACAAAAATGTATCGTCGATCTGGATCATCAAAATCCTTGCTCAAGTTCTGTTGAAAGCGCTCGATATACTGGAAGCGCCCAACAAAACCAGCATTTTGCCGACGCCGTACAACATCTTGAATAGACTCATAGGGGGAAAATGTTGTCATCACAGCCTCTGACTGGATAAAGGTTGGAAAGCAGAGATAAGTAATCTAATCTTCGATGAAAACCTTTTTTTTGTCAAGCTACACGCCCAGGAGGACACCCGCCAAACTGAGGGTCCAGCACAAATATCGATCCTCACCTTACTCACTAATCTTTATTAACAACCATCACGAGCAAACCGCACATCCGTCAAGAGGAGCAATCCGCCAGCCAAAAGCATCAAAGCCGTCCCTGTAACGGTCCACCAAACGCCAGGGCCAGCAGCAAGCAAAGAACGGTGGTAAAGCTTTTCCAACGCTGGCAAAAGCAGGAAGAAGGACCGTAATGCGGGTAAAAGAAACAGGGATATCAAAATAAAAAGAGCACCACGCAGCCAATCAGGAATAACTTGCTTCCACACTGGAATCAAGAATACTGAGACAATAAGACCCAGTATGATGATGGTTTGTACACGAAATTCAGACGTCATCAATAAACCAGGAGACCAGGCTGGAGGCAACATTGAAAGTGCTACAGGCAATGCCGACGCGGCTGCCACACCACGAATCCATAGAGGCAAAACCGCTCTTACGCTAGCCAAAAATATCAGCCCAAGGGCCAGTGCAACGGGTATGGCAAAGAAAATTAATCGATTGAGGGAAATAATCCCATCTCGCACTTCAGGCACAAATTTGACGTATTCAGGAAGATCAACACCCAGGATATTTAACCCGGCAGCCGGATGCGCTATCCAGCTTCCCCAGTAACCAAAAGCCAAGAATACCAGGGCCAGGATGGCGAACAAAAAAAATATTAAATGGATGTGTTTAACCATAAAAGTTATCGGAGACGTGATCGCTATTAGACACAACCATCATACCCAAACTCAGCCACGAAAGCAAACCAGGATTCCGTAGGGGCGTTTCATTTTCGGGACACTTTGTCTAATGACACACTGGTCCTACTTGGGTCGGCCTGGAAAGAAGCGTTCCCATTATTTCTTGAAGTGCACCTTGCCGTATGCAACACTAGACCAGTCGATACGCTCTGACCTGAAGGCCGCACCCATGAAATCCAAAGGAGGCGTGATTTTGAAGGCTCGGGTGATGGCATGTATGATGAATGTCGATCCCGAGCATCAAATGGAGACATGCCCAGGGAACCAGCCTTTGCCCAATATCTTACCCCGTGAAATGCAGATTGGAGCGTTCACGATGTCACCAAAACTCGCGCCCAGTGATTTTTTCGACCTGTCACATACCCCCCATGCACCACTCTTTCGGGATATTGGTTATGTCTGGGAGGCCTTGCCCAAACTTGCCAACTATCTCGAAGCACATATTGGCGGCAAAGGTTGCCAGATTTTTGGAGATGTCGCTGATGGAGCCTACATCAAGCCCGATACGGATGTTTATATCGGGCCTGGCGCGGTGGTTGAATCAGGTGCGTATATTGAAGGCCCAGCATATATTGGCCCACGAACTTTGGTAAGACATGGTGCATATATTCGATCAAACGCATTACTTTGCGAAGGCAGTATGGTCGGGCACGCCACGGAGGTGAAGAACAGCATCCTGCTTCCAGGTGCACATGCACCTCATTTCAATTATGTTGGAGATAGCATTTTGGGAAATAGGGTGAACTTAGGAGCCGGAACAAAACTCTCGAACCTGACGGTGGTCAGCCGCAAAGACCCCCTAACAGGCCGGCGTCCGAGTATAAAAATAAAGATTTTGGACCGGGTGCATGACACAGGGCTGACCAAACTGGGAGCCATTCTCGGAGATGACGTACAAACAGGATGCAACAGCGTTTTGAACCCAGGCGTCCTCATTGGCCCAAATACATTACTTTACGCCAGTGCTTCCCTTCCTAAAGGCTACTATCCGGCCAACACAATCATCAAACTACGCCAAACTTTCGAATATGCCGAGAGACGATAAATAATGCCAACGACAACTCAGCCTCCCCCCATTAAGCTGAAGCCACTCACTACAGAAATGCTAGCCGACTTGCAACGCATGTATGAGGCCAGTAGAAAATATTTCATCACATTCACCAGCCATCCCGCTTCTACGATTCAGGCTGTGAACGACTACCAACAGATGTTAGAAAGTGACGATCGAGCAATCATGGCTATCTGGTGGCAAGATGAACAACTTATTGGTGCATTGGATTTTCGATTCCACCATCCGGTGGAGAATGTAGTCTGGCTGGGTGCCCTCATTCTGCAAGACCAAACTCCGGGTGAGAGAGAGGAAATCGCCACGTGGAGCGTCAATATCCTGGAAGAATGGCTGCGAATTGCTTCTCCTACGATCGAACTCCGTACGTCAGTCCCTTTGAATGATGCAGAATGGATGCGTTTCTGGAAAAAACTCGGGTTCAAATTGTCGCCAGAACCCTTGCGAAACCATATTGCAGGGAAGAATATCCGTTTTGGTATCTTCAAAAAGAAAATTACAAGAGAGTAAGACCGACAATGAAATTTGGACTCAACTATTCGGAAACTGCGGCGAAGCTAACCACCCAAGGCCTAATCAGGCCCGATGTTTTCAAATGCCCTGCATGGCCCGAACTCATAACACGACTTAGAGGTAACTTTCCCATCTACATTCACTTTCCCTTAGGCGTAGGTGCGGGAATCGGTGACGCCATCGACGTAGAGACAAAAAGGCCCGCGGACTGGCCAAAATTCGAAAGACTGCTAGAACAGACAGATACCCCTTACCTGAATCTACACATCCTCTCCGAAGGGGAGTTGAGGAGCGACACCCCCGAGAGTGAGAATCACATAACTGCCGAACAAGTGCAGGAGCGCATGATTCGAGATGTAGAATCTGTCGTCTCTCGATTTGGAAAAGAGATGATTATTCTTGAAAACGGTTACAATTTGGGGGCAAGGATCGACTATGCCATCTTCCACGCAGACACAATCACGCGGGTTGTTGAGGAAACTGGAACCGGATTCCTCTTTGATATCTCTCACGCCCGGATGGCTGCCATGCAATTGGGTTTGG
>Ga0256914_1004297_pt1 | contig 10765 bp, 6 predicted proteins | sample HulkmetaG_FD_191571 | JGI IMG/M metagenome (GOLD analysis project Ga0256914, IMG submission 191571) | Hydrothermal chimney microbial communities from Main Endeavour vent field at the Juan de Fuca Ridge, Pacific Ocean - Hulk | ecosystem: Environmental > Aquatic > Marine > Hydrothermal vents ...
GGTAAAGCGGTGAGCCGCCCATGGCCGCCACATCGCTCACGTTCACGGAAACAGCCTTGCGGCCAAGGAGAAACGGCGGATGCCAGGACAGATCGAAATGGACCTTTTCTATCAGGGCGTCGGTGCTATACAGCAGAACCCGCTGCCCATCCCTGTCCACGACAGCGCAGTCATCGCCCATGGCCAGGAGCAGATCACTGTCCCTTTTCTCTGGAACCATGGCCATGATGCGGCTGATCAGATCACGTTCGTTCATGACCGTATAAAGTCAACTTCATAGTGGGAAGGCAGATATCTGGTCAAATAGTTGCGCACCTCTACCGCCTCGCTGCAGGCCAGTACATCATCGGCCAGTTTAACCAACTGCCTGTAACGGGACATGCGCAAAAGGCGGCGGACATGGGGAATGGCCGAGGCGCGCATGGATAATTCATCCAGGCCGAGACCAAGCAGGACCGGGGCGCAGGCCACGTCTCCGGCCATTTCACCGCACATGGCGATCTCGATACCCTGAGCATGGGCAGCCTCAACTGTCTGCCGGATCATCCTGAGCACAGCGGGATGGAGCGGCTCATACATGTGGGCCACATACTGGTTGCCCCGGTCTATAGCCAGGGAATACTGGATAAGATCATTGGTCCCGATGCTGAAAAAATCGACCTCGCCGGCCAGAATATCGGCCAACATAACCGCGCTCGGCACCTCGACCATGATACCGATTTCAACATGAGGATCATAGGGGATGTGCTCTTTTGCAAGTTCGTGCCGCACCCCGGCCAGTATTTTTTTTGCCTGACGCAACTCGGCCAGGGATGAAATCATGGGAAAAAGGATTCGCAGCCGGCCTCGAACCGAGGCCCGCAGCAATGCCCGCAACTGCATGGTAAAAAGAGATCTCTCGCGCAGGGAATAACGGATGGAGCGCAGTCCGAGGGCTGGATTGCGTTCAAGATCAAGATGAAAGGCATTGCCTGGCAGGCGTGCCGAGAACTTGTCCCCGCCCACATCCAGGGTCCGTATGGTAACCGTGGCAGGCGCAAACAGCTCCAGAAGATGGCCATAGGCGGCAGTCAAACTCTTTTCATCAGGTAACTCCTGCTTGGCAAAGAAGTCGAACTCACTACGGAAAAGCCCTATCCCCTCTCCACCATACTGCCGCACCGAATCTGCCTCGCTCACCATCTCGATATTGCCGGAAAGCCGCACCCTGTATCCATCCAGGGTTTCGGACGAAAGACGGGTGTACGCCACCAGTTCGCGCGTATAACACCGGTGCTGTCTGTCATATTCCTGATACTGCTGAACCTGATCAGCCGTGGGGTTGATATGCAGACGGCCAGAAAAACCATCAAGGATGACGCCATCACCCGTGCCACAGATACAGGTAGCGTCCTTGAGGCCAACGATGGCCGGAATCCCGAGCGATCGCGCCACAATGGCGGTATGCGATGTTATGCCGCCCTCTTCCGTGACAAATCCCTGAACATTGCAGTCCTGCATGGCAAGGATATCTTCTGGTGAAAAATCATGGCCAATGACCACACCATGATCGCCATCGCCCGCCAGAAGATCTTCCGCCCGGCCGGACAAGGCGCCAAACAGCCTGTCAGCAACATACTTGACATCCTGGAACCGCTGCCGGATATAGGCATCGTCCATGGCATCGAACTTCTTTTTTATCCTGCCAAGGGCGGTTGCCAGGGCCCATTCCGCATTGATGGACTGGCTGCGAATGATTTCAACGGTCCGGTCAAGGAACATGCGATCCTTGAGAATGAGAAGGTGGGAATCGATGATGGAAAGCGCGTCGCCCAAGTCCCCGGCAATGTGGCCCCGCAATTCAGTCAGTTCCTGTTCGGCCCTGGCAACCGCTGCCATGAAGCGCTGCACCTCGCCTTTTTGCTGGTCCCGGGACACCTTTCTCCAGGCCGCGCTCGAGGTCTGACGCCGCAGGACCCTGGCGGTTGCCATTACAATACCCGGCGAAACCCCGATACCATACAATGTACGGGATTCACCTAAAACGATCTGCTGCCTTGAACACTTTTCAGGCATTATGCACCCGCTCCCGTGCCGATCAGAAGAGAACAGGCCTGCTCGAGAAGAGAACCGGCATCAGGGCCGTTCGCCCGAACCCGTATCCTGCTGCCCCTTGAAATACCCAGGGCAAGGATTTCCAGAATGGAACCACAGTCTGCACTCCGCTCCGGAGTAATTATTTCAAGGCCGGCTTTTTTGGTCCGGACAAGACGTGCAAGTTCAGCCGCAACCCTGCCATGGACACCGCAGTGTACGCCAACCGTAATCTCACGTTCCCTGTTCATATCCGGTTCATCCGGCAAATAAAAAATAATCGTGACGGACCTGTCCGGTCATACCGCAAATCAGTGTCAACGGGCCGATCCGATCGGACAAAATCATTTTTTGATGATTCGCAGACCACCTTTTTTCGTTCCTGCTGCTGGCCCCTCTTTGTGGCCGCCAGAGCCGATATCCTTTTGCTTCCTCTCTTTATAGCCGATGGCCACAGGGGCCATAAACCGTTTTTTCCGCCCATGGTAAAAATCTCCTGGCCGCACATCTGCTCCATGCGCAGGGTCCAGGTCATGGGTTGCAGGGGTACGGCCAGCATTTCCATGCTCACGTGCCACCAGGGATCCTTGCGGCTGGCATCAGCCTCTATATCGGTCACCACTGCATAGGCGAGCAGTCTCGGCTCATCCGCGACAATAAGTACCACGTCACCTGTATCAATCTCTTTTTTAAACCGCATTATCTTCTGAAGTTCCGAAACCAGCTGCTCCATATTCATGTCATTCATCATTCCTGTTTCCTGTCTCCTTTGCGTCGCCTTCCAAGAGGCGAATCTGGGTATTCAGCTGGCCAGAGCGCATCCGAGCCGACACAAAGGCGGCATCGAATCCGGCCAGGCCATGCAGCACGGTTTTCATTCCTTCAAGCAGAACCCGGTGGACAGGCTTCACTGGCCTGTTCCGTTCAGTCAGGAGCTTGGTCAGCCAGGGCTGTAATTCAAGCAGCCCCCTGATCACTGGCTGCAGCCGTACATACAACTGCATATTGACGGGTTTGTCCGGATTTTTCACCACGGCCTGAAAAAGAGGATCATCTGTCAGGCGATCCGGGCCAGGCTCCAGGAGTGGTTTTACCTGGTCATACCCGTCAAACAGCCACAGATCACGGCCAATGAAACTGTAGCTCGGCTCCATCAGCCCGCCGGCCATGATAAGGGAGGTCACCTTGATGGAAGAGACGATTTCAAGACGGTGTGGAAGCGCGGCAATGTTATCTCCGATCACCCTTGCCAACCGTTGCGGCTCGATCATGCCCAACCGGAAACAGAACCGGGGAACAGGAACAAAGGCGGACTGTTTGATTCCGGTAACAAAAACTGACCAGTCATACTCAAAAAGCGCTGTCAGGTCGGCCATGGAAAGATTCAGGTATTTTTGCATGATCCCGTCGGCCAACTGGCGATACTGTTGCGTATTTTTCCCGGAATTGGCCAGAAATATCTGCCACCAGGATGCCGGTGAAAACCAGTTACTCCAGAAATAGGTCGTCAGGCCGGCCGGGACATTGGCCAGCTCGGGATTACGGACAGGTGTGCGAAGGCTGCACAAGCGCACCAAAGGCGACACCCCCGGTTCCTGAAAACCAATGGCCGCGGAAACTTCGGAAATTCCCTGATCCTGTCGCCAGACCAGCACGATCCGGTTCAATCCTTTGCCTGTCAACAGTGATAAAAACGGCACCAGACCAAATTGCCTGGACGGTCTTGCATGCACCCTCTCCAGCGCCAGGACATTCACATAGGCGCTCAGAACAAGATCTTTCCCGGCTTGGCCCCGGCCCTGCACAAAAAAACTCTCCCCGAAAAGCGAGTGTTTGTTGACGCCTCTCTCAGCCCGTGCAAGAGAAATTGCCTGCGCCAGAACAGCTTTAACGGGACTGACAAGAAAAACATCCTTATAGCGGCCCAGAAACAACACGCCGTGACCGGGGAGCTGGTACCGCAAGACCACATTGCCCTGGATACGCTCCCGAATGACTGGCCTCAGGTGTCTTGTTCTGTCCAGATACGTGACCAGACGGGCAAATGCATGTCGATTGCGCAATCGGCCCAGCAGGAGCGGAGTGCCGGTCTCAGGCCCGGGATGACTCTGGCCGGCTTCGGGTGGGACAAGGGCAAACACGCCTGTATCGAGCAAAAAATGATCAGGCGCCCGCAGCAGAGTGTCCACCAGAGTGCAGACCGTCAAGGTGCTTCCTCCTGACACCCCCTGTTCCAATCCAGGGCTGCTGGCGGCATGTTTCAGCAAGTCGGGCCATTGGGCACCGGAGAAGTATCTGCCGGCCGGGCTGGAAAGCAGTCGGGACAAGATCCGGACAGGATGGCGCATCTCCAGCACGCAAAAACTTTCCCTCGGCACAAGGGCAAGCAGGTGTGGCCCGGCCTGAACAGAGAGCAATCGATACGTTATCAGGCCGACGCCCAAAAGAGGAACAAGTAGCAGGATGATCCTTTTCACGAGCCTCCTCCACCAGTGCATATTGCCTACCGGGAACAGGTATGGCCCGAAGAGGCCAGGTGTCGGGAAATGGTTTGCAGGAGCAGAGCGCGATCCAGTGGCTTTACGAGATAGTCATCCATTCCCGCGGCCAGGCATTTTTTTCGGTCATCTTCATGGGCATACGCTGTCATGGCTATAATAGTGATGCGTTTGCACTGCTCCCCTTCCAGACGCCGTATTTTGGCAACAGCTTCAAACCCATCCATTTCCGGCATCTGGACATCCATGAGGATCAGATCAAATTTCGTTTTCCGCCAGGCGTCAACCGCTTCGACGCCATTGCACGCCTCCTGGACCTGCATGCCGGCCTGGGCCAGCAGTTCATGGGCCAGTACCCGGTTTATATACTCGTCGTCCACAAGTAAAACCCGAAGCGACCCCAGATCAACTGGCAGCGACTGAGCCACATGTTCGGTTTGCAACAAGGGAAGCAGGGTTGTCTGCCGGGCCGGTTCAAACGGGAGAGTGAAGAAAAAAGTCGTACCCTGTCCGTATTCGCTTTGCATTTCGATTTCTCCACCAAGAAGGTGAACCAGCTTTCTCGAAATGGACAGGCCAAGCCCTGTTCCGCCAAACTGACGGGACAGACTGGCGTCAACCTGGGTAAATGGCCTGAAAATCTCGTCGCGCATATCTGCGGGTATGCCAATCCCCGTATCCTGAATAAAGAAACAAAGCCGTATGCTCTGGTCGTTTTGCCTGCTGTCGGGATGCCGGGACACACTGACAACCACCCGGCCCTTATGGGTGAACTTGATGCCGTTACCGATCAAATTGACCAGCACCTGTCCCAGTTTATCACTGTCACCGATCAGGCTGTCCGGCACATCGGCGTCAACATCCCATTGCAGGATAATACTCTTTTTGCGGGCAAGAACCTCAATGCGCTGGACAGATTCGACAATAAGCTCCCGAATGGAAAACGGCCGCTTTCTCAACTTGAGCCGGCCAGCCTCTATTCTGGAAAAATCGAGCAGATCATTGATCAGATTGAGCAGCCTTTCACCGGAAGTCTGAATAAGTTGCAGATACTTTTTTTGCCGCAGCGTGGGATCTTCTTCGAGCAGAAGAGCGGAAAGCCCGATAATTCCATTCATGGGCGTGCGGATTTCATGGCTGATATTGGCCAGAAAATTACTCTTGGCCCGGGACGCCTCTTCTGCCAGGTGCTTGGCCTGGCGCAGCTCCTGCTCGATCGCCTTTTGCCTGGATATGTCCTGCACAACCCAGACAACGCCAGCCCCGGGATCATCCCTGTTGATCACCCTGCCGCTCAATGTACAGGGAACAAGGCTGCCATCTTTTTTCTTCAAGGTGTACTCGACCTGATCAAGGTCAGACTCGATAACCTTTGTTCCGTGGGTACGCAAAAATGTTACATAGGCCTTACGGTTGGGGAAAAAACGGGCCGGCGAGATTGCAAGCAGTTCGTCCAGGCTATAGCCCAGGATATCAGCCATCTGTGTATTGGCATTTGTTATCCGACCATTGCGAAACAAAAAAATGCCGACCAGACTGGCGCTGAAAATTGTCTCCAATTCCCGTCGCATCTCCTGCCGGGCACTTTCCGCCCGTGCCTGCTGCCGCCTGCCTCGATCGACCTCATCGGTCAAAATTTTTTCTTTCTGCGTGTAAAGGCGTATCCGTATCAGCATGGCCGACGAGACAAGGCATCCAGCTATAATCAAGGCAAAGAACAGCCAGGGATAGTCAACTTCCTGCAGGAGAATCAACCGCCAGGCTCCCTGAAGAACCGGCTGTCTGCTCACCAAAAAACGTTTGCCCTGCCAGGAGATGCGGTCATGATCGAGCGTAAAGGGCAGTGACGAAAGCGTAAAGTCACTGTATCGACGACTGGCCCGTAACCGTTTCAGGGTTTCGGCAGTCAGCGGAAATGCAGTATGGAACAGAAATTTTTTATCATTGGCGGCAAAAACAACCCCATCCGGTGAAACCACCAGGGCAATGCAACAGCGATGTTCAGCCTGAAGAAATTTATCAACTGGCGTGAAGTCAGCCTTTATCACCACCACGCCAACAATCTTGCCTCGATGATTGCGCACCGGCGAACTGAGATACAGGCCTCTTTGGCCGGTTGTCACCCCCACAGCAACATACTGCACCTCTTCTCCTTTCATGGCGCGGCTGAAATAGGGGCGGAAACTGTAGTTTTTTCCGGTCAGGGTTTTCCGTTCCCTGTCAAAAGGCGAACAGGCCACAACCGTGCCTTTTTGGTCTAGAACATAGACAATCGAGGCATTCAACACAGATCTTGCTGTTGCAAGAACCTGGAGAATGTCCCGGTTATCGGCAACCTTTTTGTTCGCGCATACAGCCAGCACCTCAGGGGACAAGGCAAGTTGACGGGCTGCCTTGCCAAACCGTTGCACCAGAAAGGTGTTGATCTGAAAGGCCAGGCGTTCGACAGTTCTTTCAGCATTCCGTCGGGCATTGGCTACGACAGCCCGATCGGCAAGCGCGCAAAGGGCGACCGCAAGAGGCAGCATCAGAGCGGTGAGCTTGCAAACACAGGCAAACAGGGAATCGCACTGGCGCGAGGGCAAGATATGATACGATTTTCCAGCCCCTCTTTTCTGAATCAAGAACATTCTCTTTGCAATCCAACCCATTGAAATAACGCGCAAGACACATACCCCACCGCGCCGGAACGCATGCCTGCGAACAGGCAGCACCCAGCCAGAGAGAACAGAACAGGAACCTGTTCATAGCGAATTTTAGCATAGCTTTGCCTATCTCACGAAAATTATTTTGCTTTCACAGCAAAAAAACTCAACTATGTTTTGCTGCCAGTATCTGTTCAGACTCTGCATGAAAAGAGGTTGCCGGGAGAAACAGCAAGGTTTCTTTTTTTGATATCTGCTATCGATCATGTACAATGAGCAGAAAGACCAGGTTACCCCTTTGTCTCTGCACTGTTCAGGACTCCTCTTCCTGTCTTCCTTAAAACGGCGGCCGGGAGAATCGGGCAGTAACGGCTTTCACGGCTTTCACGGCTTTCAGGGAACAATCCGGCAAGACTGTACCTGTTCCTATCCCGTATTACCAATATTCCCAGGCTCTGCCCCTGCTTTATATGCTTGATAAGATACAACAATTTACAACCACACGAATCACCGCCATCATCCTGTTTGGCTGGACAGTGCTGATAGGGGGTCTTGTCTACTGGAACCTGAACAACATCGAGAAGACCCAGTTATTGCTGGCCGTGCATGACGCCCGGATCTCCTGGGAAAAAGACGTTCTTATCCGTCAGTGGAGCGCCCGCAACGGCGGCGTGTATGTGCCGGTTTCGAAAAACACCCCGCCCAACCCCTATCTTGATGTGCCGGAACGGGATATTACCATACATGGCAAGCCTTATACCCTTGTCAATCCTGCCTACATGACCAGGCAACTTTATGAACTGGCAGAAAAAAATCATTCCATAAAGGGGCATATCACCAGCCTCAACCCTATCCGGCCGGGAAACGCTCCTGATCCCTGGGAAAGAAAAGCCCTGCAAGCTTTTGAACATGGCGTCAAGGAATATAAGGAGATTACCAGGCTCAATGGCGAGGATTACCTGCGGTTCATGCGTCCTTTTGTGACCAGGAAGTCCTGTCTGAAATGTCATGCCAAACAGGGCTATAAGGTTGGAGATATCCGGGGCGGTATCAGTATCAGCGTACCCATGGATGCCTACAGGGCGCAGTTCAAAGGTACTGCCAACAAGCTCTGGCTGGCCTTCCTGTTTATATGGTTTACCGGCGCAGTGATCATTTCGACTATGGACTGGGTTATTCGCGATCAGATCAGCAAACTGACCAAGAGCAAACAGACCACGGCCTCGATTCTCGATCATATCGACAGCGCGGGTTTCGGACTCTACATCGTTGATACGAACTTTATCATCAGATACGCGAACTCCAGCATGCGCTCCTGGTTCAACGCGCGCGTCGGCGAGGTCTGTTACAGGGTCATGTTCAACCGCAAGAAGCCATGTTCCCGCTGTCACCTTACCTCCGTTCTTGCCCGGAAAACCTCTTTCCGTGACACCCTTGACTATCAAAGCCAGACCTTTGAGCTGATTGCAACGCCCATCACCCTGCAGGATGGCAGTATGGGAAAGATGGAAATATGTACAAACGTCACCCGTCAGAAACAGGCCGAGCAGGCCCTGCGAAAGGCCAAAGAGGAAGCGGAAAGCGCGACACTGGCCAAGTCCAGGTTCCTGGCCAATATGAGCCACGATATACGGACTCCGCTCAACGGTATTATCGGCATGCTCCGACTGACCCTTGATTCAAACCTTCCTGAGGAACAGAGAAAAAATCTTGCGGAAGCAAAGGTATCGGCAGACTTTTTACTCGGTCTCCTCAACGACATTCTGGATATTTCCAAAATCGATGCCGATCAGCTTGTCCTGGAGAAGCGGCCCTTTGATCTTCACACCATGCTTGACGATATAGAGGCGATTTTTCGTCACAGCATGCGGGACAAGGGGGTTGTCTTCCGCGTGCACAAATCACCGGATCTGCCCAGGTATGCTGTCGGAGATTCATTGCGGCTCCGCCAGATACTGATCAACCTGCTCGGCAATGCGATCAAGTTCACCAGTCAAGGGGAGATCTCGCTCAAGGTTGACTGCAGGGAAAAAAACGAAAAAGAGATGATTCTCGAATGCAGCATTCAGGACAGCGGTATCGGTATCCGGTCGGACAAGCTGCAAACAATATTCGATGCCTTTTCCCAGGAGGATTCGTCAACGACGAGGCAGCATGGCGGTACAGGCCTTGGCCTGGCCATCTGCAGACGGCTTGTTGAAATGATGGATGGTGAAATTCGGGTCAAAAGCAGCAAAGGAGCCGGCTCCAACTTTTCGTTTACCGTCACCCTGGGCCTGGTTACCCCTGACGCGGAATCGCTCACTGGATCCAAGGAACAACAAACAAAAAAAACGCGGGCACTGCCAATTGCCCTGACCATCCTCCTGGTCGAGGACAACAAATTGAATCGGGATGTGGCCAGAATGACCCTTGAACAGGACGGCAATACCGTTATTGAAGCCGAAAACGGCTTGCAGGCCATCGAACTCCTGACAGACAATGAAGTTGACGTGATCCTGCTCGATGTGCAGATGCCGGTCATGGATGGGCTGACAACCGCCCGGCATATCCGAAACTGCGAAAAGGGCATGGTGCCGAAAACAGGTGAACACCTTGACACGCTCAGCCGTCTGGCCGGGTCAATCAGAGGAAAACACATTCCAATTATTGCCCTGACCGCCCATGCCATGTACGAAGACAGACAGCGCTGTCTTGAAGCCGGCATGAACGATTACCTGACCAAGCCCTTTCAACCGGAACAGATCAGAGCGACCCTGTCTCAGTTTATAGGAAAATCTGCAGTGGCCATCGAAGCGGAAAAAAAACCTGACCAATCCCGGCAGGCAGCGCCCTCTACCATGGCAATGCAGCAGCACCAAGACCTTTCCAGCATTGGTCGTATCCGTTCACATCTGGAAACGACCTACAATTTTGCTCCAGAGCAAATAGAACAACTGCTCAAGGTTTCTCTCACCAACCTCGCGGACACCCTGACCGAGGCCAGAAAGGCTATTGACCAGGATGATACCAAGGCCGCTGCATCATGCTGTCATTCCCTGAAAGGCATTCTGCTGAACCTCGGCCTCCGGGAGGAGGCACGAGTTGCCAGTGAACTGGAAAAAGAGGTCGAAACTCTTTCTGTTCCAGAGTACCGGGCACGGCTCAACGAGCTCGGCAGTGCCATCACTGATATCCTTACCACAGAACCTCGTTCGAACAAATGAATCGCGATTCCAAGGATAGTCACGTGATTTCAAGGGACAATCTGGGCCGTTATCTTTTTGCGACCATTCTGCCCATCATCTTTCTCTGTTTTTCCCTGGCCCTGCACTGTTATGATCAGTTCCAGCTCTACCAGTTTACCAAAACCGAAATTGAGGGTGTACAGGCCATCAAGACCCTGTACCAGGCCCTGACCGACCTGCAGAAAATCAGAGGTCTTTCCCAGATAGCCCATTGGGGGCAGCACGCCAGGGTCAACCAGGAACTGGCCGATCTTAAAAAAAGGTTCCTGGCCCGGTTCAAGGATCCTGGCTGGAACAATCATGCCCGGATGTTTGCCTTAGA
>Ga0256914_1004298_pt1 | contig 10762 bp, 11 predicted proteins | sample HulkmetaG_FD_191571 | JGI IMG/M metagenome (GOLD analysis project Ga0256914, IMG submission 191571) | Hydrothermal chimney microbial communities from Main Endeavour vent field at the Juan de Fuca Ridge, Pacific Ocean - Hulk | ecosystem: Environmental > Aquatic > Marine > Hydrothermal vents ...
GAGATAAAGTACCTACTGCTTCGTTGGTTGTCTTTCACCATAGCTTTGGCTATGCTAAAAAACAACCGCCTTGCATTAGATACTTTCTCTCTTTACTATGGATACGATATAGTGTGTAAGGTCAGTTTTTAATAGTATATAGGTTTTTAGAGATGATTATATTTAAATATGATCATTTAAAAAGTTTTGTAATTTTATTTGCAATGATGGCAGTTTTTCTCTGATAATTCTTTCAATAAGTATTAAATTAACACCTTCATAATCATGAACTATAAAGTTTCTAACATCGTAAGCACCTTTTGTATCATCTAATAAATTTAATTGTTCTAGGATTTCTTTGTCTATTTTATTTAAAGATTCTCCGATTTGGGATAGATGCATTAAAATGGCAGGTTTTGCCTCAATTTCATCGTCTAATGCATTTGTAATATATTTATGTCTCTTGACTATTTCTTTTATATTTTCTATTTTTTTTATAATGAATTCTATTTTAGGTAAATTTTTAAACATCTATTTTATCTTTTAACATATATTTTTTAGCTATATCATTTAAAGTGCTGATATCAATTATATTGATTTTTTTTTGCAAATATTGTGAAATATCTTGTTTGAAATCATTTAGCATAGAAAATACTTTAAAAGGGTTTTCATAAAGTAAAATTTTATCTTCTATTTTATATAAAATATCCACATCACTGTTATCTTTAAAATCCCCTCTTGCATAACTTCCTACAATTCCTAAAATTTCTATACCCAGTTTTTTATATTTTGGTTTTAAAAATTGTATGGTTTTAATAATTTTATCTTCTCTCATTATAAAAGCTTTTACCTTTTTATGGATGTTTGTTTATTATAACATAAATTGATGTGATATTAGGATTGATGGAAAATTTATAGTGTAAGTGCTATAAACTATCAAATTTTTATCCAAGTTTTTTTTATATTGTTATTAACTGACCTTACGCACTATATCGTATTCATAGCGGTTTTAGTGACATTTGAGTACGAGGCACTTTTATGAGTCATAGCCATAGCTATGGCGACTTAAAAGTCAGTTTTTAATGGTATAATTCAAAAAATAGATATTTGTGAAGGAAAATTATGAATAATAAAAAAATAACGGATGAAATAAAAAAATTAAAAAAAGAGCTTAAAGTAACGATTGTTGCCCATTTTTATCAAAAAGATGAAGTCTTTGAGATGGCTGATTATTCGGGCGACAGTTTGCAGTTAGCCCAGATTGCCGCAAAAGATAAAAATCCCTATCTTATTTTTTGTGGTGTGGGTTTTATGGGAGAAAGTGTTAAGATACTTGATCCCAAAAAGAGAGTTCTTATGCCAAAAGCTGCCTGTTGTGCCATGGCAAGGATGATAGATGCTGATTATTATGATGAAAATGTGAAAATTTTACAGGAAGCGGGAATTTCAAAAAGTGAGATTTTACCTATAACCTATATAAATTCTTCTGCTGCCGTAAAGGCAAGAGTAGGGGAGATGGGAGGTTATGTCTGTACAAGTTCAAATGCAAAAAGGATCATAGAGAAGGCTTTAAAAAGCGGTAAAAAGATACTTTTTGTTCCTGATCGCTGTTTGGGACAGAATATTGCAAATATGATGGGATTGAAATCATGTGTCATAGGAGACGGGCAGGATCCAAAAGAGTCTGACATCATCTGTTATAACGGATTTTGTTCGGTTCATCAGCTTTTTACGGTGGAAGATATCGAGTTTTACAGAAACAGATATGAAGGTATCAAGATAGCCGTTCATCCTGAGTGTGATCCAAAGGTTTGTCAAAAAGCAGATTTTGTCGGTTCGACAAGTCAGCTTATAAAATATGTAAATGAGTTGGATAAAGATCAAAAAGTAGCTGTCGGCACCGAATACAATCTGGTTAACAGAATGAGAAAAGAAAATACTTATATTCTCTCTTCCACAAAACCGGAATGTCCTACGATGAATGAGACAACTTTGGAAGATTTGTATAAAACTCTTCTGTCTATCAAAGAGAAAACTTTTCAAAATGAGATAGAAGTGGATGAAAATACTACAAAATGGGCAAAAGCCGCATTGGAAAGGATGTTTGAGATATGAGAATCAAAGAGCTGATAAGAGAGGCGGTTTTAGAGGATATAGGTAGAGGAGATCTCTTTTCGATAGTAAGCGATAAAAGAATAGTTGAAGCCAAAATCATTGCCAAAGAGGAAGGAATCCTAGCAGGTCTTATATATGTAAAAGAACTTGGATTTATGGAGCATATGGATATCGAGTTTTTAAAAGAAGACGGTGATAGGATAAAGCAGGGGGATATTATCGCCTATGTAAGAGGAGAAGTTGACAGAGTTTTGATGTATGAGAGAGTTATTTTAAATTTTCTGATGCATGCAAGCGGAATAGCTACAAATACCTACAACTATGTTCAGATCGTAAAACCCTACAATGTCAAAATGTTAGATACAAGAAAAACAAGACCGGGTCTTAGAATACTTGAAAAATATGCCGTAAGGTGTGGTGGAGGAAACAACCACCGTCTTGGTCTTGATGACTGTCTGATGCTCAAAGATACCCACTTGGCGGCAATAGATGATCTGAAAAAATTTGTCAAAATTGCCAAAAACAAGATCCCTTATACTGCCAAAATAGAGATAGAGTGCGAGTCCGTAGATAAAGCCAAAGAGGCGATGGAAGCGGGGGCTGATCTGATTATGTGTGATAATATGTCTTTGGCCGATATCAGAGAAGTTGTTTCCATAAGAAATGAAAATTATCCGCATATACTGATAGAAGCAAGTGGCAATATCGTAAAAGAAAACCTGACATCTTATGCCAAAACTGGTGTGGATGCTCTCAGCAGCGGCAGTTTGATCCATAAAGCGGTATGGCTTGATTTTTCTATGAGGATAGAAGGGTAGGGATAAATGCCCGATGATTTAGAAAAAACCGAAGAACCCACCTCCAAGAAGATTGAAGATGCCAAAAAGGAGGGTAATGTTCCAAGAAGTATGGATGTAAACAGCTTCATTACCCTCACGGCAGCGATAGCGGTAACTATCGCTCTTTTTTCTTTTATATCGCAAAGACTTCAACAGCTTTATATCTACTATAACTCTTTTATCGGAAGTGAAATAACAAAACAAAGTATCATACTTTTGGCTTTGACATCCTTTAAGGAGATGGCTTTGATGATACTTCCTATCGCCGTTGTTGCGGCAGTAGGAGGAATCATTTCGGCGGTTATACAGTTTGGTTTTATCTTCACTACCAAACCTCTCATACCAAATCTGAACAAAATAGATCCGATAAAAGGATTGAAAAATCTCTTTTCTCTAAAAAAGCTGATAGAGGCTTTAAAAATTGTTTTGAAAGTAACATTTGTTTTTGTTATCGCATTTATATTTTTGATAGGTTTTATCAAAGAGTTGCCTACGGTGGTTTTTTTTGATTATCTAAAACAGCTTATATGGCTTAGGGATAAAGCGATTATCCTGATAGCGGTTATGCTTCTTCTGTTTTTGATTTTGGCGCTTATCGATCTTTTGATAGTCAGATTTCAGTACTTTAAGGGTCTTAGGATGAGCAAACAGGAGATCAAAGAGGAATTTAAACAGATGGAGGGAGATCCTCAGGTAAAATCCCGTATAAAAAAACTTCAAATGGAGTTTGCAAGAAAAAGAATGATGCAAAATATCCCCTCCGCCGATGTTGTGATCACAAACCCGACTCATTATGCCGTAGCTCTCAGATATGACAAACAAAAAGAAAAAGCTCCAAGAGTCATAGCAAAAGGGATCAATCATCTAGCTCTCAGGATAAAAAAAACAGCAGTTGAAAATATGGTACAGGTTGTAGAAAATCCCCCTTTGGCAAAAGAGCTTTACAGAAGCTGTGAGATAGAGGAGGAGATACCGGAAAAACTCTATCAGGCCGTGGCGGAAGTATTGGCGTATGTTTATAAAGCTACGAAAAAATAGGCAAAATTATCTTTGACTCAGAAGTGTTTATCATTTTGACCTCTTTGTTTAGATGTCAAAATGATAGTTGTTTATTCAAACCAGCTTAATTGTTCTTTTAGTTTTACTACTTTGCCTATGACTATCAAAGCCGGAGTTTTGAGATCTTTTGCTTTTTCGGTTATATTTTCGAGTGTGCCGATGACTGTCTTTTCATCTTTTGTTGTTCCTTTGCTTATAACTGCACAGGGATAATCTTTTGGTTTGCCGATCTCTATAAGTTTGTTTGCTATTTTTTTCAGATTGTGAAATCCCATCAAAAAGACGACCGTTTCATCTGTTTTGAAAGATTCCCAATCTATCTGGGATTCAAGTTTATTGGGCGCTTCGTGTCCTGTTACGACTCTGAAAGAGACCGCCACTCCTCTGTGGGTTACAGGGATACCGGCATATTCGGGAACACTGATGGCAGAAGTTACACCCGGGATCAAGGCAAATTTCACTCCTCTTTCTTTCAGATATATTCCCTCTTCTCCGCCTCGTCCAAAAACAAAAGGATCACCCCCCTTTAATCTGACAACAGTTTCATATTTTAAAGCGCTTTGATAGATAAGTTCATTTATCTCCTCTTGCGGAAGAGAGTGTCTGCCGTCCTCTTTTCCTACATAGACAAGTTCACAGCCCTTTTTTGCTTCTTTTAGGATATCGGGATTTGCAAGTCTGTCATAGATGATGATGTCTGCTTTTTTTATAACTTTTAAAGCTTTTAGCGTCAAAAGTTCTATATCACCGGGTCCTGCTCCAGTTAGATATACCATCCCCATTATTTCCCTTTCTCTTCAAAGATAAAGATTCCTGAGGGTTTTGGAACACTTACGCTAAAAACTTTTTTCCATGTTTTTGTATCCATTCCAATTACCTCACTGTTACCGTTTACGGAGATGTAGAGCAGAGGTTTTTCATTTGACCATCTTACATGCAAAACAGTACCCTCGAAATCAAATTTTTTTATGATCTTTAAGGTTTTCGTATCGATGATTTGAACGATAGGAAACTTTTTACCGCTGAATGTTACGGCTAGATAATCTCTTTTTGGACTTAGTGAAGTAAATACCGGATTTCCTTCTACCTCTATAGCTTTTATGAAGTTAAAATCGTGATCAAATACAAATACTTTGTTGTTTCCAACAGCAGGGATGAAAAATTTTCCTTTGCTGATACTCCAAAATCCAAAATGGGGAACTTTCAAAACTATCTGTTTTTCTCCCAGTTTCAACGGTACTTTTTTGTATTTAAAACTCTCAAGATCCAAAACTCCTACATTTGGAGAGTTGAAAAATCCCACAACATAGAGATTTTTGTTGATCATCGCATCAAAAGGCACTTTTCCCGCATTTTCTATCTTTTTGAAGATTTTAAATTTTGGGTTGCCTTTTCCTTCGTTTTCATCTTTTAAAACCCAAAGTTCATCACTGTCCATACAGGCAAAAACAAGATAATTTTTATAGATTTTTATACCGACATTTTTTGAACCTGTTTTGATTGTCTGTAAAAGTTTCAGATCTCTGTCAAAAATTTCAACTGTTTTGTTTGCATAGTTTGCAACTGCCACATAATTTTTCGTTAAAGTAAAACCGATAGCACTTTTACTTGCTTTTACCTCTTTAATCTTCTTTTCACTGACAGGATCAAATTTTATCAGATAACCGTCTCTTGTTATTATATAACCGTCATTTTCGATAAATTTAACAACCGCATGGTTGAAATTGTGCATGTTTTTTATCTCATTTTGAAGTTTCTGGTTTTGAATAACAGCCAACGCTTCATTCTCCCTCTCTACTATAAAAAGTTTTTCACTTGCAAAGATGAATTGTACTGCTAATGCCAAAAGAAGCAAGTATCTCATAAATTATCCTTTTTACTAAATTTCTATATAACAGGATGGATCTTCAGCCCACAGATCATCGCTTATAGCCCATGCTCTTGGTCTGGAACCTCCGTTGCAGATATCGAGGTATCGGCAGTTTGAACATCTGCCTTTTATGATTCTTGGTTTTTCTCTAAGCTTATTTAAAATTTCGCTCTTTTTATTCAACCATATCTCATCAAAAGGTTTTTCATATATGTTACCTATCGTTACAGGGAAGAAGGGATCGGGTTTTACATCGCCTTCACTGTTTATATTGACAAGTTTGACTCCTGCACTGTTTCCAGCCCAGTTTTTTAGTTTCTCCTCTAACAGAGAGATTTTTTGAGGATATCTCTTTTCAAACTCTTTCATGAAAACGATAGCATCCATCTCCATATTGCCTGTTACGATATCGATATCTTTTGCGTTATCGTAGTATTCAAATGCTTTATTTATGATAAAATCTACAGCTTTTTTTCTCTCTTCTTTTGTCAAATCCATTTTCAGATTGTCAAGTCCCCTACCCGAATAGACAAGATGGGAGATATATATCTTATCAATATTCTCTTTCTCTGCCAGATCAAATATAAATTCCAGCGATTCGGCGGTATCTTTTGTTATCGTGAAACGGATTCCGATTTTACCACCGTTTTTTTGGATTAGTTTGATTGCTTCCATACTCTTTTTAAAGGAGCCTTTTAAACCTCTGAATCTGTCATGTATCTCTTCTCTTCCGTCTATACTGATACCGATATATCCGAAGGTATCGATTATCTTTTTTGCATTGGAAGGATTTATATAAAGTCCGTTGGTAGAGAGATAGGTGAAGATTCCTTCATCTTTAAAAGCCTGTGCTATCTCAAAGATATCTTTTCTTGTAAGAGGCTCTCCGCCCGAAAAGATAACAAATCTGATTCCGGCTTTTTTAAGTTCTGGAATTGTTTTTAAAATCTTTTCTGTACTTAAAGTATCTTTTTCATCAAGAGTTGATTTGGAATAGCAGTGAAGACAGGAGAGATTGCATCTGTTTGTGAAATTCCATATCAGGATAGAACCGTCCAATTCTCTGCTCTTTTTCCCTTCAACCGTACTTTTTAAGAGGTTTGAGAGTCTAAACACTATCTATCCTTCCAGCTTTTTATATAATCAACGATACTTTTTAACTCTTTTTCATTCAGTTTGAAAGTAGGCATAGAGTTTCTCTTGTATCCGAGATCCTTATAAGTGTGTTTGGGATCATTTATTTGAGCCATCATTTGGGCATCTGTTCTTTTTTTGGCTATTTCATTAAACGGAGGTCCAAAAGCTTCTGCCGTTTGGTGATGGCATCCCCAACATTTTTCTTTAAATATGCTCTCTCCAAACAGTCTTGGATAAAATACTCTGTTTTTATTGATAAAATTATATTTTCCTACCGGCACATTTGCTTTGTAATCTCTTAATTCTCTCATTGTATCGGTTTGAAGAACGATCAAATCTCCATTGCCTTCATAAATACTGAGATAGGCATATTTTCCGTCTCCGCTAAATTCGGTATGAATATACTGTTTGCCTTTTCTTGGAGTAAATTCACTCATCTTATAGTTCTTTTTATCAACAAGAACGAGTTTGTCACTACCATTGTCTATCCACAGATATTTACTCGCAGGATGGGTTTTTACAAAAAATCCGTCTCCGCCTATATCTATCTTTTTGATCAGTTTCCAGTCATACATTTGCCATACAGTAACGAAAGGTTTTCTAAGATGTGGAGTGGCAAAATAAAATTTTCCGTCTCTGTACCAGTAAGTTGCGCTGAAAAGATGGGGCATTCCGTCTATTTTGGAGTTAAAAACTTTTTTTAGAGTATTGATATCATAAACGGAGAGATTTTTTCCTCTTCTTGTTGTTGCTATGATAAACTCCTCAAACGGATCAATAAAAAAATCTTCTATCGGCTCTTTCAGGTCTTTATAGGTAAATTTTAGAGTTTTTGTATCCACTTTGACAAATTTTGATTTGTTTCTAAAAGTAAATATTGCTTCATCTTTTGAGTAGAGTTCATAAAGAGCGCTGATTTTGCCATCAACCTTTTCTCTTTTTATCGGTTTAAGAGTTTTTGGATCAAGCACTACCACTGATTCGGGTAAAAGGCAGGTTGCAAAAAGATATTTTGCATCTCTTGAGAGAGATATGTTTCTTAGATTGACACAGGCTCTTACTTTGTCTTTTAATCTTCCCTCTTTTAAACTGTAATGACCAACCCAGCCGTCTCGTGTAGGAACATAAAAGTTTTCACCGTCCATTGTATATTTGAGTCCGCCGTGAACATTTACAAAATCAAATTTGTCCAAAATATTTTCATTTTCCATAATCCATACTTTGTTTGCCCCTCTTTCAACGACTAAGGTTACATTGTCAATATCTTTGATTTTTAGATCTTTTTTTGGAAAATCGAATTTTTTATAACTTTTTTTGATATCCTCTATACTCCACTCTATATTTTTGGAAGGGGTACGAAGATATTTAACTATTAAATCTATATATTCATCTTTTAAAAAGCCAAATTTTGGCATCAGAGTTTGGGGCAGAGAATTTTTGATAATAGATTTTATTCTTTTATCAGATAATTTTCTTAAAAAGACGGGAAGAAGAGGAGGTGCGCTGATACCTTCTCTTTGATTACCGTGACAGGAAGAACAATATCTTTTATATAAATTTTTACCGCTTACTTTATCTGCATTACCCCCTTCTAACTGGTGAACATAAAAACTGTCAAATTGAGAACCGGAAAACAGGAATGTAGAACTTAAAAGAAGAGAAAGAAAGATTTTTTTATACATATAACCCCCTAAAATAAATAAAGCTGTTTGGAAAACAAATAGTTATTTGTTTTCCAAACAGCTTTTGAAATATACCGGGCAAAAGCCCGATATATTGAAGAACTCTTAGTAGATATCGCCCATTGTATTTGTTACATTGAACTTACCTGTCGGAGTGATTAACCTTTTGTCGGTAATCGCTTTTTTAAGTTTCAATGTATTTGAATCAAATACCAAAATGGCAGTAGGAGTAAGTTTGTTACCCCAGATACTTGTCCAAACTTCGCTTCCGTCAGCATTAAACTCGAAGTGTACAGGACCTCTTGCTTTTACTTTAGGATCAGCAGTTTTTAAGTATTTTTCAGGAATTGGAAGAGTTTTAACAACTTCAAGTTTGTTTTTATCTATTACATAGATTTGAGTTTGAAGTTTTCTATCCGGATTAACCGGTCTGTCAGCAAAGATATATTTACATTTTGGATGAGTTTTTACAAACAAGTTACCACCACCATTTCCTGGTAGATTAATCTTTTTAACAACTTTCCAAGCATTTTTAGGATGACCTTTAGGATCTGTTCCTATTGCAACTATATCATTTGAACCGATATGACCTGTAATCCATACGGGACCGTATGTTTTAGAGTTAACATTTGCGCCTCTTCCAGGATGTGGTTTAGTACCGCCTGATGGGATATTTTTGACAAGTTTGCCTTCAACAGTATCGATAACAGAGATAACATTTCTTGCATTTGCAGCATCCATGAAATATCTTTTTGTACTGTCCCAGCCACCGTCATGTAAGAATCTTTCGGCATTAACCATTTTGATAGTAGGATTCATTACATCAGTGTAATCATACAACCATACTTGACCTGTCTCTTTGATATTGATAACCCATTCAGGTTTGTGGTGATTTGCAACGATTGCAGCAACTCTTGCTTCTCTGTGAAATTCACCTGTATCATAAGTGTAACTTGCAGTAGAAACAATTTTCAAAGGCTCAAGAGTTTTACCATCAAGAGTTACGATGGAAGGAGGCCAATAACATCCGACAACCGCATATTTGCCTTCATAACCTTTGTATTTGGAAGTATCTATACTTCTTGCGTCGTTACAGACTCTGATTTCTGAAACAACTTGAGGTTTTTTCATCCATAGATCAATAACTTCAGCTTTACCATCTCTACCGATAGCATACATATATCTACCGTCAGCAGAACTTCTTAGGATATGAGTAGCAAATCCTGATGGAACAACAGAAACAACTTCTTTTTTGTCTCCATCAATGATGGCAATTTTACCAACATCTCTTAAAACAACACCAAAATAATTTTTCCAGTTTCTTTTTGTTTCAGGTTTTGTTGGTCTTTTATTAACAGGAATTTCCACTTTCCAACTGTTTTTCATGTCTTTCAAAGATTTCTCAGGTGGTTGAGGTGGAGTTATCTGGACATATTTTGCCATCAACTCTGTTTCTTCTTTGGTAAGTTCTCCGGATTTTCCCCATCCTGGCATACCGCCTGGAGTTCCATTATAAATAATGGTTTTTAATGTTTCTGTGCCTAATGCTTTAGTGCCGTGCATTACACCCTTTTTATCTTTATGTGGTTCAGGTCTAAGCCAAGGACCAAGAGCTCCTTTTCTAAGCATACCGTGACATCCCGCACATCTGTCAAAATAGATTTGCTTTGCTTTTTTCATCTCTGCCTTGCTGAGTGTTACATCACCAGCATGTAGTCCTAAAGTAGCTACTGAAGCAATAGCTGCCAAACTTAACATTTTATTTAATTTCATCTTTCCTCCTTATGAAATTGTTCATATATTATACTTAATTTCTCTAAAGAAAACAACTATTTGCCTAATTTTTTCTTTTCGTCAAAATATATCCATATCATTGGTAACACTATCAAAGTATGTAAGATGATAGTCAAAGTCATGGGTCCTTGATTTAACATTCCCCAAAAACTAGGAACTACATCTGTAAACGGACTGATCATTATTTCTCCTTTTACTTAAATTTGACCGGCAAAAAGCTTATGCTTTTTGCTTTTTACCGATTGTTAACAGATCGTAAACTAAAAGTACATAACCGGCTACTACGG
>Ga0256914_1004299_pt1 | contig 10760 bp, 12 predicted proteins | sample HulkmetaG_FD_191571 | JGI IMG/M metagenome (GOLD analysis project Ga0256914, IMG submission 191571) | Hydrothermal chimney microbial communities from Main Endeavour vent field at the Juan de Fuca Ridge, Pacific Ocean - Hulk | ecosystem: Environmental > Aquatic > Marine > Hydrothermal vents ...
CACTTGTAAAAAAATTACTGTTGGATTTTGCAAATTCCAAAAACTTAAAAATTAGTTAGAGGTACAAAGGTTTTAAAATAGTTAATTTCTAACTATTTGTTCCATTATTGCTTTTTGAACGTGCAATCTATTTTCAGCTTGTGTAAATATATAGTCAGCATTTTTTTCAAATAATTCTTCTGTTATTTCCTCTCCTTTATGAGCAGGTAAGCAGTGAAGTATAAATGGATTTTTATTGCTTTTTTTTAATAATCTGGAATTAATCTGGTATTTGTTAAATATTTTAATCCGTTTTGCATGCTCTTCTTCCTGGCCCATACTTGCCCATACATCTGTATTAATCACATCAGCATCTTTAACTGCTTCTTCTGGATTATTTGTTAATATTAATTCTCCAACTCCATATTTTTTTACTTTTTCCACAATTTCTTTATCTGGTTCAAAATTTTCAGGAAAAGCGCAGATAAGACAAAAGTTTAATTTTAAAAGAGCTGTTATCCATGAGTTCATCATATTATTGCCATCACCAATAAATGCAATGGTTTTGCCATAAATATCACCAGTAAATTCAATTATAGTAAAAATATCAGTGAGAATCTGGCATGGATGCCTGAGGTCAGTTAATGCATTAATAACTGGAATATTAGAAAATTTTGCAAATTCTTCTAACTTTTCCTGCTCAAATGTTCTTATAGCAACAAGGTCAACATATCTTGAAAGCACTCTTGCTGTATCTTTAATCTCTTCACCTCTACCTATTTGACTATCTTTTGGAGAAATAAAAATAGAGTTTCCTCCAAGCTGTCTTATGCCTACTTCAAAAGAAACTCTTGTTCTTGTAGATGCTTTTTCAAAAATTAGTGCCAAAGTTTTATTTTCCAGGGATTTTTGAAACTTATTTTTTTTCAAAAATTGAGCTCTTTTAAAAATATGAGTTATCTCTTCAGTTGAAAAATCTTCTATTGATAAAAAATGTTTAACCATCTAATCCTCCAGAAAGTTAGAAAGTTTTGAATATTGTCTCCAGTTTTTTTATTGCAAAATCTATTTCCTCATTTGTTATAATTAAAGGTGGTACAAATCTTAAAACTTTTTCTCCTGCAGCAACAGTTAAGACTTTATTTTCAATTAATTTGTTAATAATTTCAGAAACAGGAAAATCTATTTCAAGGCCAATTAGCAGCCCCATACCTTTTACTTTTTTTACAAATGAATATTTTTCAGATAGAGCTTTTAAATTTTGTAAAAAATATTCACCTGCTTTATTTACATTATCTAAAATATTATGTTTTTCAATTATGTTGATTACAGCACATCCAGCAGCAGATGCAAGATAATTACCACCAAATGTAGAAGCATGAGAGCCAGGTGATAAAATTTCCATAAATTTCTTTTTACCTGCAAGTGCTCCAATTGGCACTCCGCCACCAAGTGCTTTTGCGAGACTCATAATATCTGGCTCAATTTTAAAATGCTCATAGGCAAAAAATTTACCAGTTCTGCCAATACCAGTTTGTACTTCGTCATACACGAGGATTGCATTAAAAGAATTGCATAATTTTCTAATTTCTTTTAGAAAATTTGCATCAATTACATTGATGCCACCTTCACCCTGTATTATTTCAACAAAAATTCCTGCAACATTCTTATCAAACTTTTCATTTAAAGAATCAATATTATTAAATTCTACAAAATCAACATCAGGCAACAAAGAGCCAAAATCTTTTCTATATTTTTCCTGGCCAGTTATAGAAAGGGCTCCTGTTGTCCTACCATGAAATGAGTTGGTGCAGCTAAGAATTTTCTGTTTTAACGGACTTATAGTAAAGCCATGTTTCTTTACGAGCTTTATTGCTGCTTCATTTGCTTCTGCACCACTGTTGCAGAAAAAAACTTTTTCTGCAAAAGATATTTTACAGATTTTTTCAGCAAGGGTTTCCTGCGGTGGTATGTGGTAAAGGTTTGAAACATGCAATATTCTATCTATTTGATTTTTTAACATAAGGTTAAATTCATGATGTGCATGTCCAAGTGCACAAACAGCAATACCTCCAACAAGATCGAGGTATTTTTCATTTTTTTCAGTAAATAGATAACATCCTTCACCTTTTACAAATTTTAAATTAAATCTTTTATAAGTGTCTGCTATATAACTCATTAACCCTCCTGTTTATTCAAATAATCCTTTTTTATAATTTTTACCAAAATATTCAAGCGCGAGATTTGTAACAACCCTGCCTCTGTTAGTTCTTTTCAAAAAACCAAGTTGAATAAGATATGGTTCATATACATCTTCTATTGTATCTTTTTCCTCGTCAAGATAGGTGGAAATTGTATCAATTCCAACAGGTCCTCCATCAAATTTTTCAATAATTGACAATATAAATTTCCTGTCCATAAGGTCAAGACCCATTTCATCAATATCAAGATTGTTAAGAGCAAAATCAGCTATCTTTTTATCTATTTTGCCGCTACCATGAACTTCAGCAAAGTCTCTCACTCTTCTTAAAAGTTTGTTTGCTATACGTGGAGTTCCCCTTGACCTTCTTGCTATTTCAAAAGCTCCATCTTCATCTATTTCAACTTTTAAAATTTTTGCAGAACGTTTTACAATTGTTTTTAACTCATCTGATGAGTAATATTCTAATCTGCCAATGTAACCAAATCTGTCTCTTAAAGGTGATGTAAGTAAACCTACTCTTGTGGTAGCACCAATAAGAGTAAACCTATTTAAATTTAGCTTAACACTTTTAGCTGTTGGACCCTGGCCAATTATTATATCTATTTTAAAATCTTCCATAGCAGGATATAAAATTTCTTCCACAGTTCTATTCATTCTATGTATTTCATCAATAAAGAGCACATCATTTTCAGAAAGATTTGTTAAAATTGCAGCAAGATCCCCACCACGCTCAAGGATTGGTCCAGAAGTGGAGCGTATATTAACATTTAACTCACTTGAAATAATATTTGCAAGAGTAGTTTTTCCAAGACCTGGTGGCCCATAAAAAAGGATATGGTCAAGTGCTTCTTTTCTGTTAATAGCAGCTTGAATAAAAGTTTTTAAATTATTTTTTAACTTTTCCTGTCCAACAAACTGGTCTAATTTTGTGGGACGTAAAGTTTCTTCAAATTCATCTTTTACTAAAAATTCACTTTTTTTAACCATTGTACAGCTCATTTAAAACATATTTAATCAGGTTTTCAATAGGCTCATCTTTATATTTTTTTATAACTTTTTCAACAGGTGTTTTAATCTCAGAAGATTTATAACCAAGTGATATAAGGGCGTCTGATAAGTCTTTCTCTTTGTCTGTTAATAAATTTTGTGAAGATTCTGATATTTTCTGAGTTTCTTTAAATTTGTCCTTTAAATCAAAGCATATTCTTTCTGCAGTTTTTTTGCCAACTCCAGGGATTGAAGATAGTAGTTTAATATTGTTATTTTGAATTGCCATAATGATTTTTTCAACAGATAAACCTGATAAAATTGTAAGTGCAAGCTTTGGACCAATTTTTGAAACAGTCATAAGTTTATTGAAAAGCTCTTTTTCCTCTTCTGTTAGGAAACCGTAAAGTGTAATAGAGTCTTCCTTTACAATGGTTTCAATTAATAGCTCCACATTGGATCCATTAATATTGCAGGTAGTGGAAATTGGAGCCATTACTTTATAACCAACTCCATTTACATCTACAATTAGATAATCAAAATCTTTTTTTAAAATTTTACCTTTTAAAAAACCTATCAAATTTTACCTCTCTAAAAAATTTTTAAAATTTTCCTCTGTAATATGGCAATATGCAATTGCCAGAGCATCTGACTCGTCAGTATGTTTTATTTCAGGGAGATTATCAATAAGGCAATTTATCATTTTTCTAACAGAATCTTTTGTTGCCCTGCCATTGCCAGTAACAGTGGATTTTACCTTTGTTGGTTCATACTCAACTACTTTAATACCCCTATGGATTGCAGCAAGAAATATGGCTCCTTTAACATAACCTAACTTAATAGTTGATTTTACATTTTTTGAGTAAAAAATATCCTCAATAGCCACTGAATCTGGGTTATAATAATCAAGTAGCTTAATAAAATCGTTGTAAAGACATTTCAGCTTGGTCTGAATGTCAGGAAATAGCTTTAAGTTGAAAATGCCACTTGAAATATATAAAAAATTATTTCCTTTTTTTCTAATAATCCCATACCCTGTTATCTTTGTACCTGGGTCTATTCCAATAACTAACACTATCCTGCAAATTGCTCTAAAATAGAGTCTTCAATGTCAAAATTGGAGTAAACTTTTTGAACATCGTCAGAATCTTCAAGAGCATTCATAAGTTTTATCATATTTTCAGCATCTTTACCTGTGAGCTTTACGCTATTTTGAGGAATCATTGTAATAGTTGCTTCTATATAGCTAATATTATTCTCAGATAATGCTTTTTTTACATCTTCAAAAGCAGAAACCTCACAAACAATTTCAAATGTTTTACCATCATCAGCTTCTGTAATGTCATCAGCTCCAGCTTCTATTGCTATATCAAAAAGTGTATCTTCATCAGCAACCTCTTTTGAAACAGTAATTAGACCTTTTTTATCAAACAACCAGCTAACACAACCTGATTCACCAAGAGAGCCATTGTTTTTACTAAAAATATGCCTGATTTCAGAAGCTGCTCTATTTCTATTATCAGTTAAAACCTCCACAAGCACAGCAGCACCGCCAGGACCGTAACCTTCATACTTTATCTCTTCATAATTTACACCTTCAAGCTCTCCTGTGCCTCTCTTAATTGCTTTTTCTATGTTATCTTTTGGCATATTAGCATCTTTGGCAGCTGCAATGGCTGCTCTAAGTCTTGTGTTTGTCTCTGGGTTACCACCACCTGTTTTAGCAGCAACTGTAATTTCTCTGATTAATTTTGTAAATATCTTACCTCGTTTTGCATCAACAGCAGCTTTTCTATGTTTTATGGAGCTCCATTTATTATGTCCAGCCATTTCCACTCCTTTTAAGTTTTTTATTTTATTAATATATCTTTAAAAATTTTTCAAGTTAGCTGTTGGGAGTTATAACTTTTTTACCACCCATATATTTTCTAAGAACCTCTGGGATAACCACTGAGCCATCTTCCTGCTGGTAATTTTCCAAAATAGCAACAAAAGTTCTGCCTACTGCGAGGCCAGAGCCATTTAAAGTATGTACAAACTCTGTTCCTTTTTTACCTTTTCTTTTAAATCTTATTTTTGCACGTCTTGCCTGAAAATCTTCAAAATTTGAGCAGGATGAAATTTCCCTGTATTTCTGCTGACCTGGTAGCCATACCTCAATGTCATAAGTTTTTGCAGCTGAAAAACCAGTGTCTCCACTACATAGTGTTACAACCCTATAATGAATACCTAATTTTTTTAGAACTTCCTCTGCATTTTCCAATAATTTTTCAAGCTCATTGTATGATTCTTCTGGTTTTGAAAATTTTACAAGTTCAACTTTATTAAATTGATGCTGTCTGATTAATCCTTTGGTATCTTTTCCATAAGAACCTGCTTCTTTTCTAAAACATGGTGTATATGCAGTAAAATAGAGGGGTAGATCATCTTCTTTTAATATTTCATTTGCAAAAATATTTGTAACAGGCACTTCTGCTGTTGGTATTAAAAAGTAGTCAATCCCTTCAATTTTGAATAAATCTTCTTCAAATTTAGGTAATTGTCCGGTGCCAGTCATTGTCGCCCTATTAACCATAAATGGAGGAAGAGTTTCTGTATACCCATGCTCTGTTGTGTGCAGGTCAAGCATAAAGTTTATTAAAGCTCTTTCAAGCTGTGCTCCTTCTTTTAAGTATAGTGAAAATCTTGCACCAGTTAATTTGGCTGCCCTTTCAAAATCAAGTATTCCAAGCTTTTCACCAATTTCCCAGTGGTTTTTAGGCTCAAAATCAAATTCTGGTTTTTTACCCCAGACTCTGTATTCCACATTATCATTTTCATCTTTACCAATAGGTACAGATTCATGAAGCATATTGGGAATATTTAAAATTATTTCCTCAAATTTTTCCTCTATTTTCTTTAGCTCAGCCTCTTTTTCCTTAATGGTGGAGGAGATCTGTTGCATTTGGGCAATTAAGCTCTGAGCATTTTCACCATTTTTTCGCATAGAGGCAATTTCTTTATTTTTCTTATTTCGTTCAGATTTTAACTGCTCTGTTTCTGTTATTAACTTTCTTCTCTTTTCTTCAAGAGTTTTAAATTCTTCAAGGTTAACACTGGTATTTCTTGCTTTTAGCATGTTTTCTACTTTTTCAATATTTTGCCTAATGAATTTAATATCTAACATTTATCCCCCCTTTTTGGCTAAAATCATGTCTATAAAACTTTCTATTCTAATTCTATTTCTTTCATCAAGGTCTCCTGGTCTATCCCCTTCAAGTGTTAGAACAGGGACTTTAAGATATTTTTTAAATATAGAATCCTGAATATTTCTATGACAGAATGCCTGAACATAATGAATAATACCATCAATATTTCTTAATTCAATCTCTTTTTCCACATCTTTAATTCTATCAAAAACAGAGTAGGGATATGTATAAGCTAAGTATTGCTCAACAATATCACTATATTCATCTATCATTGCAAATTGTCTCTGAACTTCATTAAAAACAATCCTTGCACCAAAACGCTCTATTTCTTCATATAAATTGGTTATTATAGGTGGTACACCAATGAGCCCAAGCCTGACAGATTCATTAAAAGGCTTTCTGTTTTTAATTTGTTGGAGAAAGTCATCAATTTTTTTTTCAAATAAATATATATTAGATTGAAAATCTGATGCTGAAACAAGAAAAATATGGTTTTCAAATCCAGTAACAAGATTCTCCTCATATGTTAAACAATCTATAATTTTAAGCTTTTTTCTAATTTTGTCAATCTTTTTTTTAGTTTTACCTACTTTATGAAAGTCAACATGAAAGTAGCTCATAAGTTTTTCAATATTATTTTTTAATATTTTATAATCTTTATTGTAGGGGTATGAAAAGGGGATTATTTCAATACCTTTATCGTTCCATATTTCTGATAAAGAATGAGTATTGGAGCAATCTCCTTCCATAACAGCTACGATTTTATTAATACCTTCATTAATAGCAGTTGAGTATAATCCTTTAATCCAGCAACATGTAGTTCTTGGAAAACCATTCTGCTCTGCCTGATTAATTAATTGTTCAGGTGCAGAATGAGATATAAAAATATTGTTAAGATCAACAGGGATTTTGTTTGCAGCAAAAATAATTTCAACAGGTATTGTAGTTGTTATGCCTATTTTTTCCAATTCTATATCTTATTATAATAAATTTTTATGTTTTTTGATTTTAGTTTCTGTTTTAACCAGTAATTAAAAACTTTGGCTCTTCTCTTCTCAAGCAATTTTTCAGAAATTAAATTTTTTACCTTTTCAAATGGTACAACACCTTTGAAAAAATTGTCAACTTTAATTAAATAGAAATAATTAGCTTCACTTTTTATACACCAGACTGAATTGGGCTCTTCAAAATTAACCTTTTTTTGAATTTCATCTGGGATATTTTTCAATTTTATAATACCATTGAAAGTATATTTTAAATTATATTTTTTTATTATCTTACTAAACTTTTCTTTTTTAGCCTCTTTGCAATACTTTTTAAATTTATTTTCATTATTGAATATTAAATACTTTATCTCTACTTTTTCATCGTGATTAAACTCTTTTAAATGTTTTTTGTAATAGTTGTAACATTCAGCTTTTGAAGGAGGAGTAATTTTTCTTACTATATACCTTCTAACTTTTTTAAATTTTATGTACCTGTCAAGCTCATCTTTATTAAGCTGAGACAGCAGAGATGCTTTTTTTCTATCAGAATCAGTTATCTTATATCCTAACCTGTGAAACTCCTGATCAATAATAGCCTCTTTAATCATTTCATTTAAATAGAATAAAAAAATAGGCTTTGTTACTTTTATATTGCTATTATCATTAGTTATTCGCTTTATTACATCATTTTTGTAAATTTTATAGTTTCCCACTTTTGCAACAAGAGAAGGATTTAATTTGTCAATTAAAGAAGTATTACAAGAGGAAACTAAAAGTAGAAAAATTATTAAACAGTATTTATACATTGAATCTAAAATGGATAATATCTCCATCTTGAACCACATATTCCTTACCCTCTAACCTAAGGAGCCCAAGCTCCTTTGCTTTTGCTTCAGAACCTGCTTTTATATAATCTTCATAAGATATTACTTCAGCTTTAATAAAACCTCTTTCAAAGTCAGTATGAATTTTGCCAGCTGCTTGAGGTGCTTTGGTGCCTTTTTTAATAGTCCATCCTTTTACTTCTGGCTTTCCAGCAGTTATAAAGGTAATAAGTGATAAAAGTTCGTATCCCTCTTTTATCATTAAATCAAGTCCAGATATGGCGATTCCCATTTCTTTCATAAACTCTTTTTTTTCTTCTTCATTGTCAAATTGAGCAATTTCTTTTTCAAGTTTACCTGATATTTTTAAAAATTTAGCTTTTTCATTTTCTGCAAAATCTTTAACCTGTTGGGCATACTTAGTTGATTCTTCCATATTCTCATCTATGTTGGCTATATAAAGCACTGGTTTAACTGTGAGTAGATTTAGAGTTTTTAAAACTTTAGATTCATCTTCATTATTAATGGGAAATAACCTTGCTGGCTGTTCATTTTCAAGAAGTTTTTTTAATTCTATTAAAATTTCATACTCTTTTTTTATTAATTTATCTCCTGTTTTAAGATTTTTCTCTGTTTTTGCAAGCCGTTTATCCACAGTTTCTAAATCTGCTAAAATTAATTCTAAATTTATAATTTCAATGTCTCTAATTGGATTAATTTCCCCTTCCACATGGGTAATATTGCTGTCATTAAAGCATCTAACTACATGAGCTATAGCATCAACATTTCTAATATTCGCAAGAAATTTATTCCCCAATCCTTCTCCTTTACTTGCTCCTTTTACAAGTCCTGCTATATCAACAAATTCCATTATAGGAAAAATAGTCTTTTCTGGTTTAACAATATTTGCTATCTTAATAATTCTTTCATCAAAAACATTGACAATACCTACATTTGGCTCTATTGTACAAAATGGATAATTTGATGCTTCCACCTGTTTTGATGTTAAAGCTGAAAAAATTGTGGATTTTCCAACATTTGGAAGACCGATAATACCGCATTTAAAACCCATTAAAATCTCCTGTTTTCAATTTATAATAAAAAAAACATATACCATAAAATAAAAAAAGTTCCAATTGATTTTTTTCCCTGTTAATATTATACTGTTATTAAGGATTACTTTTTGGGAGGTGGCAAATGGGTGAAAGGCATGTAGCTTTAATAACTGGTGCATCACGTGGTATAGGAAGGGCAATTTCTCTTGAACTTGCAAAAAAAGGTATAGTTATAGGAATTGGTTACAATAGAAACAGTGCTCTGGCTAATGAAGTTAAAGAGGAGATTATTAAAAATGGTGGAGAGGCAGAAATTTTTCAGGGGAGTATTGAGAATTTCTATGATGCCAAAAAGGTTGTTGACTCAATAGTTGAAAAATTTGGAAAAATTGATATTGTAGTAAACAATGCAGGAATTACCCAAGATAAAACTATTTTAAAAATGTCTTTAGAAGAGTGGCTCAGAGTTATTCAGGTAAATCTCTTTGGTGCATTTTACTGTATAAAAGCTGCACTTGAGTATATGATAGATTATGGCTGGGGAAGAATTATCAATATTAGTTCAATAATTGGCCTTACAGGCAATATTGGACAGAGTAATTATGCTGCTGCAAAAGCTGGTTTAATAGGGCTTACCAAATCTCTTGCTCTTGAGCTTGCAAAAAAGGGAATTACAGTAAATGCAGTTGCTCCTGGTTTTATTGAGACAGAGATGGTTAAGGCTGTTCCACCAAAGATTCTTGACTCCATTGTTTACAATATTCCAATGAGAAGGCTTGGAACAGCAGAGGAAGTTGCGCATCTTGTTGCTTTTCTTGCAGATGAAAAATCAAATTATATAACGGGGCAGGTTTATGGAATCAATGGTGGATTATATATGTAGCAAAGGAAAATATTTTGTAACAGGTACAGATACAGAGGTTGGTAAAACTTATGTTACTGTTTTTCTATTAAATTATTTTAGAAAATTAGGGTGGAAGGTAGGTGCTTTTAAACCAGTGGAATCTGGTGTTTCAGAAACCACAATTTCAGATTTTCAACTTTTATCAGATGCAACAGGTGAAAATGCAAAAACTCTTTATAAGCTTGAAAAACCATTGGCACCATACATTGCTGCTATGGAAGATGGTGTGGAAATAGATATTGAAAAAATAGTGGATTTTGCAAAAAAAGATGCGTTAAATTACGATATTTATTTTGTTGAAGGTGCTGGTGGTTTAATGGTGCCTGTAACTGAAGAAATTTTGATGATTGATATTATAAAAAAAATTGGCTTTGAAGTTATACTTGTTGCCAGGACAAATTTAGGTACAGTTAATCATACACTTTTAAGTATTGAAGCATTGCAAAATAGAGGAATAAAAATTAATCAAGTAATTTTAAATGAAATTATTAAAACTCCTCTTGAAAACATAAAGCAGAATATTGAAATGATAGAAAAATTTTCAAATGTAAAAGTTGGTAAAGTTATCAGATTTAATGAAAATTTAAATTTTTAATATCAAAACTTTATTTTCAGGTTCAACTTCGTAAAAAAT
>Ga0256914_1004300_pt1 | contig 10758 bp, 8 predicted proteins | sample HulkmetaG_FD_191571 | JGI IMG/M metagenome (GOLD analysis project Ga0256914, IMG submission 191571) | Hydrothermal chimney microbial communities from Main Endeavour vent field at the Juan de Fuca Ridge, Pacific Ocean - Hulk | ecosystem: Environmental > Aquatic > Marine > Hydrothermal vents ...
CGATTCTTCTTCGCCGTCAGCCTCCCAAACAGCGAAGAAAGACTGCCATCCATAGCGGGATTTGACCTGCGCCCACTCCGCGGTTTGCAAAAAGTGGGGCATCGGGAGCGCAAGCAGGGTCTGGTTCCAGTTTTCGGGAGAAATCAGGTTCATCGTTCAGCGCGCCGTCTCGTCCAGATGTTCGTAGTAAGCCAGATAGCCTTTGGCGCCCACCCATTTGAGCGGTTCCGGCGGGAATTTGGGCAGCGGATAGTTCACAAAGGGCATTTCCTCCCAGCGGCTGGCGGTTTTGGCGTGCAAATCGGCGATGATTTTGCCGAACAAAAACGAAAGATTGATACCATGCCCATTGTACGCCAGCCCGTAGTAGATGTTCCCGTATTCGCCCGTCACCCCCACGGATTCATACTCGTCATACGAAACGCCCAGCACCCCGTCCCAAACCCGCTCAAAGCGCACGCCTTCCAGCGCGGGGTAGAGATGCCTGAGTTCCGCCAGCAGGCCATCAGCGACAACATCCAGATCGCCGCAGTAATGCAACCCGTCGGCAAAGCAATACGCAGGCTTGCCGCCGCCGATAACGATGCGCTTCTCCGGGGTCAGCACCAGATGGTAGAGCAGGTAGCGGGAATCGTAAAAGGGCAGGCCGCTCTCCCATTTGAGGGCAGCCAACTGGTCGGGGGTCAGCGGGGCGGTGGCGGCGCACTGGGTATGCACCGGAATCACCCGGTTGCGGAACCATCCCAGATGCGAGGTGTATCCATTGGTCGCCAGAACCAGCGCGCCCGCCCGCACTTCGTAACCCGCATCTCCCACCCGCAGGCGGAGCGTCTCGCCCTCCTCGATTTCGATGACCGGACTGTTCCCGAAGATCTGCACCCCGCGGGATTCCGCGGCGGCCTTGAGCGCGCCCGTCAGTTTCATCGGATGCACCTGACCGCCATTCGGGTCGTAAACCGATCCCCAGAACGCCCGCGTCCCCAGGCGGGCTTCCGTTTCCAGCCGGTTGAAGAATTGCAGCGGCATCCCCAGGGCATTGACCGTTTCCAGGTAATCGCGGTAGTAGGGGATGTCTTCCCCCTGGGCGATGACGTAGTGATAGCCGTCGAGGCGCAAATCACAATCCACGCCGGTTTCCCGCACCAGCCGCGCCAGATCGCGCATCCCGCCCACGGTGACATCGTAAATCCACTTGTGCATCTCCGGGTCGCCGGTAATTTGCATGGTCTCCGGTCCCGTGTGGGGGAGCACCATCGCCCCGTTGCGCCCTGAGGCTCCGTGCCCGACCTGCCGCGCCTCCAAAAGCACAATGCGGGCCTCCGGCTGCTTGCGGGCGAGATGATATGCCGCCGACAAGCCGGTGTATCCCCCGCCGATGATGGCAATATCGGCCTGCAAATCGCGTTGCAGCGGCGGGTCGGGGGCAGGCTGCGCCTGCGCCCAATAACTCTCGTTGGGGTCGAACTTCGGACGGCGGTCGAGCAAATAGGACGCGCCGGCTGCCGTCAGGAGAAGCCCTCCGGCGGCAGCAGCGGAAACTTTGAGAAATTCGCGGCGGGAAATGGACATGGGACTCAGGGCAGGGTCTGGAATCAGGCAGTGGACTGGAGGGTTTCCAGGCGGGTTTTGTAAAGATGGCGGTGAGTACGTTCATACAGGGTGCGATTGCGCTCCAGGGCTTCTGTACGATGCCGGGGGGAACGAGTCATCTCCCAAAGGCGGAAGGAAATTTCGGCGCGGCGGCGATTATCGTCGGTTTCCCGCAGCAGGGCTTCCAGCCGTTCCACCGCACCGGAATCTTCAGAGAGAAAATCCAGGCGGCATTTCAGAAGTACGGCAGAGTAGGACAGGGTATCGCCGCCGATCTCCTGCACCAGTGGAGCAGCCTCAGCATAGGCCTGTTGTGCCTGCTCCACACCGCCTTGCTCCAGCAGCAGGGAGACCTTTGCCAGCAAGGCAATGCCAAGCATCTGGCGGAGGCCGTTCTTCCGGCTGATCTCGATGGCGTTGCGGATACACTCTCCGGCCGCGGGGTAATCCCGTAATTCCAGGTATGCCGCGCCCATGTTGATCCATCCCTCCCACTGGTTGTAACCATCCCCCATCTCCTCGGCAATCTCCAGTTTCTCGCGGTAGCAGTCAATCGCTTCCTTCAGACGGCCGGTCTCGGCGTAGATGATGCCGCGGTCCCCAATGGCGTAACACATGCCTTGCTTGTCGCCGAGTTCGCGAACGGCCTCATGCAATTTGTGGTTATAGGTCTGTGCGCCTTCGTAATCCTCCTGCAAAAGGCAGACATCACCCATGAAAAAATACAGCCGTCCGAGCGTGCGGCGGTCGCCCGCCTGCCGGGCCAGTTGCTCATATCGCTGAAAGGTTTCCAGCAGGTCGCCTTCCTTCATCAGGTATTCACGCAACTGAAAGATGAAGGCAACAATGTTGGGGAGATCGCCCATTTCTTCAGCGATGGCAAGGGCCTCAACGTGTGCCTGCCGGGCGGCTTCGGAGCGGCCTTCGTTGTTCAGCAGCGCGCCGCGGATTTTCAAAGCCAGCATCTGCCCGCGGCGGTCATTGATCTCCGTGCAAATCCGGTAGGCACGGCGGGCGCAGCCTTTTGCCTCGTCCGGGTTGCCGCGCAAAACCGCCAGCCATCCCAGTGCGTTCAGGGCTTCGGCAACCTGCCGCGGGGTGCCGCTCCGCTCCGCCAGAGCCGTCAGACGCTGGTATGTGCTGCGGGCGTTCTCCCAATCGCCGATGGTTTCCAGCACGCGTCCCCGGCTGCGCAGCGTCTGAAATTCATCAGCAGGTTTCAGCGGATAGCGCAGCAAGCGGTCGTAAAGATGCAGGGCTTCCTGGTTCCGGTAAGCGTCGCGGGCAAAATCAGCGGCCTGTTTCAGGTAAAAAACGGCTTTTTCGGGGAGTTCCGCCCGCTCGTAATGCTCCGCCAATTCAAAAGCATACGCTGCGAGATCGTCAGCGTACAGTTCCTCAATGGTCTCCGCGGCCAGTTTATGGAGGGCGCGCAACTGTTTTTTGAGTTGCATCTCGTATACCGCATCGCGGATCAGCCCGTGACGAAAGATGTAGCGGATTTCGGAGACCGTCTCCCAAACGGCTTCTTCCTGTCCGGCAGAAAGGTAGCGCCGGATGGCCTGCGAGTCGTAGCGTCCCATCTTGAGCAGCATTTCCGAAAGCAGGGTTACAGCAAATTCGCGCCCCAGCACCGAGGCGGTTTTGACAATCTCCTTCAGCCCGGTTGCCAGACGGTCAATGCGGGCAATGAGTACATCGGTAATTGTTGCCGGAATGTGGATGGAAATATCCGGAGCGTCGGGATCAACCCGCAGGCGGAGGGAATCATCCAGCAGGTTGTGTTCCTTCAGGTAGAGGCTGATCTGTTCAACAAAAAAGGGATTGCCCTCCCCGCGGCGGTAGATGAAATCCAGCGTTTCCGCGGGAACCGGGCGGAGCCGCCCCTCCCGGTTCAGGAGGGGTGCCACCATATAGCGGATTGCCTCCGCCCCGATGGCTTCCAGCCGAAGGCGGTACGCGGGAACATCCTCCAGGCCAAAATCCACAACCGAACCGTCATCGTGGAATCGGCAGGTAGTGAGCAGGATAAAGGGATAATCCTGTACGTTACGGGTCAGCATGCGCAAAAAAGCGAGCGTGTCATCATCCGCCCAGTGGCCGTCTTCCAGTTCCACAATAACCGGCGAACGGGAACTCTCGGCTTTGAACAGGGTCTTAACCGCGTCCAGCGTGTTTTCGTAGCGCGCCTGGGCGTCCAACTGGCTGTAAAGCGAGCCTTCCCAGAAAACGCCCACCAAAGCGCCCAAAATGGAGCGCGTGCGCTTCAGTTCACGTTTGAGCGCCGGGAGACGGGTTTTCTGAAACAGGCGGTTAAAGCGAGTCTCGAAACGTGCCCGTTTCTCATCCGGGGTCTGGGCGCTGTTCTGGTCGAAGTACTCGTTCAAAAAGTGCACCACGGGGTGCAGACTTTGCTGGAAAATCTCATCGCAGGGCAGGTGGAACCAGCGGTACGCGTCCGAGCCACCGAACAGGCGGTGCTGAAACTCCTGTACCAGGCGGCTTTTGCCCAGCCCCGGCTCGCCATCCACGTAGACAACACCGCCAAAGCGGCCTGCACCCAGCGGTTTGAGCCGCTCGAACAGTGCTGCCAACTCCCTCTCCCGCCCGACAAAAACCGTACCGCTCCCCATTTGCAGCGGGGAACGATACACCCCCGAATAAACCGAGTGACTCGCGGCGGCGGCTTCGCCTGTCAGTTCGTAGGTCGGAATTTTCTGCATCCGCCCCTTGTAGGCGAAATCGCCCAGATGCCGAAAGTGAAACCGCGGGGCCTGCGCTGCCCGTTCATCCGCGAGCACCTGCCCCCAACCGGCTTTCATCATAAAGCGCGCCGCCTGATTGACCGTACTCCCCAGGCAGGAGAATGCCTGCTGGCGCGCCGCGCCGTAAAACCCGGCGTACACCGTCCCCTGCGTTATGCCGATGCGCAGCCGCGCCGGTTGCGGGGTGCGCTTTTGCAAATCGGTCACAAACTGCAAGGCACGGGTTTCCTTGTTCTCGTAGGCCACCGGCGCACCGGAAAACAGCAGCACCTTGCCGCCCTTGTCGCCAAAATCCAGGGCGGGATGACTGCACCGGTAGCGTTCCTGGAGTTCGAACACGGTTTGCATGAACGCATCCAGGTCGGGGACCTGTTCAAAGGAGATGAAAATCACCACCACGTCCCGAAATTCCCCCTCAGGGAAGTGGAAGGTCTGCTCCCCCGTGAAGCGGATTACCACTGCCTCGGAAAGCGGCTCGGGCTCCTCCCGGAGAGGCGGCAGGTTGAAGGGCTGCACGGCCCGAATTCGGGCAAACGTCCCCGCCCGGTCTGCGGGTTGGAGGATAACATCCGCCGCCTGCGCGAGAAACGCCTCCCCGGCCCAGAGTTCGCCCTTCTCGGCGTAGTGTTCCGCCTCGGCGCAGCGATCCACCGCCGGGCCGCGGAAGTAGTACGCCTTGGCGGAATCGGTGCCGACAATGCCCCATTCCACATCTCCGAAACTCAGCCCCGCCTTCGCCCCGAAGGTGAATTCGCCCAGGGGCGACGCGTAGCGGTTGTGTGTTGCAAAAAAATCCTGAATTTCCAGCGCAGCGCGCAGGGCGCGCAGGGCGGTCAGCGCGGGGTCATCATCAGCGAAGAACAGGGCGGTGAACGCGTCTCCGGCGTAGGTGGTGACAAATCCGCCCTGCGCGTAGATGCTCTCCACGGTCGGCTCGAAGAGGTATTTGAGGATATCCGAGAGTACCTCGGTGCCCTCCTTGCCGTGCTGCATCAGCGCATCGGTCATGCGGGTGAAGCCGGAGATGTCTACAAACAGCGCAGCCGCCCGGAACGCTCCGCGCAAGCGGTTCTGCCGGTACTGCCGATGGATGAAGGGCGGGATCAGGTTTTTCATGGCGATGCAGGGGGAAAACAGTCTGCTGGAATCATATCACAACCTGCGCTGCGGGTAAGCCCAATGTTATCGCGGGTGCAGGCAAATGTTGCAGAAATCGGGCAGACCTATGGGAACTGCTTCCCTTCCCGCCGCCCCCCGACGGGGGGAGGGTTGGGTGGGGGGAAGCATTGTTGTGCTACATCTTTTGCTTGCACCCCCACGCGTGGATGCAGGGGTGAGGGCAGGAGGATGGATACATGCGCCCAATGCCACAAGACCCGGCCAACCAATTGCCAACTCTTCTCCAACTTTTATCAAACGGTCCCCGGCATCTTCCCAAAGCATTGTGTACTTTTTTTCGTCTAGAATATACTGACTTGCAAACAATCCGAAAGGACAAAGCAATACTCATAAGAGTTGAACAGAATCAGTTGAGGCTTTCGCTAAAACGTCACAAACCGTCGCTTAGAGCGAAAGTTCTGTCTGTTCAAAAATGTGTTTTGCGGCAGATATTATCTGCTTGCCGCGCCCCAACACCACAGAAAATGTACGCGCATTTCAAATGCATCACTCTAAAACATCATGCCCGACTCTAATGTTAAACGTATTCTTTTGGTAGACGATGAAGAAACAGTTCTGTTCGTTATCCGCGAAAGTCTGGAAAAACTCGGGCTGGAGGCAGATATTATCGCTGTAACCAGCGGTAGGGAGGCGTTAAGCAAAGTTGAAAAGTATGCTTTTGACTTGGTCATCACCGATTTGAAAATGCCCGAAGTAAACGGTTTTCAGTTAACTGAGGGTATCCGCGCATTAAGTCCGGAAACACCTATTATCTGGATGACCGCTTTCGGTAACCAATATGTTCAGGAAAAAGCACAGGCAATGAATGTGCGCCATTTTTTGTCAAAACCGCTTGACATTACGGATATCCGCAAAATTGCAAGAGAAGCGATTGAAAGTGCCCAGAAGCATAAAGTGAAAGAGAAACCACTGTCTTTGCCGGGCGAGGACGCCATCTGGAAACGTATTTCACAACTCAAAACCGATACGAATGCTTTTGCTATTCTGCTTATCACCTTGGTGGGGAATGTGATAGAATCCGCGGGAGTGACACAAGATTTAGATGTGAATACGCTCTCGGTATTGATTGCTGGCAATTTTATGGCATCTAACCAAATTGCCCGCATGTTAGGGCGGGACAGCAATTTCAGGTTAAGTTACTATGAGAGCGATCGGCATAATATCTATTCCTATGGAGTCGGCGAAAATTACTTGCTGGTTACGGTTTTTGGCCGAGAAACACGGCCTGGCGTGGTATGGTTTTACACGCAACACGCTGCCGATGATCTGGCGAATCTCATTGCCACCACAAAAATGGCAGACCCGGTTGGTGACTCTTTGGAAGGTCTTATCACCGAACAAGTTGAAACCGAACTCAACGCGATTCTCAATACTTTTTGGGGCACAGATGTCAGTACGCAGAATCCAGAAGAAACAGCCACACAGAACAAGAGAATAGTTTCGGCCAAGAAAAAGGGTATTCAGTCGGCACATCAAGCAACCCCAGTAAGTGCAGATACCATGTCTTACCAGGACGCCATCAGGCAAGGGCTTATTCCCGAAGATATTGGCTAAGAGCCTATCCGAAAAATCGCTATGCGACAAACCAGGTTTGTTTTGACACGCTGTGGCAACATTTTCCCCCACCCTCACCCCAACCCCTCCCTGTCCTCACCCCCTGACTCCTCTCCCGAAGGGAGAAGAGAACCAAAGCGGAAGTTTTGGGGAGGGGGGATGAGGAAACACGCCATACGACAATATATCTGTTTGAATTTTCGGATAGATACTAAACCAGCCCTTGTATCGTTAACCCAAGCCGCATAAAGCGGTTTTTTATGCAGCAAAGCCGAGGTACCATGCAGCCCAAAGGATTGGAGTTCACGAGAGAGCAAATCGAAGCCATAGACCAGATTCTGAAACAACTCTATTGGGATACCGGTGCGGACAGCATCCTAATTGCCGATGTAACCGGTCAGACGATCAGTATTGCCGGCCATGCAGATATCAACACAGCCGCTATTTCCGCTGTGGCCGCGGGAAGCCTGGCTGCCACAAAGGAGATGGCTCGGCTGATCGGCGAACCTGCTCGTTTCAAATTGGTTTTACAGGAAGGTGATACGCGCAGTGTTTATCTCTCGGATGTGGGGCAGGAGTTAGTACTTATTACGATTTTCGGCCCCAATACAACCATTGGGTTGGTCCGCATCAGCACACAACAAGCGGTTAAAAAATTTTTATCCATTGTCGTGGAGGCGCAAAATAATCCGGTCGGCCATGAATACCTGTACCCCGAAAACCTGACAGAAGATTTAGACTTGTCTCTGGATGATTTTTTCGGAACCGAGTAGATCATCATGTTCATTAACCGCAAAACTGGCGAAATCAATATCAAACTGGTATATTACGGGCCGCCCATGAGCGGGAAGACCACAAATCTGGAGTTCATCCACCGGAGAACACCCACAGCGCAACGCGGAGAAATGATTTCTCTGAAAACAAAAGGAGACCGCACGCTCTTTTTCGATTATATGCAACTGGAACTTCCCTCTCTCCATGGGTTAATTCCGAAATTTAACATCTACACAGTACCTGGACAAATTGCTTATGCTGGAACCCGAAAACTGGTACTCCAGGGAGCAGACGGTGTGGTGTTTGTTGCCGACTCCCAGGCCGACCGCACACGTGACAATCTCGTTTCACTGGTAGATTTGTACCAAAACCTGAAGGCCGCCGGAACAAATCCACAGCAAGTTTCGCTTATTGTGCAATTCAACAAGCGGGACGTTGCAAATGCCGCTCCGGTGGCAGATATTCAGAAGGCCTTGCATCTGGATGGATATGACATTCCAACCTTTGAGGCGATTGCTCGTCAGGGAGATGGCGTTTTGGCAACGCTTAAAGCGTCTATCAATGCTGTAATGACCAGACTCCAATCTGCTTAAACACCTGTCCGAAAAATCACGATGTAACAAACCGGATGTGTTTTGATATACTGTGGCGTCATTTCCCGCCCCGCCTGGATGCAACACGCCGGTTCGATTTTTCGGATAGATGTTAAGTCACACAGCAAAGGCGCAATACGAAGATCAAATCTCGCACGAGCGGGATAACCAGAGCCCATCGGTTACAAAATTTCAGGCAACTATAAACACAAAGGATCTAAAGTGGCAGTCAAAGGTGATCTGAAAGTTATTTCGTTGACAAACCTTGTGCAAATGAATGCACAATCCGGCCTCACAGGGCAATTGACCGTGGCACATGCCGGAGAACAAGGCACCATCGTTTTTGTGAATGGCGAAATCACCCACGCAAAGCGAGGCGACCTATCAGGAAAGGAGGCATTCTATCAAATCTTAGCCTGGGATGATGGCGAGTTTGAATTTGACCCGAACATCGTCAGCGCCCGGCGAACTATCCAACAACACTGGTCGGACTTATTGATTAGTGGAATGCAGCACATTGATGAACAAATCGCCCTCAAACCCGAATCTGAACATCGGGAGGAAATTCCCCCCGACACTCTTGGCGAACTCTTTGGATTGAAAAAAAACCTTCCATCTTTGAAAAATGAAACGATACTTTCGGAGGATACCATGGCACAAGAAATACAAGAAATTCTAACCAATCTGGGCAAGGAAACCGCAGATATTTTCACCGCTGCCGTAATTGGAATGGATGGGTTTCCCCTGGCAGATTATTCCAAAAGCTCAATTGACGCTGAAGTTTTTAGCGCCCAAATGACCTTGCTCATAAAATTAGTTGATACATCAACCCAAAAACTGCAATCCGGTGAGGTGGAAGACTATCTGCTGACAACAGATAAAGCCTACCTGCTGCTTCGTTTTTTGGGTGATAGTGACTACTATCTTGGAATTGGCGCAATACGCAGTGCATCTAACCTGGGGAAACTGCGCCTGTACAGTCGCATTTATGCCAAGCGCCTGAATGCAGTTTTACCTCGCTAACCAAGGAGAAACACCATGGCGAAAATTGACGACATTTTGATGGATGTAAGAAACCAGTTAGGCACGGAGTTTGTCTCCAGCGACATTGTTGGAATGGACGGTTTGCCCATTGCCAGCCTTGCACTTGACCCTGAATTTGACAGTTCAGCAGTTGCCGCCCGTCTGGCAATGATCATGAAACTCTCCACGAAAGTTTCCGCAAAACTCAATATCGGCACAGTGGAAGACAACCTGATTACAACCGACAAGGTTTTCATTCTCATCCGTTTTCTGGGCGACGGCTCGTATTATTGGCAGGTATCGGTCAGCAAAGATGCCACACTGGGTGTTGTGCGGATGCTGATGGCTGAATATGCCGAACCACTGTGGACATCAATTCTGCAATAAAAAGCACAAACGAACCGGCAATTTGTCGGCTATACAGAGTTCGTGATACTTCGCGATTTTGTCATTCTGAGCCATCTCGAGGTAAAAGTTTATTCTCCGCCAACGAAGACAACTTGTCACCTTTTGATAACTCCACCAGATTAAGGCACGGTTCAGCGTGATATCAAATTGCAGCCCCAACACGCGAGTTGCGTTTCCGACCAATGAGGTTTTTGATGCACTCCCAAAAGTAATTTGTCGCAAACAGGAGGCCGCGCTATGCACAACAGACCGCAGTAACGGCCGCCGAAAGTTTTTAATCGCAACTCAGACTAATGAAAACACCACTGATCAGAGCGAAAGCCCTGACCAAAACAGACGAAGGAGATTCACCATGGCTACAGATGAGCAAAAACAAAAAAACCTGGACCACCTGACCAATGATGTTATTACCGCTTTTGCCAAAGGCCTGTATGACCTTTTTGAAGATTCTGCACTGGCCGTAATAAGAACCGTAGGCTCAACCCTCCTGACCGACATGGAACAAAAAATGGGGCTGGAGATCGCCGGTGAAAAAGCCCAGGACATCTTGACAGAAATCGGCCGATTGCTGGTTGATGAATATGGGCTGAGTCAGGATATGACAATTGCGGTTGACGATGATCAAATTAACATCACCGTTAAAAACTGCCGGATGTGGAGCATCGCAAGCAACCTGGGTAAAGAGGATATTCCCCCTTTTACTTGTGTTCCCATGATGATGGCTTCAGCCGCATTATACGAACGGGCAGGAACAAAATCAAAATTCGAAAGTATTAAACAAGACGAAGAAACAAAAAGTTGCTACGTTGCTTTTCGCACAAACTGATTCAACTGCCAAAACACCAACTTTTGCGAACCGGAGCGGCAAACAG
>Ga0256914_1004301_pt1 | contig 10758 bp, 11 predicted proteins | sample HulkmetaG_FD_191571 | JGI IMG/M metagenome (GOLD analysis project Ga0256914, IMG submission 191571) | Hydrothermal chimney microbial communities from Main Endeavour vent field at the Juan de Fuca Ridge, Pacific Ocean - Hulk | ecosystem: Environmental > Aquatic > Marine > Hydrothermal vents ...
TGTGGGGTCTGAGAATTTTAAACATGAAATCGAGGCCATGGCCCATGCCTTGGAAAATCAGGGCATGCCACTCTATTTGATAGATGTGACACATCCTCATCTTCAAGTGCCTGTTATATATGCGGTAATTCCTGGCAACCATTTCAGAGACCGGACCATTGGCATCGAATTCCCTTATCACGTTGCCCGGGTTGCAGTAGCTGAAAGTGTCCGTGAGGCAAGAGGTGTGCTTGAATTAGTGGAAATACATTTCCCAGGCAGGTATGACACAGCTTTTTACCAAGGCTATTTGAGAGAGGTGGCAGGATTTTATAGTGAGGCTTTGGAATGGTATGAAAAGGCCTTGCAACGTTGTCCAGATCCGCTCGAATTAGCCAGTATTCATTGTCACCGTGGCAGCTGCTATAATGGCCTTGGACAATATGAAAAGGCATTGGAGGAATTTAACGTTTCTGAAAAGTATAATCCGCAACTAAAAGAAACATACAATCTCAAGGGCTATAGCCTGTTCAAGCTAGGGCGCCATTTAGAAGCAATCGAGGCGTTTGAAAAGGCCATTTCTATAGATCCTGGTTCTGCCATAGATTACGCAAACATAGGCAGTAATCTTGAAAAGCTCGGTCTCAAGGAAGCTGCCCGACGGTGGTATGAGATGGCATTGGAATTGGACCCCTCCCTGGAATGGGCCAGGGACAAGTTGGCAAATATAGTGAATGGCCATTCAATTTCTGCATGAAAATCGGTCAAAATAGCACTTGTTGGTCATTGATAACATGCTGAAAATAAAGTGTTTAATTAACCCGAACTCATTTTGCAGAAAAGGTCACAAAGTTTCTTGACAAAAATATTTCTCTATAGTATGAACGGGCCGTAAACTTTTACACGGCCTGCGTAAAGAATCTTAAAGGAGGATCATATGGCTACTATCGAGTACAAGGGCAAAACTTTTGAAGTTGACGAAGACGGCTTCCTCACAAAAGGCATGGAAGAGTGGTGCCAGGAGTGGGTCGAGTACGTCAAGGAGCAGGAAGGTATTTCCGAGATGACAGATGATCACTGGAAGATCATCAATGTTCTTCAGGACTACTTCAAGAAAAATGGTATTGCTCCCATGGTTCGTATTCTTTCCAAAACCACAGGTTATCCATTGAAAAAGATTTACGAGCTATTTCCATCAGGACCTGGTAAGGGAGCTTGCAAAATGGCAGGTCTGCCCAAGCCAACTGGCTGCGTCTAGTCTGTCAAGAAAAGCTTTAATAAGGGAAAATATAAAACCCCTGCTACTTTGTGAGAGGCAGGGGTTTTTTGTTTTTTGAAAGATTTCATTGGTCAGATTTGAGCATCCTTTTTCCAGAATTTTGCTACAAAACGTTCTTCCTCTGCTGTGATCAACTTTTTATATTCTTTAGCGGTTATTCTGGCCCCTTTCAGCCCGCCCCTCAAATTGATTTCGGCAAGATATGTTTTGCCATTTGGCGTGATCATCAGATCAATGTGGGCATAAGGAAATTGTCCCCTAAGCATTATATCCTTACACATTTTTTTCTGTGAGCTGTCCATATCGAATGTGCCGCATTCACCACCAAAGTAGAGGTTGTTGCGAAAAGTATTTGGATTTTTTCTCCAATATGCTTCCACATAATCATTGAACCATATGACCCTGACATCAATTACGTTTTTCAAAAACGGTTGGACCACAAATGGATACTGTAGTTCCCCAAAACAGGCTTGATTGTAGACCTCTTCCAAAGAGTTCCATAAATGGATGCCAAGTCCGCAGTTGAAACGATTTTGTTTGGTAACAACCTCTTTTATACCTAATCTGCCATATTCTTGAATGTGTTTGATCATATCGTGACGATCCCGGGCTACAAAAGTGCCTGGAATCATCCACTTATGAAGGACTGCAGCCTGCAGACACTTTGACCTGCTCAGCTGCTGTGCAAGCACTGGCGGAAAAACCTGGATTTTCCTGGCAGCGAGATCAGTAAAGAGATACTCTTCGGTAGGTTTAATATTTAAAAGACCTATTATGACGTCTTGTTCTGTCAGCTCATGGTAATAGGCTCTAAAGGACTTGTTGTCTTTTAAGACCCGGTTGGGAGTAGCTTTCAAAAAAGCATCTCCATTAGCCTGTTATGAAACTGAGTAAGGTCGGTGTTGCATTCCCCACAGAAAAATTTTACTTCACCCAAGATACTGGATTCGTCGCTTTGTGGAGTGAAGCTGCCATCAGCATTTTGGATGTACCTGGTGGTGAGCATAACATCTTCAGCCACCTCATAAAAATGCCAGTCATTTCCACATCGGGGGCATACAACTCTCTTACCCATCTGCAGCGACAAAAAAGGCGTGACAGTCTTAACCTTTGGTTTCTTTCCAGCTTTTTCCTTCGATGGTAGATTCATAAGGTGAACTCGCTGTAAAATTAGATTCTTACTATCTCTATCGGCCAAAATAACCGGTCATCTGAGCTTTTGCCAGTACATGGCCACTTAGTGCTTGTTCAAATGATTGTACAGTAACTTTGCCGGATACGTGTACTTCGGAAACATCCAGGGCATAAAGGGTAAATACATAGGGATGATCTCCCGTTCCCGGCGGCGGCTGTGGGCCACCATAACCTTTGAAACCATAAGAATTTTGGAGTTCAAGACATCCCTTTGGCATTTTGTCCGGTGAAGCACCTTCTGGAATAGAACGGACCGTAGGCGGTATATCGATTACCGCCCAGTGGACCCAATGCTTTGCAACTGGATGTGGATCTTCCATAAGAATTGCAAGGGATTTGGTGCCTTCTGGCAAGTTTTCCCAATGGAGTTCAGGAGAAACGTTTTCTCCCCCCGCACCGGGCATCACATATTTTAAAGGGATCTTACCGCCATCTTGAAAAGATGAAGATTCCAGTTTCATATTCACCTCCCCTGAACGCACATTGGTCATAGGAATGGTGATTAAAACTACCCAAGCTAACGTGCACAGTATGATCAAATTTTTCATTAACGATATTATACCTTTCTGTATATTAAATGGCCAGATCAAAGTGTTCTCTTTTTTGTTGAAGGGTATCAATAAGTAGAATAGAAAACAGTGTTAGTCAACACCATTGGAGGATGTTCCATGTCTAAAAAGAGAGCGCAAAATATATTTGGATGGTGGACAACAGGCAGAGACGAAGCTGCTATTGAACTTTTTGAGACAGTTCAAAAGGCTATAGAAACAGGAATCATACCCGGCAAGTTATCGTATGCCTTTATGTCTAGGGAACCTGGTGAGTCCGATGTTAGTGACCGGTTGATGCGGATTATGGAAAAGGCATCTGTTCCAGTTGTTACCCTTTCAGCGTTGAAGTTTAAGCCTGAATTGCGAAAGACAGATAGAGATGCTTGGCGCAAGGAATACCATCACGAAGTGCTTGAAAGAATCGGCTCTTTCGAGGCCGATGTGGTAGTGCTTGCAGGTTACATGTGGGTGGTCAGTCCAGAGACTTGTCAACGTTTGAAAATTATTAATTTGCATCCGGCAGCACCAGATGGTCCTGCCGGCACGTGGCAGGAGGTGATCTGGCAGCTCTTGGAACAACGGGCAGATCACACCGGAGTGATGATGCACCTTGTTACGCCTGAGCTAGACAAAGGCCCGCCGGTTACTTATTGCGTGTTTTCGATCAAAGGCCCGGCTTGGGAGGCGTTGTGGAATGAGTTTTTGGAGCTGGAAAAAAAAATTGGAATGGAAGGAATCAAGCAAAAATATGGCGAAGCCCTTCCCTTATTTGCAAAAATAAGGGAAGAAGGGGTAAAACGGGAGCTCCCTTTGATAGTCCATACACTCAGATCCTTGGCCAATGGGGAAATTTTCTTGGAAAAGGGCAAAGTATTGGATGGAAAAGGCAATGTCTTGACCAAACCTTACGACTTAACGAAAAGTATAGATGGTACATTGGAGTTAAAACGACATGAATAATCTCATCGAACCTCATGGAAGACATTTGCAGAATCTACTAGTCACGCCAGAAGAGGCAATGGCATTAAAAGAGGCTTCGGTGGACATGGTCTCCATAAATTTGTCTTCCCGCCAGATGTGCGACCTTGAACTGTTGTTATCAGGGGCCTATTCGCCGCTTGATGGATTCATGGACCGAAAGGGTTATCAAAGCGTGTTGGACAATACCTCTCTGCCAGACGGGACGATATGGCCTTTGCCCATATGTTTGGATGTTCCCCAGTCAGTGGTCAGCCAGTTAGAAAAAGGCAAGGACTTGGCACTAAGGGACCAAGAGGGTTTTTTGCTCGCCATCTTGGCTGTAAAAGATATCTGGGAGCCAGACTTTAAAAATGAGGCTAGGACTATATTCCAGACCGACGAGATAGATCATCCAGGAGTGGCCTATCTGTTGGAAAAGACAAATCCGTACTACGTTGGTGGAAAGGTCAAAGGAATTTCCCTCCCTGTCCACTATGATCACCGGTTGCTGCGCAGGACACCACGAGAAATAAGGAATCTTTTTTCAAAAATGGGTTGGCGTCATGTGTTGGCCTTTCAAACCCGGCGCCCTTTTCACAATGCGCACAAGGCAATGACCTTGAAGGCAGCAAATGAGATAGGGGCAAACATACTCTTACATCCCATTGTAGGGCCTACCAGTCCTGGCGACATAGATTATTTTGCCAGAATTAGGTGTTATAAAGCAATATGGAAGACCTATCCAGCTGAATCGGCACTACTAAATCTTCTTCCCGTGGCTATGAGGATGGCTGGCCCCAGGGAGGCGCTCCTTCAAGCCATAATTAACAAAAATTATGGATGCAGCCACTTCATGATAACCCCTCATCATGCAGATCCCTTCACTGCCACTGAGAGGCCTTCATACTATCCACGTTACAGTGCTTTGGAGTTTGTACAGAAGTACGAAAAGGAGTGTGGTGTAAAGGCGGTTCCTTTTGAACGCATGGTCTATGTGGAAGAAAAGGGCCGTTACGTTCCAGAAGACAAGTGTCCAGCAGGGAGCAATCCCAAAAAGCTTTCAGCTACAGAGCTGAGGAGGCGCTTGGAGCTTGGTCTTGAAATACCGCCCTGGTTTTCTCCTCCAGAGGTTGTAGCAGAGCTCAGAAAGGCCTACCCTCCAAGATATGAACAAGGGTTTACGGTCTTTTTTACTGGATTGTCTGGTTCAGGGAAATCCACACTGGCAAAGATTCTGTACACAAAATTCATGGAGATGGGTGATAGGCCGGTCACGCTGCTGGATGGAGACATAGTACGCCGCCATTTGTCCAGCGAATTGGGTTTTTCGGCAGAACATAGGCATATCAATGTCATAAGAATAGGGTTTGTTGCCAGCGAAATTACCAAAAACAGAGGCATAGCTATATGCGCTCCAATCGCTCCTTATGAACGTTCTCGCAGGTACAACAGGGAGCTTATTTCGCGCTATGGCGGCTACATAGAGGTTTATGTGTCCACTCCCCTCGAAGTATGCATGAAAAGGGACCGAAAGGGCCTTTATGCCAAGGCCTTGGCTGGCAGAATAAAAGGCGTCACTGGTATCGACGATCCCTATGAAGAGCCTCAAAATCCAGATATTATATTGGATACCACTGATATCACTCCTGATGAAGCAGCCCAAGAGATATTATTCTATTTGAAACGTAAGGGCTATGTTGGAAAGCCTGGAATGTATACAGTAACCTTTGGGCCTTGACACCGCCCTTCAAGACCTTTATTTTCCACACGTTCGCACATGATGCGGTCCCATCGTCTAGTGGCCTAGGACGTCGGCCTCTCACGCCGAAAACAGGGGTTCGAGTCCCCTTGGGACCGCCATTTTTTTTGATTCACTTCAATTCCGGGCAAGAAAATGAAGATTGCTGTCATCAGCGACACCCACGATCACATATTTAACTTGCAAAAGGCAGTAAGGCAGATCAACAGGACTGGTGTTGCCCATTTGATCCACTGTGGCGATCTCATATCCCCCTTCATGCTTGAAGAGCTGGATGCATGCAAATGCAAGGTGCACTTGATTTTTGGCAACAATCCAGGAGATCAGTACCTGCTTTCTCAAAAACTCAAAGACAGGGCAGGCCAAATAGAGCATCACGGCTGGAGGGGAAGGATGGAGCTATCTGGTAGGCGTGTTGCATGGATTCACGATCCTCACCTGGCCTATGCCCTGGCAAGAACAGGAGACTATGATCTGGTCTGCTGCGGGCACACCCACCGGTGGCGTCTTGAAAATCTCGAAAACGGTACATTGTTGCTGAATCCTGGCGAATTGTTGGGGAAAAAAGAACCTCCAGGATGGGCATTGGTGGATTTGGATATGATGGAAGTTGAGCATATTCTGCTTGATTAGCAGGGGCAGCCCGGGTGTACTTCGTAGGCATAGACACAGGCGGGACATTCACGGATTTCATAGCCGTGGACGATTCGGGCCTTTGCAAGCGATGGAAGACACTTTCCACTCCGCGCGATCCTTCTTTGGCTATCATTGAAGGGCTGCGCCAACTTATACCTGACCATGAGACTTGTTCTGGCCAGATAGTTCATGGGACCACCGTGGGTACAAACGCCTTTTTGGAAAGGAAAGGCGCCAAAACCATCTTCATTACTACAAAGGGCTTTGAAGACATATTATGGATCGGCAGGCAGGCTAGGCCTGAATTGTACAGTTTTATGGGAAGGCGACCTCCAGATCTCATTTCACGCCGTGATGTACTGGGATTAGATGAACGTATGGAGTGGACAGGAAATGTAGTGAAGAGGCTTCAACAATCCGATATAAGTGCGGCAATTTCCTTTTGTAAAAGACATGAAGCAGAGAGTGTGGCAGTTGGGTTTCTTCATTCTTATGTAAATTCCATTCATGAAAATGAGATCAAGAAGGCGCTATTGCCTTTGGGAATTCCAGTTTCTTTGTCATCTGAGGTGCTGCCAGAGTTTAGAGAATATGAGCGTTTTTCCACCACTGTGATCAATGCCTACCTGGGGCCAGTGGTTGGTGCCTACTTAAAACAGTTGGAGAAGAAGCTGGGAAATTGGAAAATTTTTGTCCAACAGTCTCACGGGGGCTGTCAGCCTGCCGCACATGCAGCATCCCAAGCGGTTCACACACTTTTATCAGGTCCAGCCGGAGGAGTCCAGGCGGCCCTCTCTTTGGGAAAAGAGTTGGGCATGGAAAACATTATAACCCTCGATATGGGGGGCACATCTACAGATGTTTCCCTTTGTGCTGGCAAGTTGACCTATACCAGGGAATACAAAATAGATCATTTCCCTGTAGCCATACCCATAATCGATATTCACACTGTTGGAGCCGGAGGGGGTTCTATTGCCTGGATCGACGCAGGGGGAATCCTCCGTGTGGGACCGAAAAGTGCTGGGGCTGATCCAGGACCAGTATGTTATGGAAAGGGAGATGAAATCACCGTAACAGATGCCAACCTCTTTTTGGGAAGGCTCTTACCCCAGGCTTTTCTGGGGGGACGAATGGAGCTGTCACCAGACCGCATAGTCCCACGGCTCCAAAAGCTTGCTTCCAGCCTTGGATTGGACCAGATTCAGGCTGCTTTGGGCATCATTAAATTGGTGAACGTAAACATGGTCCAGGCCCTTCGTGCCGTGTCGCTTGAAAAAGGATACGATCCCAGGGAATTTGTTCTGGTTTGTTTTGGCGGTGCGGCTGGGCTTCACGGAGTTGAGCTGGCTGAGGAGCTGGACATTAGGCGGGTGCTTTTTCCTGCCATGGCGGGAGTCTTTTCAGCCATGGGCATGGCCACTGCCGACTTGGTTTTCACAGCCTCCCAGGCAGCAATGGTCAGGCAGGAGGAGGATTTTGCAAGGCTTCATGAAATTGAATCATACTTGGTGCTAAGGCTGATGAACGATATGAAAAAACATGGCCTGCAAACCGATGATTCAGTGATACAACCCTTTGTAGATGTTCGATACAAAGGGCAATCTTTTGAAATAACCGTTCCCTTGAGTTCAAATTGGCGGCAAGCCTTTGAACAAGAACATGAAAGGCTTTACGGCTATTCAATGGCAGATGCACCCATAGAGACTACTGCTGTGCGTGTAGAGGCTAGGGTGCCTCGCCTGGTAGATGGTTGCATGGATTTTCGTTCAGGCAGGCAGAAAATCGCAAAACTACCCCGTTACTGTGACATAGTTTTTGCCAATGGCAAAAAGAAAACCCCTGTTCTCACCAGAGAGGAAGCAATAAATGGAGGAAGCCTTAGAGGGCCCATGCTCATAATTGACGACTTTTCCACCATCCTGATTCCTGAAGGCTGGATTTCAAAGCCTTTTGGCAAGCACCTGGTGTTGGAAAGAATCTTGTGATTCTGGCTAAACCATGCATTCTTCAATAACCTCTGTCAGTTCCCTATCGCTTACATCGTCCCTGATCACTGTAGAGCCTATGGCATCACACAAAACAAAATGCACTTTGCCGCCCACACTTTTTTTGTCATGTTTTGTAAGTTTCACCAAATGCTGGGGTGAGAAACTATCAGGTATCTTTACTGGAAGGCCCAACTGCTCAAGCACCCTCCTTATGCGTTCGGCTATGTCCACAGAGGCAATGCCCTTTTTGGCAGACAGCATGGCCGCAGCCACCATCCCCATGGAAACTGCTTCCCCATGGGCAATCTTGTAATTGGCCGCTGCTTCTATGGCATGGCCAATGGTGTGCCCAAAGTTGAGTATTCTTCTCAAGCCTCCTTCGAGTTCGTCTTTGGCCACTATATCTGCCTTTATGGCACAGGATTGGGCCACCACATGGGAAACGATTTCTGGCTCCAAGTTGACAATGTCCTGCCCCTGTTTTTCCAGCAGTTCAAAAAGTTCCAGACTCCTGATAACTCCATATTTAACCACTTCTGCTATGCCATTTCTCAGCTCTTTGAGGGGCAGGGTAGCCAGCACACCAATATCTGCATAAACCCTTTTGGGTTGAGCAAAGGTTCCCAGAAGGTTTTTGCCTTCAGGCAAGTCCACCCCAGTTTTGCCACCTACGGAGCTGTCAACTTGTGCAAGAAGGGTGGTGGGTATCTGCACAAAGGGAATACCCCGCATGTAAATAGAGGCAAGAAATGCAGCCACGTCCCCAACAACTCCGCCACCCAAGGCTACGATAGCACTGGCCCTGTCTGCACCGGAAGTCACCATTTTCCTTGCCAGGGAGACAAGGGTATCCATATTTTTTGATTCCTCTCCTGCCGGAAAATCCAGTAGCTCTGCACGCAAGCCTTCCTGGTCCAAGAGGTTTAAGAGGTCGATTCCAAGGAGATCCTTTACTGTGGAATCTGTGACCACAAAATACTTGCCAGCAAGGTCCAGTTTCCTTAGATCCTTTGCCACTTCCAGGAGCAGGCCAGGGCCTATCAATATTTCATAGCTGCGTTCCTGGAGGTCCACCGGCACAATGTGCCAAACGTATTCCAATTCATCTGCAATGGATTCGGTTCGCAATTTTTCACCTTCTTGTGATAAAAAGTGGTAACGAATTTCGTATAATACCTAAATATTTTTGATCTGATAAGCTTTGGCTGCCAGTTTTTTCAATTGCTTCTTTATCTCATCTTTTTTTGGCAGAATAGGAAAAAGAGGCAGAAGAGCCTTGATGTCTACTGGTTCAAAGGCGAGTTCTTGAGCAAGTTTTTGGGAATGGCCTTGGGGCACTTGTTCTCCCAAACTAGAACTCAAGATTTCGTCTTTATCGAGAGTGCGGAAAAAGGACAAAATTTCGTCCAAGGAAAACTTGTTTTTAAATTTCTTTATCTCTTCGTTCACCACCTCGGCTTCGTCGAGAATTTCTTCATACATGTCGTTGAGCTCTTCCCACTTTTTGTAAAGCAGATCGTAGGCATCCACCACCATGTTTATAAATCTCGCCTTGGCTGTTAGGCCATGGGGTTCTAAATCCATTAACAACTTGTCTTGTTCGGCTCTGGACAATCTACTTGATTCTGACATCTGTTTTGGCTTCCATCCAATAAGCGAATGGAACTCTTCTATCAGTGCGGGTTCGTATAACAGCAAATGGAGCCTGGCAAGGTCGGTTTTGATGAATTTTTCAAACCTTTTTTTGAAATCTTCCACCATTTTTTCCAAGGCCTGCTTATCTTCTTCAATTATCTTCCTGTATCCAAAATAGCGCTGAGCTACCTCGCGCTTTATCTGGTAAGCCATTGCCTTGCCTATATCACCCTTGACAGACATGATGATATTCTCCTTAAATAAATTGCCTCAGTCTTGCCTCGATTTGTTCCTTGGACATAGCCCCCACCATGGTATCCAACAGCTTGCCATCTTTGAATAAGAGCAGAGTTGGAATGCTCCTTATTCCAAATTGCTGCGAAACAGCAGGGTTTTTGTCTGTGTTTAGTTTGGCTACCTTCAACTTGCCTGCATATTGTGAAGCCAGCTGCTCCATGATAGGTGCCACCATTCTGCAGGGGCCGCACCAAGGGGCCCAACAGTCCAGCAACACCGGCAGAGACGATTCCAGCACCTCTTCTTGAAAGGTGTAGTCAGTTACTTCAACAGGCCTGGCAGGTAATAATGGTGTTCCGCATTTGCCACATTTTGGCCTCAAGTCCATCTTTGACCTTGGAACCCTATTTTTGACTCCACAAGAAGGGCACCTTATTATTTCCAAATCATTACTGTTCATCCCTAGCTCCTTGGTGTATATTGAGCACTTGTAGGCCGCTTCTGAAAGATTGCATTTTTTTCTATTGCCGCGTGAAAATC
>Ga0256914_1004302_pt1 | contig 10756 bp, 9 predicted proteins | sample HulkmetaG_FD_191571 | JGI IMG/M metagenome (GOLD analysis project Ga0256914, IMG submission 191571) | Hydrothermal chimney microbial communities from Main Endeavour vent field at the Juan de Fuca Ridge, Pacific Ocean - Hulk | ecosystem: Environmental > Aquatic > Marine > Hydrothermal vents ...
TTGGATCACATTTCCTGAAAAGATATCAAGGACCGTTACTGTTACGGCTCAAAAAGGGGACGCCCAAAAAGGGGACAGGTAAATTATATATAACTGACTTTGGGCCACTTTTAATTTAAAGAAAAAGCCTCAATTTTGAACTTAGTTATAAAGATAAAAATCAGAAAGTGATTATGTAAACAATAACTTACCTGTCCGGCTTCATATCACCTACTTGCTACAGCATTTTTCCAGCAATCCAGCTAATTTTTTCCCTGAGAGTAACATTCCACCGAAAATTGGTCCCATTCTAAATCCGCCATATACTGCTGCTGTGGACATGCCGCAGACAAAAAGGCCTGGATATACCTCCTTGGTATTAGTTACAACTGCCTTTTCAGCCGTTTCGGCAAACATGGACCTTTCTCCCAACGGTTTGCCTGTGGGTGTATTGAGCTTTACATCGTTTTTGTTTGAAAAGGTTCTTACAACATCGTGGTCATGACCCGTTGCGTCTACCACTGCCTTTGCCTCAAGGGTTATCGGATCAACAGGTAAATGGGCTAGCTGGGTGAGACTGCTGTTTACAACCACTCCTGCAACGCGTCCGTCACGCACCAGCAGATCTTCGCATTCAGTCATATTAAAAATGTTCACTCCGCTTCTTGACGCCTCAAAGATCAGCCCGGATGCAAAGGTAATAGAGTCAACGCAGAAATAGGCATCCTTATAGGGATGGCTTGGGATTCCAAAGTCATCAAGCACATCTTTTGCCTCATCTTGTATTATTACGTACTTGTATCCCATGCCTCCGCCCCATATACCTCCGCCTGGAGCAAGGCGTTTTTCGAGAATAGTTATATTAAATCCCTTCCTTGCCAGATAACCTCCTGCCACAAGGCCGCTTGGCCCCGCACCTACAATAACCACGTCACTTTCAAGGGCTTTGTAAAGGCTTTCAACATGATTTTCTACTATTCCTTTGGTGATATCTATCTCTCTCATTTATAAACTCCTGGATTACGGTTTTGTTGTATAATGCTATTTTGAGATTACTTTAAAACAAGGAATACGCAGTATTCACCGCACATGGTGCATGCACCTTCACCAGAGCGTTCTTGCCGGACTCTTTGAGCCCTGTCCGGATCTATGGAAAGTTTTATCTGTTTGTCCCAGTCCAAGGCTTTTCTGGCCTTTGACAGCTCGTTGTCCCAATTCATGGCCCCGGGAATATCTTTGGCTATATCTGCTGCATGGGCAGCAATTCTCGCTGCTATAACGCCTTCAAAAACGTCCTGTTCTGTTGGAAGTCCAAGGTGTTCGGATGGGGTGACGTAACAAATAAAGTCTGCTCCCGACATGCCTGCCACTCCAGCTCCTATGGCAGAGGTAATATGATCATATCCAGGGGCGATATCTGTAACTATAGGGCCGAGGAGATACAGTGGGGCATTGTTAGTTAGTCTTTTAATCCGTTGGACAGAAGATTTTACAAGATGCAGTGGAACATGACCGGGCCCTTCTATCATGGTCATGACACCTCTTTCAAAGGCGCGTTTTTGTAGCTCGCCTAGAACTTCTTGTTCCCCAATTTCTAGACTGTCAGACGCATCGAAAAGTGCTCCTGGTCTCATTCCGTCGCCAAGGCTTAATACGCAGTCGTATTTTTCTGCCATATCTAAGAGCCTATCGTAATGTTCATACAGAGGATTTTCATTGCCAGTATTGCGGATATAGGCGGCAGTAATAGCTCCACCGCGTGATACTATGCCTTCTAGGCGGAACTCAGGCGGATGTCTTTCAATCAATTTTTTGATTACACCACAGTGGACAGTGACAAAGTCAACCCCTTCCTGCATCTGTTTTTCAATGCACTCAAAAAATTCTTCAACCTCTAACTTTATTACTGCGCCACGTCTTATCCTAGCAAGTGTTGCAGCCTCATATATGGGTACGGTTCCAACAGGTACACTAGATTCTTGAAGAATCACCTGCCTTATCTCTACGATGTTATCAGCAAGAGACAGGTCCATGATAGCGTCTGTCTTGGCCCGGAGGGCGGCATGCAGCTTTTTCCTTTCATAGTCAACAGAGGAGGTAAGGGTACTGGCACCGATGTTGGCATTGACTTTTGTCTTGACTCCTTTTCCCACAACCATGGTGCCTCGACCGCTGCGATATCCAAGAACTACGGCAGACCCGTCAAGAATATTTTTAACAAGGAGCGCGTAGTCTATATTCTCTTTTTGTGCGAGGTTCTTTAGAGGCTCCGGTATGTGCCCATCTCTGAGTTCCTGAAGCAAGGTTAAAGACATGATTTCCTCCAAGGTTAAGGGTTAAAATAAAAAAGCCGTCCAGCTTTGGGACGGCTTTACTCGATTTTTCCTGCTTTGAAGACCGTTTCCCTACGCTGGCATTACCCAGATCAGGTTACAGGGTCGTTGGCAGGCTAGCCAACCTCTCAGCCCGGTTCTCCCAGGCTCCCCTAACGAATATTATACACCAACAAGTATTATAACTTATAAGAATAGTCAAGAGATTCGTATTGATAACGCTGTTTGGTTTTGGAGCGACGTCTTTGTCGATGTTTGGTCCTGTATTTGTCGAGAGAGGAAGGTGACGATATCAAAGCGTATCTATAACATTCTGTTTTTAAACGATTTTTTTGCACTGTGGTTTGGCACACATCTTGATGTTGACTTTTAAACAGGTAAGTGGCAGCGAAAAACTTTTAAAGGAGGATTATGAAATGAAAAAAGGAACCATCATGGCAATGGCAACAGTTGCAATACTTGCTGTATCAGCTCCAGCTATGGCTGTAACAGATTACAGCAGCTATTCCCTTCAGGAACTTGCCCAGATGAGAGGTACAATGTCAGATAAAAGTCTGGAAGAACGTCAAGCCTTTAGGGATGCATGGCGGGCAAAGATACAAAATGCCTCTCCTGAGGAAAGGGCAACCTATATGAGGGGGAAGGGTTATGGAGCACGTGGCAGTTATAACAATAACAACAGTTACAAAGGCCAAGGTAACGGTACGTGCAACGGTAGCGGACGCGGAATGGGTAAGGGGTATAGGCGGGGAGGACGTTGGTAATCTAGGTATCTTTAGATAAAAAAATGGGGCCCCGTTTTTTTTAGTGTTTGGTTGTTGAAAAAGGGGGATTTCAAATGTAAATCTGTCTTTAAACTCCAAGAAGGCGGGGAGGGTATTGTGGCAAAGATCCAGTTTTTTGGTGCGGCTCAAACGGTTACAGGTTCGTGTCATATGCTCCGGTTTGGTTCAAAGCGTTTTATTCTGGATGCAGGACAGTTTCAAGGCCCATGGGAAATAGAAAAGTTGAATTACAAGGGTTTTGGGTTTCAACCGTCAAAGCTAGATGGAATGATTTTGAGTCATGGCCATTTGGATCATTGCGGCAGGATTCCTCTCCTTCAAAAGGGAGGCTTTACAGGGAACATTTATTGTACGCCTCCAACTGTTGATATTTCTCTTTTGATTCTAATGGATGCTGCACACGTTTTGAAAGAAGAGTTTGTGTGGAAAAAAAGAAGGCTGACTCGTGCCGGTATTAAGGTGCTTGAACCGTTGTTTTCTCTTGAGGATGTCTATTACAGCCTGGAACTTTTTGGACCTTCTGTTCCCTATGGGAAAAGAGTAGAGCTTGCACCTGGCATTAATCTCACTTTTCATTTAAATGATGCAGGCCATGTGCTTGGTTCATCACAGATTGTTATTGAATATAGAGACAAGAGGGGCCAAAAAAGAAAGATTTTATATACAGGGGATCTTGGAGATGGTGGAAGGCCGATAGTTAGTGATCCTTCTCCTCCTGAAAGAGACATTGATGTCTTGATAATGGAGTCAACCTATGGAGACAGGGATCACAAATCTTATGAGTCATCGGTTGGGGAATTCGAAGAGGCTGTTATCTCAACAGTCAAAAAGAAAGGCGCTGTTTTGATTCCCACCTTTGCTTTGGAAAGGGCCCAAGAGATTCTTTACCATATTGGCAGAATGAAAAAGGAAGGCAAGCTTTCTCGGAGGGTCCCTGTTTTCTTAAATAGTCCGCTTGCCATCAATCTGACAAGGATTTACGAAAAACATTGTAGTTATTGCAATCACTTAAATTTTGGGAAAGGGAAAGGAAAAGGTTCCCTATTTGAATTTCCTGGTCTTTATTTTACAGAGACAGCAGAAGAGTCAAAGGCTATTCATAATGTGCCTGGTCCAAAAATTGTTCTTGCTGGTAGTGGCATGATGACAGGAGGCAGGATAAAACACCACCTGAAGCATCTTTTGTGGAGAGATAATACTACAGTGATTATTGTTGGCTTTCAGGCAGAAGGGACCCTTGGACGGAAACTGGTAGATGGAGCCAAGGAAGTAAAAATTTTTGGGGAGCCGATAGCCGTCAGGGCAAGAATATATACCATTAATGGTTTCTCAGCCCATGCAGATCGTACAAGCCTGCTTAACTATGTAAAAAAGGCAAGGCCCAAAAAGCTGTTCATAGTACATGGAGAACCCCATTCCCAAACAGCCCTTGCCTCCACTATTCAAAAGGTGTTGCCGCGGACACAAGTTTATATACCAAGTCTTAAAGAATCGTTTGTGATATAAGGTTGCCTATAACAGAGGATGATTGAGTGGTCAAAATAGAGCAAACGGTATGTCTGCTGTTATTTTTAGCGGACAGGAGGAGGTTAGGAAATGAGTTTTTCCACAGCTTCCTTTAGCTTTTGCACATCAAAGGGTTTACCCATAATGTAATCTGCCTTTTTTTCTTGGGCCAGTTCCTCTGCATGGTAGCCATAGCCTGTAATGGCTATCACCGGAATTTCCGGGTGTTCTTTTTTTAATATAGAAATAATGCCTATACCGCTTACATAAGGCATGGCTATGTCAGTAATGACAAGGTCATAAGGGCGTTCTTTGATCCGGTTCAGCCCCTCCAAACCATCAGCTGCTGTGACAGTCTCGTAACCAAGAAACGTCAGGTAATCTTTTAACATGCTCCTGACTTCGTCATCGTCCTCTACAACCAGAACGACCCTTTTGGTTTCTGCCTTGTCTTCTTTTGACATGATTAGGTATAGTCTCCTCGAGTTATCTTGATTTTTTCAACCATTGAAAGAATTGCAATTTCATCCACTGTTTTTGCAAGGGGATCACCTTGCTCAAGTTCTGCTTTGAGGGCTAAAAGCGCGTTTGAACTGGAATCCAATGCACTGGCCATAGATTCCATTGACGACGAATTGACTGGTTTTTCAAGGAGGCTGGCAAGATGTCCAAGAAGGGTCAAGGTCTCCTCACCCCTGGAAAGGACCTGTTTCTGGGCAGTTGTTAGCTCCATTTGTGAAACAATCTCGCCAGGGGTGCCAACCGAGTTTAGCGGCCTAGGATTAGAGTCTTGAACCTTTTCAAGGATTTCGGAAAAACTCGACCCCTTTGCGTCGCTATTCTTTGCTCCAGATTTTTTTGACGCAACCTGTTCTAAAAGTGTACCCAAGGGATTTTCGACTTTCATAGCCAGCCTCCTGTTTTTATCGTATATATATTTTTGTGGTTATGTCAACAAATAATGACACTTTTTCCCAGCTTGCCAGGAAATAAATGCATTGTATGCCTGTGGCAACCAGTTAGGTACTTGCCCAATTTTTGCTGTATAATTATCATGCAACCATGAAAACTATTAATAAATCACAAAAAATATCCAAAAAACCAACCCGGACCATTTTTGTCGGTGACGTTGCCATTGGTGGAGACAACCCCGTGGTTGTCCAATCTATGTGCAATACCGATACCAGGAATGTACACGCCACTGTAAATCAGATAAAGAGGCTTGAGCAGGCCGGATGCGAAATCATCCGGGTGGCTGTGCCTGATATCAAGGCTGCACAGGCCATTTCAGAGATTGTAAAAGCAATTTCTATACCGCTTATTGCTGATATACATTTTGATTGGCGCTTGGCAGTGGCTGCTATGGAGTCTGGAGCCAAGGGGATAAGGATAAATCCAGGTAATATTGGCGGGCTGGGGAAGCTCAAAAAAGTTGTTGATAAGGCCAAGGAGTATAAGGTGCCTATTAGAATAGGCGTAAACTCTGGTTCCTTAGAAAAGGATATCAGGGCCAAGTACGGGCATCCTGTCCCAGAGGCCCTGGTGGAAAGTGCTATTAGAAACATAGAACTCGTAACAGATATGGGTTTTGAAGAAATTAAGATTTCCATAAAATCTTCTGATGTCCTGACCACGGTTGAGGCTTACAGGCTTCTTTCTGAAAAGACCGATTTCCCTCTCCATCTTGGTGTTACAGAGGCTGGAGGTCTTATAGCAGGTACTGTAAAAAGTTCTGTGGCACTTGGTACCCTGTTGATGGAAGGGATTGGGGATACCATGAGGGTATCCCTCACGAGAGATCCTGTTGAAGAGATCCATGTAGCCTATGAGATCCTAAAGGCTGTTAGGCTCCGTCAAAGGGGACCAGAGATAATTTCATGTCCAACATGCGGCAGATGTGAGATAGATCTGTTTTCTATTGCCGAGGAAGTAGAAAAAAGGGCCCGTGCTATTGCCAAGCCCATCAAGCTTGCGGTAATGGGTTGTATAGTGAATGGGCCGGGTGAAGCAAGAGAGGCAGATTTGGGCCTTGCTGGAGGAAAGGGTGTAGGAATTATCTTTAAGGGTGATAAAATCTTGAAAAAGGTCAAGGAGAAGGAGTTGCTGGACACTTTTTGGAAGGAAGTGGAAGGTCTTGTGAATGACGATGATAAGTAAAACAATGTTGGAAAATAACAGGTGCTAATGTAATGCGATATTCAAGCTATTTTATACCCACGTTAAAAGAAGTCCCCTCAGAGGCAGAGATTGCCTCTCACAGGCTAATGCTCAGGGCTGGTATGATCAGGAAGGTGGCCTCTGGACTCTATACATATTTGCCCCTTGGTCTGAGATCCATAAGAAAAGTAGAGGCTATAGTGCGCCAGGAGATGAATAGGGCAGGGGCAATAGAGCTTCTTATGCCTATTGTTCAACCAGCTGAACTTTGGAAGGAAAGCGGAAGGTGGGATCAATACGGTAAGGAGCTTTTGAGGTTGAAGGACAGGCATGGCCGTGACTTTTGTCTGGGTCCAACCCATGAAGAGGTTATCACTGACCTAGTCAGAAAACATATAAGATCTTACAGGGATCTACCAATAAATCTTTATCAAATACAGACTAAATTCAGAGACGAGATACGGCCACGATTTGGCCTCATGAGGGCCCGAGAGTTTATAATGAAGGATGCCTATAGCTTTTCTGCAACCGAAGACTCGCTTGATGAGATTTATCAGTCTATGTACAAGGCCTATTGTAATATTTTTGAGAGATGCGGATTGGATTTCAGGCCTGTGGAAGCGGATACCGGTAGTATAGGTGGCCATGCTTCCCACGAATTCATGGTTTTGGCTGAGACAGGCGAAGACGATATTGCGTGTTGTGCTTCATGTTCTTTTGCTGCTAACACAGAACTTGCTCAGGTAAGGGATCAGGGGAGGCAGGAGCCGTTTATTCCAGGAGAGCAGGAACTTAAGAAGGTAAAAACTCCTGGGAAAAAGAGTGTGGAACAGGTTACGGAATTTTTAGACAAAAAGGCCAAGGACCTGCTTAAGACTTTGATATTTCTGGCTGATCAGAGACCTGTTGCAGCCCTTATCCGTGGAGATCATGAACTTAACGAGGTCAAACTGAAAAAAGTCCTTCAAGTAGATAATCTAGAAATGGCAGATCCAGCCACTGTTGAGAAGGTTACAAAGGCCCCGGTCGGCTTTGCTGGTCCTCTTGGTCTTCCTGCTGATGTGCGGGTTGTGGCAGATAGCTCTGTTGCTTACATGAAGGATTTTGTCGCAGGGGCAAATGAGCAAGATGCACATTTTGTTGGTTTAAACTGGAAAAGGGATCTAGAGCCTCCAGAGATTTACGATATTAGGGTCATAACTAAAGAAGATCCATGCCCGCGTTGCGGAGGGCCAATAGAAATAAAAAGGGGAATAGAGGTAGGGCACATCTTTAAGCTGGGAACCAAGTACAGCGAGGCAATGGGAGCCACCTTTCTAGACAGTTCCGGTAAAGAAAAACCAATAATCATGGGATGTTACGGTATAGGTATAGGTAGAACTGTTGCCGCTGCCATAGAACAGAATCATGACGAGCGAGGAATAGTTTTCCCAGTTCCTGTTGCACCCTTTGAAGTGATAATATCGGTGATTAATGCAAAAGATAAGGTAATGCTGTCTTGGGCAGAGAAGATCTACAACGAACTTTCTCAGGATGGAGTGGGGGTTTTGCTTGATGACCGGGATGAAAGACCAGGTGTAAAATTTAAGGATTCCGAACTCATTGGTATTCCTGTTCGGGTGACAGTTGGTAAAAAGGTGGTAAAGGAAAGGATGGTAGAGGTTACCGACAGGCGAACCATGAAAACAAGGTTGATATCAGTGGATGAAGCAATAAAAGAGATAGAATCCATGCTTAAATGATAAGAATTAACGATATCCTTGATCAGATCAATACTTATATGCCTGATGCAGACACAAGTCTTGTTGAGAAGGCCTATGTCTATTCAGCAAAGGTGCATGCAGGACAGACGCGCCTTTCAGGAGAACCTTATCTTTCTCATCCCTTGGCTGTGGCCTATATTCTTGCCCAGCAGCGGCTTGATCTTTCTAGCATAACAGCAGGTCTGCTACACGATGCAGTAGAAGATACCTTGTCCACCATCGATGAGATTGAGGAGATGTTTGGGCAAGATGTGGCAAGGATTGTGGATGGCGTTACAAAAATAAGCCAGATCAATTTCCAAAGCAGGATTGAAAAACAGGCAGAAAATATAAGAAAGATGATCCTTGCCATGTCCAAGGACATCAGGGTCTTGTTGGTGAAGCTTGCAGATAGGCTCCATAACATGCGTACTCTTCAGTATCAAAAGGAACGCAAACAGGTAAAGATAGCCCGTGAGACCCTTGATATATATGCTCCACTTGCAAGCCGGTTAGGCATAGACTGGATGAAAAGAGAGTTGGAAGATCTGGCCTTTTCTTTTTTATATCCAGATGAATATCAGGAACTCAAGGCAGAGGTGGAGGCAAGGCTTGGGGCCAGGAAGGCCTATGTTGAGGAGGTCAAGGAACTGATTTCAAAGAAGATGGCTGAGTATAGCCTATCTTGTCGTGTACTTGGAAGGCCAAAACATCTTTATAGCATCTTTCGGAAGATGCGCAGGAGGAACGTTAGCCTAGACGAGATTTACGATCTCATTGCCTTTAGAATCATTCTTAAAACAGTTACAGAATGTTACGAGGCCCTGGGGATTGTGCATTCCCTTTGGACCCCGGTTCCAGGACGTTTCAAGGACTATATCTCTCTGCCAAAGGCAAACATGTATCAGTCCCTTCATACAACCGTTATTGGTCCGTATGGTGAAAGAATGGAGATCCAGATCCGTACGGAGGAGATGGACAAGGTCGCTACAGAGGGTATTGCTGCCCACTGGCTTTATAAGGAAGGGAAGATACTTAAAAAAGACCAACAACGTCAGTTCGAATGGCTCAAAAGATTAATGGAGTGGCAGAAAGAGCTTGAAGATCCACGGGAGTTCCTTGAATCTGTCAGGATGGATCTTTTCCCAGACGAGGTCTATGTATTAACCCCTAACGGTGAAATAAAGGAATTTCCAATGGGGGCAACTCCTATTGACTTTGCATATTCTATTCATACAGAGGTTGGGCATCACTGTGCAGGAGCAAAGGTGAACGGTAAGATGGTACCGCTTAAATATCAACTCCAGAACGGTGATGTGGTAGAGATAATTACCTCTAAACATCATAAGCCAAGTAGGGATTGGCTGAAGATTGCCCGCACAAGTCGTGCCCGCGCCCGTATTCGTCAGTGGATAAAGACTGAGGAGAGGGAAAAGAGCCTGGCCCTTGGAAAGGATTTGTGTAACAGGGAATTCAAGAAACACAGGCTCGATTTTACAAATTTCATGAAGGAGGATGCGGAAGAGATTGCCAAGTCTCTGTCATTTAAGACAGTAGATGATATGCTGATCGCAACAGGTTATGGTAAGATCTCTCCTTCTCAGATCGTCCGCAAATATGTCAAACTCAAGCATTCTGAAGATATAGAAGAAATATTCGGGCAAGAGCCCCAGACTGCCACAAAGTCCCAAAAACCTTACGGTGAAGGTATCCAAATACAGGGGCATGATGATATAATGATTCACCTTGCCAAATGTTGTACTCCTGTTCCGGGAGATGAGGTGATAGGCTACATAACAAGGGGTAGAGGAGTAACTATTCATAGGGAAGATTGTCCAAATGTTACCTCCTTGGAGCCTGACAGAAAGATAGAAGTTACTTGGACTACAGATGATGGCATAAACTATCCGGTAATGTTAAATGTTGTTACTGCAGATGAAAAGGGAATGCTTGCAGCAGTAAGTAATGCCATAAGTGCAGCAGAGGCTAACATTCTCGAGGCAAAGGTCTATACTAGCCCAGATCATAGCGCCCACTTCACCTTTGTTGCCGAAGTGAGGGATAGTAATCATCTGAAAAAGGTTATCTCAGGTATAAAAAGGGTGAACGGGGTAATGAGGGTAGACAGACAGGCGTCTGTCTGACCCTAACGTCTAAAATAGAAGCAATAGAAGCACTATCTATTGGACTTTTCCCCTGATAGGGGGTTTTTCAATCCTTCCCGAGCGTATGCATCTTGTGCATACGCGCATGC
>Ga0256914_1004303_pt1 | contig 10755 bp, 7 predicted proteins | sample HulkmetaG_FD_191571 | JGI IMG/M metagenome (GOLD analysis project Ga0256914, IMG submission 191571) | Hydrothermal chimney microbial communities from Main Endeavour vent field at the Juan de Fuca Ridge, Pacific Ocean - Hulk | ecosystem: Environmental > Aquatic > Marine > Hydrothermal vents ...
CTGAGTTTATAAAGTCAGCCCAAAAGATAAAAGAGGGCAAAATCTTAGAAATCAATACATTTTATGGTAAATATTTTGTAGGAGTTCCATCAAATATCTGTAATAGCTTAGAGTTTGATATATTAGCTTATGATTTGGCTACAGTTAAAAAATATAGTGATATTAAAGATTATGAGTTAAAAGCTTTAGCCTCTTTTGAAAAACCTGCTATTAAATTAAAAAAGAGTCTAAAATTTACTATGGAGTATGATGAGGTAGAGCGTGAACTAATTAGATTTAGATTGGCTGATGATGCTATACTCTATCTACTAATGCAAGAGCTTCACACTATTGGAGTTGATGCTATTTTTATTACAAAAGAAAGAATTAAGACTAATGAAACACTGCTTCTAACAAAAATAGAGAGAGAACTAAACCCTATAGAGATAGTAGCCTCACCAAAACATATTCTAATTATAAACGATAATCAAAAGCCAAAAAGTCCAATAGAAAGCTTCTACTCTGTAATCAAAGAGCATAATATCTCTGAAAAATATGAGAATATAGCAGGAGTTCACCTAAGCAGAGAGCAGACCAATAATATTATTATACAAGGTAAAAAGTATGGTCTAATAGAGTATCTCTCTTTTGATTTCTCTTTTGACTCAATGGCAGATATTTTCTCTCAAATAGAAAAGAGCGACAAACAAGCCAAAGCACTACTTGCAAACTATAAAAAGAAATTCCCAGAGCTATATGAGAGAGTTATTGCTATTAAATTTGATAATAGTAGATTTAATATCTACAAATTTTGGGGTGCAATCGCTACTGTTTTGGATTTTAACAAGAGTTCAAACCTATTTGAGGGTGCAAAGATATTAGAAGAGAGTGCCATGAACTTTTTAGGTGATAGAGGACCTAGAATTGATTATAAACTTGTTAATAAAAACGGCAAACCCCACTTTGACCCACTAATGACCATAAGAACAGCTATTAGCTTTAAACTAGCAGGTGTTGACCAACTTGGACTCTGCTATGGTGTTATAGAGAGCTTTTTAGAGTTTATTACCAATGAGATAGATGAGCTAAAGCAGACTATGGGTGTAGAGGCTGTTGTGATTACTGGTTCGCTTTTGTCTAATAGGAGAGTTTTTTCTAAAATCAGTACAGAGGTTTCGATGAACAATGAGACCTATTTTAATAATAGGTGTTCAATAGAAAATAGGAAATAATATTGAAAAAAATAGACCTAATATTTAAAGGAATAATTATAACTCATACCCTTTATTCAAAAGATTTACCTTTAACAGATGCAGAGAAATTAGTTGCAACAAAAATAAAATCTGATATGACTTATAAATAGATGAATCTTATAATGGTAATCGAAGTCATGGTCGAGGTTATAATCATATTTACAAGAAAAGTAGATTTTACTAATAGTTCTTTTATTCTTTTTAGTGAATTATAATTCACTATTATAAATGACTTTTTCAGCCTATTTTTGATAAATTAAGAAAAAAAGGAAAACAGGATGAAAAAAACACTAATATTATTTTTAATTCAAATAATATTAAATGCCCAAGAGTACCCCAAAGGGAAATTGGGTGAAATAGTAAAATTAGGAGAAGATATTGTTATCCATACAGATACAAATTCTCTCTCAAAACCTTATATTAATAGCAAACTTCAATGTGTCAATTGTCATAGAAGAGGAGAGGATAATAGAGCAGGAACAACCAATAAGATTGGAACTTTTATCGGTACTGCCACATCATTTCCTGCATATTCCAAACGGTACAAAAATATTATTTCTCTCCAAAATAGAATTGATGGTTGTTTCCAAAGGTGTTTAAATGGTGAAAAATCGGTAGTTAATACAGAAGTTGGAATTGCTGTTGAGAGTTATATAACATGGTTATCTACAGGATTACCTATTAATATGAGTCTTCTTGCCCCTAGAACCCCCTCAAAGATAGAAATGTGGAGTAAAAATAGAAAGAAATTTATATCTCTATTTAAAAAGGTAACACATAAAAACTATCTTGATGGTCACAAATTATATTTAAATAAGTGTGCGTCATGTCATGGCAAAGATGGTCAAGGAGTAGGTACTTTTCCTCCTTTATGGGGTAAATTAAGTTATACAGCCGATGGAAGTATGGCAAAACTTCCCAATGGTGCAACATGGATACAGGATAATATGCCTCCTAATAATAGCAATCTTACAGATAGCCAAACAGTAAATATCACCCTTTTCATTAATGCCCAACCAAGAGTAAGTTATAGAGGATTTAAAATAGAAGATAATTTTAAAAAGCTTGGATTGGATTTAAATTTTATAAAAACGGGAACTAAATAGAGCAGTCCAAATAGGAATATTTTTTCTAAAATCAGAGCAATAATGACTAAAGCTCATTTTGATATAATTACCCTAAAAAAGGTTATTGAGATGAAAAAAATACCTTATGGATTAAGTAATTTTAAACTCTTAAAAGAAGAAGATTATTTTTTTATAGATAAAACCAAATATATAGAGATTTTAGAAAATTATAGTAGCAAATATCTAATCTTTTTACGCCCAAGACGATTTGGAAAGTCTCTATTTATTGCAATACTAGAAGCCTACTATGATATATATTTCAAAGATGAGTTTGAAGAGATATTCAAAGATACCTATATATTAAATAACCAAACCAAAGAGGCTAGTAGCTATATGGTTTTGAGGTTTGATTTTAGTGCTATTGATATTTATGATGTTGAAGAGAGCTTTAGGTATGATGTACAATTAACACTTAGAAGTTTTGTAGATAGATATAAATTGGATATTACATTTGGAAATAGTAACCCAGCTTCAATGTTTAAAGAGATATTTACCTATGTGTTAAAACACAATTTGGATTTATATGTTCTAATAGATGAATATGACAACTTCGCCAATAGACTATTTCTAAATAATAGAGAAGATTATCTAAATATCGTTACAAAAAAGACAGCCCCATTTAAACAGTTTTTTACCACGCTCAAAGCAGGAACAGCAGGAAATAATGGAGCAATAAAGAGAATGTTTATCACAGGTGTAACACCTATGACTATGTATGATGTTACAAGTGGGTTTAATATTGGTAAAAATATCTCACTTGATAGTAGATTTCATAATATGGTAGGGTTAAACCAACAAGAACTAGAATATACTCTAAAAGAGTTTGAGATAGAGGATAAGATAGATAGAGAGTTATTAAGAGAGTGGTACAATAGTTATATTTTTAGCAAAAGAGCCAAAGAACCTATCTATAACACAGATATGATTTTATACTTTGTAGATAAGTTTTTGGAACATTATGAACTGCCAGATGAGATGATAGATATAAATGTACGAAGTGATTATTCACGCCTACGAAATATCATCTATACAAATAAAAAATTAAATGGAAACTTTAATACGCTTCAAACTCTAATAGGTGGAGAGTCTATTCAAATATCAAATTTAGTCCAAGATTTTAGTGCCTTAAATCTATACAAAGAGGAAAATTTTAAATCTTTTATGTTCTATCTAGGGCTTGTTAGTATCAAGGATAGAGATTTTGATTTAAATCTCAAAATCCCAAATGAGACAGTCAAAAGAATAGATATAGATTTTCTAGCAAGTGCATTGGAGTTAGAGAGAGTATTTGAGATAAATATAAGCCAACTAGCAAGAGAACTTAAAAAGTTTGCTCTATATGGAGATTTGGAAGTTTTTAGATATTTAGCTCAAATGATAAAAGAAAATACAGGAATACGAGATTATATCTATAAAGAACAGACAGTAAAAGCTATGTATTTAGCCTATCTTTCAATGACCCCCTATTTTGTTATCAAAAGTGAAAATGAGATGAACAAAGGCTTTTGTGATATTTTTCTAAAACCTCTAAATCCTTATGTAGAGTATATAGGATTATTGGAGTTTAAATATATCAAAAGAGGCAAACGAAAACCATCAAAAAAGAGGATAAATAGTTTGATAGAAGAGGCAAAAGAGGAGTTAGATAGATATGAGCAGGATGAGTTGGTACAGAACTATATAAAAGATGGGCTAAAACTACAGAGAGTTGTAATTGTCTTTTGGGGGTGGGAGATGGTCTATTGTAAGGTTGGATAACTTTTATATTTTATTCAACTATTATAAGATTAAAGATGCCAAATTCGCATCTCTAATCTACTCTCTAAAACTTATAATCTCAAATAACTCTTTACAATTTTGAATTTTATTTAACCTTTTATGTTCTAAATTAATCTTTTTTTATAAAAAAACTATCCTTAATGTTTCAGATTGTCATTTAAAAAAATTATTGAATGAATATTCATATCAAATTAAGTTTAAATTTTTTAAAATGGTAAATGAACATTAATTTATAAGGAGAAGTAGATGAGTAGTAGCAGTATAGACACCTCTTATGATTCACTCTATGAGTCGTTTAAGAAGCGTATAGAGCAGTTGAGAGAGTTGCCAAAGATGGATGAGAATAACTCTATTGATAGTGTAATAGAGAAGAATGGATTCTCACGAAGAGATTTTATGAAGTGGGCAGGGATGATTACAGCTATGTTAGCACTTCCTGCAAAATTCACACCACTTGTAGCAGATGCTGTTAAGGTAGCTGATAGACTACCTATCGTTTGGTTACACATGGCAGAGTGTACAGGGTGTAGTGAATCACTGCTTCGTTCAGCAGAGCCTACTATTGATAGTCTGATTTTTGACTATATCTCTTTGGAGTATCATGAAACATTAATGACTGCTGCTGGTTGGCAGGCTGAGCAGAACTTAGAGGGTGCTATAGAGAAGTATAAAGGTCGATATATTCTTATGGTTGAGGGGGGAGTTCCTACAGGTAATGCAGGTTCATTCTTGACTATTGGTGGTCATGGTAAAAAGGGTAAAGATATAGCCATTGAGGCATCTGAACATGCTGCTGCTATTTTCGCTATTGGGACATGCTCCTCTTTTGGTGGTGTTCAAGCAGCTGTGCCAAACCCTACAGGAGCAGTTGGACTTAGTGAAGTGACGAATAAAACAGTCATCAATGTACCTGGCTGTCCACCAAGTGAAAAGAATATCGTAGGAACGCTACTACACTATATTCTCTATGGAACACTCCCTGCTCTTGATGCTTACAATAGACCAAAATGGGCATATAGACTTAGAATTCATGATTTATGTGAGCGAAGAGGACACTTTGATGCAGGTGAGTTTGTAGAGCAGTTTGGTGATGAGGGTGCAAAAGATGGATATTGTCTCTACAAAGTGGGATGTAAGGGACCTTATACATTTAATAACTGTTCAAAAAATAAGTTTAACCAAGGTACATCTTGGCCAGTACAGGTTGGATTTGGTTGTATGGGTTGTAGTGAACCTGATTTTTGGGATACTATGGGGACAGTAAATGAGCCACTATCGGATAAACTATATAACAGTGTATTTGGTGGAATGGGTGCTGATGCGACAGCTGATAATATTGGATTGACGCTATTAACAGCAACTGCCGTTGGTATCGCCGCTCATGCAGCAATTTCAACAGTCAAAAAACCAAAAGAGTAAAAGAGGAGAGAATAGAAAATGAATGAGAATAATATAACAACAGAGAGTAATGCTACAGCTGAAACTTCTGCTACAGAGGTAAAAGAGTCAAAATTGCCATCAGGACCAAAGAGAGTAGTAGTTGACCCAATTACTAGAATTGAGGGGCATTTAAGAGCAGAGGTAATAGTAGGAGATGATGGGATAGTAAAAGATGCGTTTGTGTCATCTACTCTATGGAGAGGATTGGAAGTTATAGCAAAAAATAGAGACCCAAGAAATGTACCTCTACTTATGCAGAGAATTTGTGGGGTTTGTACCTATTCACACTATCTCAAAAGTACAATAGCAGTTGAGGATGCTTTAGGAATTAAAATTCCACTTAATGCAGAGCTTGTTAGAACCCTAATGAATGCAGCTCTATTTATGCATGACCATGTGGTTCATTTCTATCATCTTCACGGTGTTGATTGGGTTGATATTGTTTCTGCTCTTAGTGCTGATGAGGCAAAAGCTAGTAAATTGGCATTTAAATATACCAATAACCCTATTGGAACAGGCGAAAATGACCTCAAAAAGGTAAAAGAGACAGTAGCCAAGTTTGCAAAACATCCACAAGGACTTGGACCATTTGCTAACGCATATTGGGGGCATGGAACATATAAGTTTACACCAGAGCAGAACCTAATTGCACTAGCACACTATCTAAAAGCTTTAGAGATGCAGAGAATTGCTGCTCAACTTTTGGCTATTTTTGGTGGTAAGCAACCTCATCCACAATCATTAGTTGTGGGAGGAGTAACTTGTGTTATGGATATTTTGGACCCATCAAGAATGGGTGAGTATCTTACTAAATATAAAAAGATGGCAAATTTTGTAAAGAATGCCTATATTGCTGATATTAAGATGGCAGCAGAGATGTATAAAAATGAAATTTCTGTTGTTAAACCTGTTGGCGTAAAAAACTTTATGGCATTTAGAGACTTTATGGTTGGAAGAGACCAATATCTATTTGATAGTGGATATATTGAAAATGCAGATTTGAGCAAAGTGTTTGACATTAATGAGGATTTAATTACTGAAGAGGCAACACACTCTTGGTATGCTGATGATGAGCCTCTTCACCCTTATGATGGTAAGACAAATCCAAACTATACAGGTTTTGTAGATGGCAAAAGCGTAGGGCCTGATGGTGAGATGATTAACTCTAAACTACTAAACCATAAAGGTAAATATAGTTGGATTAAATCACCAAGATATGATGGAAAACCTATGGAAGTTGGTCCTCTTGCTTGTCTATTGGTAAGTTATGCTAGAGGAAATAAGCTAGTTAAAGATTCTGTAAATGGCTTCTTAAAAGCAACAGGGCTTCCTGTAGAGGCACTATTTACTACTCTTGGACGAACAGCAGCTAGAGCATTGCAGTGTGAGATTATTGCTGATAATGCAATTGTAGCATTTAATAATCTGATTGAAAATCTTAAAGTTGACCAAGAGACATGCGCTCCTTATGTAATTGATAGAGACAAAGAGTATAAAGGGCGTGGAATTGGTGATGTGCCAAGAGGAATGTTGAGTCACTGGATTAGAATTAAAAATGGTGTTTGTGAGAACTATCAAGCAGTAGTTCCAAGTACTTGGAATGCTTCTCCAGAAGATGCAAAAGGCATCAAAGGACCTTATGAAGCTGATTTAGTAGGACTTAAGATTTTAGATATTACTCAACCATTAGAGATTATTAGAATTATTCACTCTTATGACCCTTGTATTGCGTGTGCTGTGCATGTGATGGATACTAAAGGTAATAAGCTAAGTGAATACAAAGTTGACCCACTTTATGGTGGAGCATGTAGCATATAAGGAGCTAAAATGGAAAATGTAAATGAGAATGGTTCTGTTGTAGCTAAAGAGTGTGATATAGAGCGAGAGATGGAGTTTAGTGCAGGGTATAGATGGCAACACTGGATTAGAGCTATCTCTATTGTAGCTTTAACCATTACAGGATTCTATATTGCTGTGCCATTTGTAACGCCAACTCCAAATCCAGAGCCTACAAATTTTATGTATGCTCTTTTTAGAAGTTGGCATATTATTTTTGGTTTTATAATGACTTGGGTTGTTCTCTACAAAAGTTACCTCTTTCTTTTTGGACGAAAACATGAGATGGAGAGGAGTGCAGTAAAAGATATTTTAAATCCAGTTATTTGGACAAAGCAGATAGGATACTATCTCTTTATTAGCAAACACCCTAAGTTGAGTGGTGTCTATAATCCTGTTCAGTTTGTAGCCTATGTAGGTTTTTATGTAATGATGTTTCTACTTATCATTACAGGTTTTATCCTCTATGTGCATGTCTATCATGATGGACTCGGAGGACTCTTGTATGACCCAATGATGAGCCTAGAGGTTATGATGGGTGGATTGGCAATGGTTAGAGAGATTCACCATATTACCATGTGGGGTGTTATTTTGTTTGTTTTGGCTCATGTCTATATGGCTATATTCAATGCAGTTTATGGAAAAGAGGGTGCAATGGATGCTATCTTCTCTGGTTTGAAGTGGCATAAAAAACATTAAAAATATGAAATTAGAGTAAAATACTCTAATTTCAAAAAAATAGTATTAATCAAGAGGGAAAAATTGTAAATTTTGTTACTTTTACCAATGTGTAGAACTTCCTCCTCTAACTCTTTTGCACATACCTTTTCTTTTTTCCCTCTTCTCTCTTGATTAGTACTATAAATTTAAAGGAACAATTTGAAAATTTTAATATTAGGAATTGGTAATATTCTATTTGGAGATGAGGGAATAGGTCCACATTTGGCAAATCTAATTGAAGAGAAGTATAGTTTTAGCTCAAAAGAGCATAGTGTAGAGATTATTGATGGTGGAACTCTAGCTCAACGGCTTATCCCAATTATTACAGAGTATGATAGAGTTGTACTAATTGATTGTGTCAATGTGGATGATGGAGAGGTTGGAGATGTCTATAGCTTCAATTTTGATAAAGTACCTGATTATATCACATGGAATGGTTCAGCCCATGAGGTGGAGATGCTCCAAACCTTGCAGATGATAGAGATGATGGGGGATTTACCACCTGTCAAAATTGTGGGTGTTATCCCTTTTGTTATAGGAGAGGATAGTACCTTTAGCATGACTGATGAGGTTGTAAAAGCGAGTGAAACTATGGAGAGAACTATTATAGAGTATATCAAATCATTTGGTATAGAGGTCAAAATCAAAAATCCAACGCTAAAGATAACAGATGTTACAAGCAACACTTATATAAAAGGAGTAGAGTATGATATTGGCATATAAGTTAGATTACTGTTCATCCTCTTTGGTCTATGAGAAGATATTTCTAAATCAACTCAAAGAGGCAAATCTAAATGGAAATATAGCTAGAGATGGTCATGAGCTAAAGCTTTTTGTAGAAGCCCAAGAGGCTAAAGAGCTAGAGGAGTTTGCCACTAACTTTGCAAATGCCTTACCTCACTCTATATTTTTGTATGATACCAAAGCCTCAATGGTTGAGGAGATGCCAAGTGAGCCTTATAAATTACCAAAGCAAGAGAAGTTATCCTCCGCCCCTTGCCCTAAATGTCTTGAGAAAATCCAAAACTCTTATAATATCTTTACTCAATGTGATGTCTGTGGATACGATACAAAAGGAGAGGATAGAAGTTATCAAACTGAGTTTATGGAGTCAGCCCAAAAGATAAAAGAGGGCAAAATCTTAGAAATCAATACATTTTATGGTAAATATTTTGTAGGAGTTCCATCAAATATCTGTAATAGCTTAGAGTTCGATATATTAGCTTATGATTTGGCTACAGTTAAAAACTATGCCAATATAGAAGAGTATGAGCTAAACGCTTTAGCCTCTTTTGAAAAACCTGCTATTAAATTAAAAAAGAAGCTAAAATTTACTATGGACTATGAGGAGGTAGAGCGTGAACTAATTAGATTTAGGTTAGCTGATGATGCGATACTCTATCTACTAATGCAAGAGCTTCACACTATTGGAGTTGATGCTATTTTTATTACAAAAGAGAGAATTGAGACTAATGAAACACTGCTTCTAATAAGAATAGAGAGAGAGCTAAACCCCATAGAGATAGTAGCCTCACCTAAACATATTCTAATTATAAACGATAATCAAAAGCCAAAAACTCCAATAGATAGCTTTTACTCTGTCATTAAAGAGCATAATATCTCTGAAAAATATGAGAATATAGCAGGAGTCCACCTAAGCAGAGAGCATACCAATAATATTATTATACAAGGTAAAAAGTATGGTCTAATAGAGTATCTCTCTTTTGATTTCTCTTTTGACTCAATAGCCGATATTTTCTCTCAAATAGAAAAGAGTGATAAACAAGCCAAGGCACTACTCACAAACTATAAAAAGAGGTTTCCAGAGTTATATAAGAGAGTTATCGCCATTAAATTTGATAATAGTAGATTTAATATCTATAAATTTTGGGGTGCAATCGCTACTGTTTTAGATTTTAACAAGAGTTCAAACCTATTTGAGGGTGCAAAGATATTAGAAGAGAGTGCCATGAACTTTTTAGGTGATAGAGGGGTTAGGATTGATTATAAACTTGTTAATAAAAATGGAAAACCCCACTTTGACCCACTAATGACTATAAGAACGGCTATTAGCTTCAAACTAGCAGGTGTTGACCAATTAGGGTTATGCTATGGTGTTATAGAGAGCTTTTTAGAGTTTATTACCAATGAGATAGATGAGTTAAAGCAGAGTATGGGTGTAGAGGCTATTGTGATTACTGGTTCGCTTTTGTCTAATAGGAGAGTTTTTTCTAAGATTAGTAGGGAGGTTTCAATGAATAATGAGACCTATTTTAATAATAAGTGTTCAATAGAAAAATGAAAAAAAATACTGTTTGTTTTTTTATCATATTGAAATATGATAAACTTTAATTGGGTCATATATCTTCAAAAGAGTCGCAATTCTCTATAGTTTGCTACTGCTAAAAAGCTCAAAATCTTTTTTGAAATCTCTTTATCTCGGTTGAGTATAGAGTTTAGATAAATATTGGTATCAAGGTATATTCTAATGCTCATAGTGAAAATTTCTCTTTTATGTATCTATCTTTTTCTAGCTCTATATTGATATTTTTCAATGGCTCTAATTTTTTGTTAAGTGAGTCCAAAGCCTCTCTAACTCGTTTACTTTTTGCAGGGTTAAC
>Ga0256914_1004304_pt1 | contig 10754 bp, 7 predicted proteins | sample HulkmetaG_FD_191571 | JGI IMG/M metagenome (GOLD analysis project Ga0256914, IMG submission 191571) | Hydrothermal chimney microbial communities from Main Endeavour vent field at the Juan de Fuca Ridge, Pacific Ocean - Hulk | ecosystem: Environmental > Aquatic > Marine > Hydrothermal vents ...
GTGGATGATCTACCTGGCGACGCCCGGGAGGTGATGGATGTGACGGGCGTCGATGGCGTGGTGGTGGCCTTCGACCGCACGCTGGATTATCGCAAGCTGAATATCGCCTACCAGGCGCTGCTGCGGGACGCACATTTTTACGCCACCAATGCGGATAAGGCCTGTCCCATGCCCGGCGGTTTCATTCCCGACGCGGGGGCCACCCTGGCAGCGCTGGAACACATCACCGGGCGAAAGGTGGAGGTGCTGGCGGGCAAACCCTCGCCCATCATTGTGGAGGTGGCGCTGGAGCGACTGGGCCTGCCCCCGGAGCAGTGCCTGATGGTGGGCGACCGCCTGGAAACGGACATCCGCATGGGGCAGCAAGCGGGCATGTGGACTGCGGTGACGTTGACGGGCGCGTCGGGCCGGGCGGACGCGGAGCGTCTGCAACCCCCGCCCGACTTCATCGTGGAAAATCTGGGCGAATTGGTGAGGGGGATACTGGACGCAACGGCTCGAGAATAATCTCGGCATGGCCCGCGAAAAATCCCAGCGACAAGGCTGTCCTGATGATTGAGAAAATCCCAACTGCGGGCTTGGCACCGTCACCAACCAACCGCCCAAAAAACGCCGCCATAAAAAAACCGCCAGTAAGATGACTGGCGGTAAGGCGGGGAGGGAGGGATTCGAACCCTCGAGAGACCTTTCGGCCTCTACCCACTTAGCAGGCGGGCGCACTCGGCCGGACTATGCGACCTCCCCAAATTTTAGCGGCGAGACCAGGCGGAGGGTGAGGGATTCGAACCCCCGGTGCCGTCTCCGGCACAGTTGTTTTCAAGACAACCGCCTTCGTCCTCTCGGCCAACCCTCCGTGAACAATGTCCCGGTAGGCAGGGCGAATCATACCATCGGGCAGGCGAAATGTCAAGAAGAAGTGTGGAAAAATCGTACATCCAACAAATGATCCATGACCTCAAGTGCAGGAAGTCGCTTGTCTCGCCCCCAAGCAAAAAATGTTTTCCCTATGCAAAAAACTGTGGTAGAGTGTCCAGAGCCCCAAGTCCAAAGTGATAAACTTTCACTGCCACAGGAATGCACCTTATGAAACAAGCCCGCTTGCTTTTTCTTCTCTCCTTCTTACTGCTGTTGATTCTGGTTGCCTGCACAGGCCCGAAAACGACACCGGCGTCACACGACCCCACGCCCGCGCCTAACACGCCCGCACCCACTCGCACGCCCGCGCCTGACACACCCGCACCCACGCCCGAGGCCAGCATCGAACTAATGGTGCTGTACACCAATGACGAACATGGCTGGATGGCAGGCAAAAAGGAAGGCTCAGGCGCAGCGGAAATGCTGGGCCTCTGGCAAGAACGCTTTGGCTACGATCAAGCCGACAGCCGTTTTATCGTGCTCAGCGGAGGCGATAACTGGACTGGGCCGGCAATCTCTACCTGGTTCAAGGGCGAAAGCATGGTCGAAATTATGAATGCCATGGGCTACGATGCCTCGACCCTAGGCAACCATGAGTTTGATTTTGGACTGGAGGTGCTGCAAGCCCGGACGCAGCAGGCACAATTCCCCTATCTGGCAGCCAACATGCAGGGCAAAGAAAACTCCCAGCTTTCTCGACAACTGGGCCTGCAACCCTACACATTGCTGGATGCAGGCGGTGTTAAAGTGGGCATCATCGGACTAGCCAATGTTGATACACCCAAAGTCAGTAATCCCATGTATTCCGGGCAATTCAACTTTGAACCTTATGTCAAGACGCTAACAGCCACCCTGCCTCAGATGCGCGCCCAGGGAGCTGAGATCATCCTGGTGAGCAGCCATCTTTGCAACGAAGCCTTGCGCTCGCTGGCTGCTTCGGTGGCAGATTTAGATATCACGCTGTTTGGCGGCGGCCACTGCCATCAAATTCTCAACGAAAAGTCAGGGGAGGCTGTGCTGCTGACCAGTGGATCCTATCTGCAAAATGTGGCATGGGCCATGATTCGCTACAACCCCAGCACAAAAAGGGCTGAAGTGAGTGATTACGGAGTGGAGAAAAACAAAAACGCGCGGGCGGACGCGGCTTTAGCATCCATCATTGAAAAATGGCAGGCTGAGGTGGATGAAAGTTTGGGCCAGCCCATCGGCTATTTGCAAAACACCTTGCCGCGGCGGCGCAAGTTGATGCAGGCGCTCATCACCGAAAGCTGGCTGCTGGCGTATCCTAATGCCGATGTAGCGCTGACCAATTTGGGCGGGATGCGGGATGATTTGCCCGCGGGCCCGGTGAACATCGGAGCAATTTTGGGTGTGATGCCCTTTGATAATGTGTTGATCGATGTGCAGCTAACAGGCGCCCAATTGTCCGAAGTCATCTCGCAGCAAAGCGGACGCGTGGCTGTGGGCGGGATGCACCGCGCAGGCCTGAGCTGGGCGCTGGATAAAAATGACCAGCCCCTGGAAGAGGATGCAATTTATCATGTGTTGGTAAATGATTTTATGTACGCGGGCGGCGATGATTATGACCTGCTGGCAGAAGCAGACCCTAATGGCTACAACACCAGTATCGATTGGCGGCAACCGGTCATCGATTGGATTTTAGCGCAAAACAGCACGCCCGAACAGCCACTGGATGCAGCGATTCGGGCGCTGGAAGAATAGCAAAGCACGCAACCGGGGTTAAAGCGGCTCGAAGCGGGCCTGGAAGAAACGCAGATATTGCGGTTCATAAACCATCTTCAGGCCGCGGGCGCTTTCACGGGCATCCCACACCGATTTAATAGACTCAGCTACCACGTCCATGTGGGCCTGGGTGTAAACCCGTCGGGGGATGGTGATGCGCACCAGCTCCAGTTTGGGATGGCGATTTTGCCCGGTTTTGGGGTCGCGCCCCGCGCTGACCACACCGCGCTCCATGGTGCGAACGCCCGAATCAAGATAGATGTTGGCGGCCAGCACCTGCGCTGGATAAGCATCCTGCTCGATGTGGGGATAAAAACGCTTGGCATCCAAAAAGATAGCATGCCCGCCAATGGGCTGCACGATGGGAATGCCCCAATCTACCAAAAGCTCACCCAAATAGCGCACCTGCCCCACGCGGGCCCGCACATAATCATCTTGCACCGCCTCAGAAATGCCGATGGCCAGCGCCTCCATATCGCGGCCCGCCATGCCTCCATAAGTGTGCAGACCTTCATAAACCACCACCATGTTACGAGCCTTTTCAAAAAGATCCTCATCATTGGTGGCCAGCCAGCCGCCGATGTTGACCAAATTATCCTTTTTGGCCGACATCCAGGCGCCATCGGTGTAGCTGCAAAAGGCTTTCAGAATTTCGGCGATGCTTTTATCGGCGTAGCCCGGTTCCCGCTCCTGGATAAAGAGCGCATTTTCCATCATGCGGGTGGCGTCAAGATAAACGTGGATGCCGTGAGCATGGGCCAGTTCGTAAACAGCCTGGATGTTGGCCATGCTGATGGGCTGTCCCCCTGCCATGTTCACCGTGCCCGCCACACTCACGTAAGGGATATGTTCGGCACCCACTTTATCGATGAGCGCCTGTAACTTGTCCAAGTCGATGTCTCCCTTGAAGGGATGTAAATCAGCGGGGTCATGCGCTTCGTCGATGATGACATCGACAAATGTGCCGCCAGCCAGCTCTTGATGCAGACGGGTGGTGGTAAAATACATGTTGCCCGGAATAAAATCGCCAGGCTTGATAAGCGCCTGACTGATGAGATGCTCAGCACCGCGGCCCTGGTGGGTGGGCACCACGTGTCGATAGCCATAGTAGGTTTGAATAGCCTCTACCAAATGATAAAAATTGCGACTTCCCGCGTAGGCTTCATCTCCCAGCATCAGGCCCGCCCACTGCCGATCGCTCATGGCACTGGTTCCGCTATCAGTCAGCAAATCGATGTAGACATCATCGGAGCGTAGCAAAAAGGTGTTGTAACCAGCCTCGGCCATAACTTGGGCGCGGTCCTCAGCAGGAATCTGGCGGATAGGCTCCACCATTTTTATCTTCCAGGGCTCGGCCCATGAACGGCGGCCAAATTGCTGCCCCATGGTTTGCGGAATGATTCGTTTATCAGACATGATTGACTCCTTTGGGAAGAGAGATGAAAAGCACATCAACAGAATAATTTTAACCCATTTCGCCCCAATAATCAAGAGTCTAAATCAAAAAGACAGAAAATCAAAAGAACCTATTGCAAAATAAGATAACAACGAAGAATCTTCGCAAAATAAAACTACGGGCGCAAGGGGGCGGAAGGATGAGAAGAGAGAGATGCGGGCGCTGAGCATCCCCCACTGCTCACTGCCCTATGGCTGACCGTACTCAGCCAGAACAACGTCGCCCGAGACATTGAGAAAGCAGAGATAGGCCACGGGTGTGACATTCAGCAGGTGCTGCATGGCGGTGATGTAACGCCGCACTTGCTGATCATACCTTTCCTGGCGGATGCGCTCACGCATGGCCGATTCATCTTTGACGTAATCTGTTTTGAAATCGGCTAAAAACCATTGGCCCTCTTCCTGCCAGGCAATGTCGATGATGCCGCGGTCGATGCCGGTATCGGTGCGCAAGTCGTAGGGCCACTCATGCACACGGCTGGGATTATCCTTGATGCGTTGCCAAAAATCGCTGGCGACAAAATGGTTCAACGTGCGTCGAGCCCGCGCCAGGGCATCTTGCAGCATGGCATCGTCGCTCAACCCCAGACCGCGGGCGCTGGCCTTGAACCAGGCATCAAAACGGGTATCCAGCGGGAAACGCTCTAATTCGATGGCCCGATGCACCAAAGAGCCCACCACCCATGCCGGGGCCCGGGCCCGTACATCTGGCCGCGGTGCAATACGCCACACGCGGCGCTCCGGTCGGGCCTCGACAGCCTTCTGCTTGTCATCCAGCGTATCTTCATCGGCCACCAGCTTGGCCAACATGCGCACCTCAAGCTTGGGGTGCCAGGTTGTCGCGGCAGCGGGCCTGGTCACAGACTGCGGCTGCCAGTCCTCTCCCAGCAAAATACAACGATACGTTTCAGCGGTCAGTTCCTCGGTCTGAGGGGGTAAATTCCTAAAATTAATGGGGATGGCCAGAGCCGCGACCAATCGTTGCAACCATCCCTTGTTTTGTGCTACTCCGCTGATGAACAATGCCTCTTGGGCCCGAGTGGCGGCCACATAGAGTAATCGCCGGTCTTCGGCATCCTCTCGCTGCTGTTCAAGCTGCTGGAGCGCACGATAGAAGGTGGAGCGCTCAGAGTGGCCCGGGCGACGCGGAAGCTGCCATCCCACCTGTTTTTGGGCTATGAGCAGGCCGGGACGTGAACGGCTTTGATGGGTCACATCGCCCAGGACCACCAGTGGAAATTCCAGGCCCTTGGCCCGATGTACGGTCATCAATTGCACTGCACCTTCGGCAACCACGGGCGCTTCTCCTTCGCGCACGGCCACCACCCGCGAAAGTTTGACAAAGTCGATAAAATCGGCAATTTGCACGAATCGGGCCCGCTGTACATCCGCTAACAGCTTGCTCACATTGCGTGCGGCCCGCTGCTGGCCCGCGGCTGTCAAAATGGCCAGATAATCTGTCTCATCCAAATAAGTCTTGAGCAAATCAGCCACGGCATCGCGCCCGGCCATGCCCGCCAGGCGCATGATGAGTGTGCGGGCCCGTTGCGCGCGGGCCTGCTCAGGCGCGGGCATGGCCGCGATAGCCAGGGGCAATGTCTGCCACAAACTCAGGGGCTCCTCTTGCTGCTGGCGAATTTGAGCCAGTTGATAAAGCGCGACATCGCTAAGGCCCAAACCGGGCGAACGCAATGCGCCCACCAACGCCACATCGTCGCCAGGATCAGCCGCGGCCCGCATGACCACCACCAAATCCCGAATCTCGGGACGCTGATAAAAGCCGCGGCCGGCCAAGGTCAAAAAGGGGATACCGGCAGCATCCAAAGCATCTTCATAAACTGAAAAGCTGGTGGAAGCACGGCAAAGAATCGCCACATCGCCAGGCTGATAATGCCCTTCATCCAGTAAAACGCGCAAACGCTGCACCACCGCTTGCGCCGACCGAGTCAGAGCGCCCTCAGCCTTGGTTCCGGTTCCCAGATAAAATTCGATAAAAGGTGGACCAGGATGAACAGAAGCGGGGCCTCGGGCCGGCTGCAACGCCTCGAAAGGAGCCTCCCACAGATGCCGGGCCGGACTCAAGATGGGCTCCAGCAGTGTGTTCAGGGCATTTACCAAATGTCGATGTGCGCGCCAAGTCTCATCCAGTGCAGCAAGGCGATACCCCGCGGCCTGAAACTCGTGACGTAAATCCTGAAAAACGGCCACATCCGCGCCCCGAAAACGATAAATGGACTGCTTGCCATCGCCCACCAGAAATCGCACCCCCCGGCCAGCATCCAGCAGCGCCAGCAACTGTGTCTGACGCTGATTGGTATCCTGAAATTCATCCACCAAAAGCGCCTGCACCTGCTTTTGCCACCACATCCGCACAGGCTCATGCTCACGCAGCAAGGCTATGGCCCGATGCTCCAAATCGTCGAAATCCAACGCTTGCAAATCATGTTTGCGCTGCGCATAAATGTGCATGGCTCTGAGCGCAATGGCCCGCAACTGCACCAGGGCCCGGGCAGAACGCTCATCCTCCTGGTTCAACGATTCGGCCAGCCAGGCAGCATCTTTGCTGGCCTCACGCAGGTGGCGCAATGCCCCCTTGAGCGCGGTCACCTCCTCCTTGCCGCCGGGCCAATGGCGAGCACTGCCGCCAGTTAGTTTCAGGCCGATTAGCAGAGGAATGCCCTGCGCTACCTGTCCATCATCCAGCAAAAAGAGCGCCGCGCGGGCTTGTGCCACCTGAATAGCCAGCTTATCATCATCACTCAGCGGCGTGGCAGTAGCCAGGCGTTGTCGTGCTTCTTGCCAGGAAGGATTGGCCACCATCTCGGCCAGTGCGGCTTGCTGTTGCTCATGCAGCCAGCTCGCCCAAGCAGCGCTTACAGCTTCAGCGGAGGTGGGCAAATCAGCCAGCATCTTCCGGGCTTCAGAGCCAATACCCAGCAATCTTGAAACCGCACGGCGTACCACAGCCTCGTCCACCGCTGCTAGTAAATCGGCTAGCTCAGTTTGGCTGGCAGCCCAAAAGAACGCATCATCCACAGCTTCGGCCCGCAACAACAACGATTTTCCCTCCTCCAGGGTGGCAAAATCGGGATCAACCTGCGCCTCGACAGGATGAGAGCGCAAAATCTCCTGGCACAGGCCATGAATGGTGCTGATGCGGGCAGCATCCAGTTGCACAGCCAATTGCCGCCATCGGGCCCGCTCATCCTCGGGTAGATGTGGCAAGTCGGCATAGGCCCACAGTTCCTTGCGGATGCGATTGCGCATTTCGCGGGCAGCCTTGCGGGTAAAGGTAATCGCCACGATGCTGCGCAAAGGGAGGCCCTGCACCAAAAGTTGCAAATAACGGGCGGTGAGCGTACGCGTTTTGCCAGTGCCCGCCCCTGCGGTAATCAGCGCGTCGCCCTGTAGATCCCGAATGGCAGCCACTTGCTGCTGACTCAGGGTCAGCGCTTGAATGATGGGGTGCTGGTGCGAGGGCATGGCAGGGAGAAGGTTGGGTGACGGAGGCTGCCTTACTGCTTGCTGTTTACCGCGGCACGCAGGGCCCGGAGCAACGGCTGGATGCGTGCGGCGTGCAGGCGATAGCTGGCCCGGTTGACGATTAGCACCCCTTGCGAGGGCATGATTTCTTGCAGCTCTACCAAATGATTGGCGCGCAGGGTGCTACCCGTTTGAATAATATCGACGATGAGATCAGCCATGTTGACTAACGGGCCCAGTTCTACAGAGCCACTCATGTAGATAAATTCTGCGGAGATGCCGCGACCCCGAAAGTATTGTTCAGCCAGGCGGGGATATTTGGTGGCGACGCGGGGACTGATTTCCAGACGCAGCGGGCGCTGGGGCCGACGTGCCGGAGCTGCTACCGAAAGCCGACAGTGACCAAAGGGCAACAACAGCGGCTCATACACATCTGCGGCCCGTTCACGCACCGCGTCCAGCCCGGCAATGCCAATATCAGCCGCGCCCTGCTCCACAAAAACGGGTACATCCATGGGCTTAACCATGAGATATTGCAATGAAGCGTCCTGGCTGGGAACGACCAGTTGGCGCTCATCCTGGGCGTTGGGCTGTGACCAGCCTGCGCGTTGCAGCCAGGTCAAGGATTCATCGGCCATGCGGCCTTTGGGAAGGGCAATGGTCAGGGGTATCACAGTTGCGGAGGGGTGAGGTGTGCGAGCCATGTTTGGTCAGAGAGCTGTTGGGTGTTGGTTTCGGTTTCCAGAGTAAGCGTGCCGTTGCAATGACAATGAAGTCGCCGGGAAAAGTGCCGCGGGTCTTCGGCATCCAGGGCCAGAGCCACAACCAAGCCAGCCGCGCGGGCCTGACGGGCCAATGTCACGTGCTGGCCGCAATCGCAAGGAAAAATGAGTAAGTCGGGCTGAGGGTTGGCGGGTGAGCCCATTTGCCGCGTTTGGGCCAGCAGCAGACGGTCGATGTAGAATGCACAGCCTACCGCGGGCAGGTCGGGCCCAAATTCACCAATCAGATTGTCGTAGCGCCCGCCATTGACCACCGAAAATCCGATGCCGGGTGTATAGGCCTTGAAGGTGATGCCGGTGTAATAATCCATGGCCCGCACATCAGCCAAATCAATATCAAAGTAGGACTTAACGCCATACCAGGCCAATCGGGCCTCGACAGCTTGCAAACGGTCGAGGGCTTGGTGCATGGTGGCGTTGCAGGCCAGGTCACGGGCCCGGGCCAGAATGCCGTTCCCTTGCGGTCCTACCAAATCCAGCAGCCCCAGCACAGCGTGCCGCCCGCAGTCACTGAGCGAAAGGGTGTCGACCAGCGCCCCGACATCATCGGCGCTCTTGCGATCCAGTGCGTTTTGCAGTTGACTGGTAGTGGCTGCATCCAGGTTCAGATGGGCCAGCAGACCGTGGAAGTAGCCCAGGTGACCAAGGCTGAAGCGAAAGTTGCTGATGCCCAGCGTTTGCAGGGCCAACGCGGCCAGGGCCAGTACTTCGGCGTCGGCATCCGCGGAGGAGATGCCTACCAGCTCGACGCCCGCCTGCCAAAATTCCCGCTGCCGCCCGGCTCGGGGGTCTTCGTAGCGGAAGACGGGCCCGGCATAGAAGTAGCGCTGAGGCAATGGCTGGTCGTAGAGCTTGGAGCCGATGATGCGAGCGGTGGGAATGGTGAGATCGGGGCGCAGAGCCAAAACGCGGCCTTCGCGGTCGAAAAAGCGATAAAGGTCTTCTGCGGCTTGTCCGCTCATTTCGGTGGTCAGGGTTTCGGCGTATTCAAAGAGCGGAGGGATGATTTCGTTGTAGGCCCAGGCGCGGGCCTGGGTGCGCAAGGTGGCTTCGATATGACGCCGTTGTTGGGCGGCGCCACCAAAGTAGTCGGCAACGCCGCGCGGGATAGCTGGTGGCATGAGAACAAGAAGATGGGGCGGGCCAGGGGGCGCAACATCCCCCCAAGCCTGGTGGAAGGGCCGGATAACTCACTGCGGCCTTTTATAGGAAGAGGTCGCATCTGGGAGTTGTGCTGTCTTTGCAGAGGATACACGCTCCGCGGGTAGAATGCAAGATCAGGTGCAAATGCAGCGATTCGTGCCGCGACTGCGGGGCTGCGCAGTGGGGCTTGACATGTGAGACGACTTACAATATAATTAGTTTAGCTAACTAACACATCTTGCAAGCTCTTTTAGGAAATCAAGCTATGTCTGCCGATAAATTTCTCTCCTTAATGATTCGGTTACGGCGTCTGGCTCCGGCACAGGCGGCACAACTTTCGCCCTCAGCCATGGGCATCATCGATTTTGTTGCGACTTCGCCCTATTGCGGCATCAAGGATATTGCCCGCGGGTTGGAGGTTTCTGCGCCCACGGTGAGCGTGGCGGTGCGGCAATTAGAGGAATCGGGACTTATGGCCCGGCAGCCTCATCCTCGCGATAAACGGGCAGTGCAGCTTTTTCTGACGCCAGCAGGGCAAGCGATTTACGATGAGACGTATCAGGCTCGACGCCAGACATTTGAGCAATTGCTGGCCCGGCTGGATGATGATGAAGGGGAGATGTTGTTGGTTCTGCTACAAAAAGCATTGGGCGATTCTGTCCCATCTACCGCACGAGGAGCAAGCAATGAATCAGCAGACTAATGTAGCATCGGCACAAGCGGACGCAACGGGTGCGAGGCTGCCTCGCATTGCTGCGGTGCTGGCCGCGATTATCGGCGCCATGGCGATTTTTGCCGGGGGCCAGGTGATTTTCATGGGCAAGATAATGCCCTACCATGTCATCGATTGGCTTCCTGTGTATAATTTTGCTGTGGGTGTCTTCTCGCTGCTGGTTACAGCGGGGCTGCTCTGGCGTCGTGCCCGCACGGCCATGATGGCGGCTGTGGGCACGTTGGCAACGCACGCCCTGATTACTGTTATCCTGCTGGTGGGCTACCGGGGCATTGTGGCGGGCGAAAGCCTCAAGGCCATGACTGTTCGTCTGGTGGTGTGGTGCATCATTGTCGGTTTGATGGTTTGGCACAGAAGAAAGTAAGTACACCGATGTAACTACTAACGTACCCGACTTCAATCACCACAAAGGCGCAAAGACACTAAGAACACCAAGCATTTCAAAGCTTTTTCTTTTCTTCGTGCCTTTGTGGCTTCGTGTCTTCGTGGTTTCTAGCCGG
>Ga0256914_1004305_pt1 | contig 10751 bp, 15 predicted proteins | sample HulkmetaG_FD_191571 | JGI IMG/M metagenome (GOLD analysis project Ga0256914, IMG submission 191571) | Hydrothermal chimney microbial communities from Main Endeavour vent field at the Juan de Fuca Ridge, Pacific Ocean - Hulk | ecosystem: Environmental > Aquatic > Marine > Hydrothermal vents ...
CTCTCTCTATTGTAAACATAATAAAAGTGTATCTTAAAAGATACAACTTTTCAAGCTCTACTTAAACCCAACACTCAAACTAGCTCCGATAATCTCATATCCTATTACATGGGGAGGTCCTTCCCATCCACGGTAGAGGTTGGCGACTATGACGGCTATTCGTCTGCTTCCTTTTATGGGGAGAAAACCTAAAATCTCTCTCTCTAGTAGATGTGAATCTTTGTAGCTTTTTTGGTTTATAATCTTTTGACCTTTTAGTTTGGAGGTTAGATAGAGTGTTGAGTTTTTTACAAACTCTATTCCCCAATCTTTATTGTACTCTTTTTCTGTTTTTGAGGTTGGTTTTAGCCTGTCATTACGGTAGTGTAACGCTCCTGTTCTGAGGGAGAAATGATTGTCAAATGGGATGTTTTGTTGGCTTAGTTGATTTTCTATTCTCTTGTGATGCTCATCCCAAAAAGTTTTGAAATTTATATGGGTGATGTTCTCTTCTATTTTGTACTCATCACGCCATACTATCTCATCAGTTACCAAATCTTGGATGAGGGTCTCTATGTGTACCATGTCTCTGGGGTCGGTATCATACTCTATGGCATAGGCGATTTTTTTATTGTTATAGCCGAGTACATAGAAGGTATCATGGAGAAATGGGGCTTGTTTGATGCCTGAGTCATGAGAGGTGAAGATATTAAAGGCATTCTTTTCAAAATTTATTGGTTTTGGATACTCTAAAAAAACCACCTCTTTTGGGATATTTATCTCTTCTATTTTGCACTGGTGTCCATTCTCTTTTATGGTGCGTTTGGTTGCTTTTGTGACATAGTTCAAAATCTTATTTAGCTCATTTTTTTTATATGAAGAGGTGATATGGGTGCTATCAATGGTGACGACACAGTTTTTATTACCATAGTTTTTCACCTCAACGGTTAGACCTTTTATGTTGGCTAGATTGACATCCTTCCCTTTAAGAGAATCATCATGAGAGTTGATTTCATGCGCCCATGTTACGGCTGAGATATCAGCGTCTATACTGTAGCTAGAGATTAGAATTTTTTGGAGTTCTATGCCTTTTTTTTCCATCAAATCGGCTTGGGGATTTGCTACAGGGATATAGAGGGAGAAAAAAGAGGCGTGAGAGGCAAGAAGGGATTGAGAAATAAGAATGAAGGGTATTGAAAATTTCCATTTAGATAGAAACATGGTTTTCCTTTTATTTAAATTGGGTCGAATTATATCTCAAATTTTCAAGATTATTTTTTATAATCTAAAAATAGTGACAAATTTAAAACTTGTCACCATCTTGGCTATACTATAGCCTTTTTTTCTGAATAACTCTTCTAAGTCTACTCATACGATTTTTAGGGGCAGGGTGGGTAGAGAGGTATTCTGGTGGTGTTTTTCCACTTTTTGCAAACTTCTCCCAAAAGGTTAACGCTGCTTTTGCATTGTATCCTGCTTGTGATGCAAGAACCACACCGATGTGGTCAGCTTCATACTCTTGGTCTCGTGAGTGTGGTAGCATGACACCAAGTTGTGTTCCTACGCCAAATGCTTGCATGACCAGTGCTGTGTTTGTGGGGCTTCCTTTTCCAATCATGACAGCTTGAAGTACCGTTCCACTTGCTTGGGCGAGTTGTCCTCGGCTCATTCTCTCTGCTCCATGTCTTGCCAAAGCGTGACCAATCTCATGACCCATTACGGCAGCTAACTCATCGTCATTGGCGATATATTTAAAGAGTCCTGTATAGATAAAAACTTTACCACCTGGAAGACAAAAAGCGTTGGCTTGTTTGTTATTGTCGATGAGATAAAAATTCCATTTAAACTTTCTTGCGATGGTATATTTCTTGTTTGCAACTTTGGCAATTCGTTGTCCCACACGCTTGACCATTGCTGTTTTTCTTGTATCATTGCTGATTCTCTCTTTTGATAATACCTGTTTGGCACTCTGATATCCCAACTGCATCTCCTGTTTTTGGTCCATCATAATCAATTGATTTCGTCCAGTTATGGGGGCTTTAGTACATCCTATGAATAAAAGTGCTAAAATAGCACCCATCATTATTTTTTGAAGTAATCTCATTTTTATCCTTTATAAAGTATAAAAGATTATACCAAAGATAAGTGAAAATAACAAAATAGGATTAAAAGTGTTTAACATTGTACTGGTAGAACCACAAATACCACCCAACACAGGAACAATAGGAAGACTCTGTGTCAATTTAGGAGCAACGCTTCATCTTATTGAGCCTTTGGGATTTGATATTGATGATAAAGCTGTCATCAGAGCAGGATTGGATTATTGGAAAGATTTAGATTTGGTGGTTTGGGAGAGTTTTGATAAATTTTTAGAGGCACATCCTATTGGAGAGAATACTCACTTGTCAACAACGAAGACAGATAAGCTCTATTTTAATGCAGGGTTTCAAAAAGATGATTATATTCTGTTTGGTTCAGAGACAAAAGGGATACGAGAGGATTTACTACTAGAGAATAAAGATCAGTGTATCACCATTCCCATGGGAGGAAAAGGAAGAAGCCTTAATTTGGGAGTAGCTGTGGGAATAGTGACCTATGAAGCGTTGCGTCAAAACTATGATGGATTTGAAAAAATTACCATTAAAAACAAGTTAGAGGAGTGTTAGATGGCGATAGGTGATATCTTATATATGGGGGCAGTATTTCTGTTTGCCTATATGACTTTTGTGATTATTAGAGGTAATTTTCAGCGTAAATTTGATGCAGACGGAGAGCGTTTTGACATGAAAAAAAAGAGAGAATTAGAAGAAAAGAAGAGTTAAATAAGCTCTACTTTTCAAGCCTTAGTCTCTAAAGACCAAAACCCTCTTTGTATAACAGGCAATATAAACATCTTTGTCAAGTGCAAAATTATTATTTAAGTAAATAACTTTAAAATCATAATCCCTATTGCACTTGTCCAAAGTGTACTGTTTCGACTCTCCAGGTTCAAGCTCTTGTGAGTAAAGTTTATCATCTCCCCAGCTGGTACTTTTTGAACGTCTGATATAGATATCTTTAATATCAGTATTGGAGGAGGCACTGTTTTTAATCTTAATAACCCCTTCATTTTCATCGGTCACACCACATCCTATAAAGATGACGATAGAGACAAAACTTAGTATCAAAAATTGAAGTATTTTCATTACATATCCTTTATATTAAATTAAAAAATAAACCCATAATATATTATAACAGAATAAAATGATAACTTACCTATCCAATCATTTTTTTAAATGCTTCAAGTAGTATCGCAATAATTCCTTTTGGCTTAATGAGTTCGGATATAAACTCATCATAAGATAGCTCCTCCTCTTCTAAAAAGCCTAATAGATAGACAAGTGATTTCTCCATACCATGTTTTTTTTCAATGGCTAAGAGTGAAGCATAAAGCTCCTCGGTGGCATCAATAACATTTTGAGGTGCAGCACGTCTAAAGGCTGTTAGAGAGTTGATGCTTCCATCTGAGTTTAGTTTGGCTTCTAAATCGGCAATAACCCAATAGTATCGTCCATCTTTTGCTAAGTTTTTAATAACGCCTGAGATAGGTCTTCCTGCCAATAGGTTTTGCCAAACAAGATAGAAAACAGCACGTGGCATATCGGGATGTCTTAAAATATTATGAGGTTCTCCCATAAGTTCAGCCTCACTATAGCCTGAAACTTCGGTAAAATTTTTGTTAATAAAAGTGATATTCCCCTTAATATCTGTCTTACTTACAATAAATTTTTTCTTTGAGAATTTTATCTCTTCATCAATAACAATTGGTCTATATATCATAATTTACTCTTTCTTGATAGAATACTGTATTTTATCTTAACAAAAAAAATTAAATGAGAGACTGAAAAAAGTGAGTTTTTTTAATATAATTAGAAATTATATCGGTTTCCCACGGAATAGAGTGGGAAAAATAGTTTTAAATTATTAGTTTCTGTTTTTACCAGCAATAATAAAACGAAGCGCATTTAGTTTGATAAATCCTTCTGCATCACTTTGGTCATAAACATCATCCTCCTCAAAAGTTGAGTGTGCTTCTGAGAAGAGTGACTTCACTGATTCTCGTCCTACTACCATGACATTTCCTTTGTAGAGTTTTAGATTAACTGTTCCCTCCACGTGTTCTTGTGTGGCATCAATAGAGGCTTGAAGCATTTCACGCTCTGGCGACCACCAGTAACCATTATAGATAAGTTTTGCATAACGTGGCATAAGCTCATCTTTTAGGTGGGCAGCTTCACGGTCAAGGGTGATAGACTCAATCGCTCGGTGTGCTTTTAGCATAATAGTCCCCCCTGGGGTCTCATAACACCCACGGGCTTTCATTCCTACATATCTATTTTCTACAATATCAATACGACCAATTCCATGTTTGTTTCCATATTCGTTAAGTTTGGTAAGAATGGTTGCAGGAGACATCGCTTCACCATTAATAGCAATTGGGTCACCGTTTTTATACTCAATTGAGATGTATTCAGCCTCATCAGGAGCATTTTCAGGGCTTACTGTCCATAACCACATATCCTCTTCAGGCTCTTTTGATGGGTCTTCAAGTACCAACCCTTCGTAAGAGATATGAAGTAGGTTTGCATCCATAGAGTAAGGAGAGGCTTGACCTTTTTTCTTCTCGATTTTAATACCATGTGTCTGGGCATACGACAAAAGCTTCTCACGGCTATTTAAATCCCACTCTCGCCAAGGAGCAATAACGGCAATATCAGAATTTAATGAAAGATAACCCAGTTCAAAACGCACTTGGTCATTCCCTTTTCCTGTCGCTCCATGGCTTACCGCATCAGCTCCTGTTTGGGAAGCTATCTCTATCTGTTTTTTAGAGATAAGGGGTCTTGCAATAGAAGTACCAAGCAGATACTCACCCTCATAGATAGTATTGGCTCTAAACATTGGAAATACAAAATCTTTGACAAACTCTTCACGTAAGTCTAAAATAAAAATATTTTCAGGTTTAATTCCCATGTCCAGTGCTTTCTGACGAGCAGGTTCAACCTCTTCACCTTGACCTAAGTCTGCTGTGAATGTTATCACTTCACAATTATACTCATCTTGAAGCCATTTTAAAATAATACTGGTATCAAGTCCACCAGAGTATGCGAGTACTGCTTTTTTAATCTCTTTTTTTGCCATTATTGTCCCTTTGTTTTTTTCTAATTATAAATTTCACGGATTTTATCATATATTCAGTTAAGTTTATTGGAAAAAGGTGCATAATTCATCTTAAAATTTAACTTTAAAGGAGAAGTGGTGGAAAAAGAGATGGTTTTATATATGGTATTGGGTTTTTTTGCACTAATATTTCTGTCCAAGTTTTTGGAATCTATTTTTAATTTCTTTTCAGGCAAGAAAAAATATGAAGAGAGTAAGTCTCTATACAATGGGGTCAATACAAAAGTAAAACCCTATCTTATCTCTTTAGAGAAAAAGTTTGAAAATGACCCAGAGTCAGGCAGTAGCTTTAGTAACTATGTGCATGAACTTGTCAAGGATAAGTTTTCTCATAAAGATGAAAAACGTGTTGAAAAAGCGATTGAGAAGTGCTGTTCCGATTTTTCTAAGGCAGAGTGTAAAGAGGATTTTTGTTTAGAGGGTTCTGGAATCTCTTGTAAAAAGGAGAAAAAATAAAAAAAGCACTAATTCTACTTAATATGGGGGGAGCAAACAGGGTTGATGAGGTAGAGATGTTTTTGCAAAATATGTTTGCAGATAAAAATATCTTGACGATGGACAGATATACACGTAAATTGGTAGCGAGTATTATCATCTATAAGCGATTAGAGGATGTCAAAGAGACATTTGTAACGCATTTAGGAGGAAAATCTCCACTGCCTAGCTTGACCAATGAGCTTATCTCTAAACTCAAAGAGAAGCTTGATATTCCCGTGGCTCCTGCCATGAGGTATGTTCCCCCTTTTGCTACCGAGGCATTAGAAGGGTTTAAAAAACAGGGTATAGAGGAGCTTGTTTTATTTCCGATGTATCCTCAGTACTCTACCACTACTACACTCTCATCAGTAGAGGACATAGAGCAACGTTGTGAGGCTTTAGAATATACTCCTAAAATATCGGTAATAGAACCCTATTATGATGATTATGATTATATTCGGTTGATTGCAGATAAAATTATGGAGGCGATAGGAGATAAAGAGACCAAAGAGTATGATTTGATTCTCTCAGCTCATGGTTTACCATTAAGTATCATACGAGATGGAGACCCTTATGAGAAACAGGTAGAATCAAATGTTTCAGCACTGAAAATATATCTACATGAGAGAGGAGTGGTATTTCATAATATTAAACTTGCCTATCAATCCAAAGTTGGCTCTTCGGCATGGCTAGAGCCAAACTTGGTGGATGTCTTGCGTAATCCACGACATCGAAAAGTGCTTATTTATCCTCTTGCGTTTACTGTGGATAACTCGGAAACTGTGTATGAGCTTGATATTGAGCATAGAGAGATAGCCCAAAAGATTAAGTATGAAGATTATATTGTTGCTAAATGTTTTAATGATGATGATGGCTTTGTTGATTTGATTGTTAAAAAAGTAGAGTCGCTGACATGAATACGATAGAGAAGAGTTTTGAGGGCTATTATGAAGTTAAAAAGTCAAAGTTCATTGCTCATTTAGTACCCATCTCAGAGTATAAAGGGTTACAAGAGAGATTAAGAGAGGAGCATCCAAAGGCACGTCATGTGGTCTATGCTTTGCGTTACCTCAATGAGTTTGAACAGGTAGTAGAGAACTCTTCTGATGATGAAGAGCCAAAGGGAGCCGCAGGAGTTCCCTCTTTAAATGTGTTACGAGGAGAAAATCTTATCAATGTAGCTGTTCTAACAGTACGCTATTTTGGGGGAACAAAGCTTGGTATTGGAGGTATGGCAAGGGCATATGCCAGTGCTGTTAAAGCAGTTGTTGCTAATTCTAATGTTGTTTTATATGAAAAGATGTTATCATTGCAGTTCAGCACCACCTATAGCGATATTCAAAAAGTAGAATATATTTTAAAGAAATTAGAAATCTGCGAGATAAAACGAGAATTTTTACAGGATGGTGCTACTTGGAACATAACTTCTACCCAAGAAAAATTAAATCAATTCAAGAGAGAACGTGAATGCATGAGATAGTAAATTATATAGTAGAATTGGTAGGTCAATTTGGCTACTTAGGAATATTTATCATGATGTTTTTGGAGAGTACCTTTTTCCCCTTTCCCAGTGAAGTGGCGATGATACCAGCAGGTATTTTAGCAGCAAAAAGTGAGATGAATTTAGTTATTGCTATTTTGGTGGGGACATCAGGCTCTCTTCTTGGTGCGTTGTTTAACTATTTTTTAGCTCGTAAATATGGTAGAGTAGGGGTTTTAAAATTTGGTAAATATTTCTTTTTTACCGAAGAGAAGCTTCAAAAAATGGAGAAATTTTTTGTGGCTCATGGCTCTTTCTCTACTTTTGTAGCACGTCTTATTCCAGGGGTTCGTCAACTTGTCTCTCTTCCTGCGGGATTGTCGAATATGCCTCTCAATAAGTTTACACTACACACAACACTTGGTGCAGGTATATGGGTTACAGTATTGGCTCTTTTGGGATATATATTAGGGGAAAATGAGGAGCTGGTTAAAGAGTATACGCATCAAATTGTGCTTGTAACGCTATTTTTTATTATGATTGCTACTTTTTGGTACATTTTAAAACAGAAAAAGAGATTAAAGTAATCAAAAAGATTTAATATTAATGGTTAATATTATTAAATATCAAAAATATCTTAGTATTTTAATGTTTATTTAGGTTATCTGTTAAATTTAATAAAACTTTAATTGTGAAAAAAGTTAATACATCTTATAATAGATTAACCTTTGGGTAAATTTATTTTAGGAGTGTGATGATGAAAAAAATTGTTTTAGCAACTTCGGTTCTTGCATTATTGGTAGTAACAGGGTGTACAGGTACAGATGCGAAACCAGTAGTAAAAAAAGCTGTTGAGAAGAAGGTGGAGAAAAAAGTTGAAAAAAGGGTAGAGAAGAAAGTTGAAAAAAAGGTAGAGAAGAAAGCAGTTGAGGCATTGGGTGCGCCAACTGTTTCTGCCGACTCTATTATGAGTGTTGTCGCACCTGTAGCTACTGCTGTGGTTGCTCCTGTGGCAACAAAAGCTATTATTTCAGGTGTTGCTTCAAATGCAACTTCTGTGGTTGTAGATAAAGCCGTTGAGATTGCTGATGATAAAACGGGTGGTATTGCATCTACAGTTATTGAAAGTGTAAAATAATAGATTGAGAGTAAGTCTCTAATCTAAAGGTGCTGTATCTTAAATGATATGGCATCTCTTCTAAACCTCATAATCCCTCAACTAAACAAGCTATAATGTCAAAAAAACAAGGACAAACCAATGGCTGTAGACCTTTTTAAAAAGAAATTAAAATCATGGGATATGAAATCAAACTAAACTGTGATATGGGCGAAGGGTTTGGGGTATACTCCATGCCATTTGATAAGAAGATTATGCCCTATATTGACATCGCAAACCTAGCGTGTGGGTTTCATGCTTCTGACCCTATGACCATATACAAAAGTGTAAAACTTTGTAAAGAGCATAAAGTGAAGATTGGCTGTCACCCCTCCTATCCTGACCTTGTAGGGTTTGGGCGTAGAGAGATGGATTGTAGCCATGAAGAGATTGAGATGCTTATTCTTTATCAACTGGGTGCATTGTCAGCCATTTGTAGAAGTCATGAGGTAGAGATACAGTACCTGAAACCTCATGGAGCGTTATATAACAGTATGATGAGAGATGAGAATATCTTTAGAGTCATTGTAAAAGCAATGGCTAAATTTGATATAAAATTAAAATTGATGATTCTCTCTTCTGCAAAAAATGATATTTATAAAAAGATTGCTAAAAAAGAGAATATTTCACTGCTTTATGAAGTGTTTGCCGACAGAGCCTACACCAATGAAGGAAGTTTGGTCTCAAGGTCACAAGAGAATGCTGTTATTAGCGACAAAAAAGAGCTGATAGAAAGAGCCAAACTTCTTATGAAAGAGGGAATCGTCAAATCCATAGATGGTAAAAAACTAAAACTCAAAGCAGACACACTCTGTGTACATGGCGATAATAAGTCGGCTCTAAAGCTTATTAAATCGCTCTATAAACTTAAAAATGACCTTTAAAATTATATCTGTAGATACCCTTATGCTCTATTTTGAGCAGGTGATTTCAGAAGAGACTTTAGACCAAATTCAAGAGGTCTACAACGCATTAAGAGGTCTAAAAGGTATGGTTGATTTAACCCCCTCCTACTGCTCTATCTTGGTTCAGTTTGATATTTTTACCTATGACCATGAGCAACTGATAGATATCATCAAAGAGCAGACCATTAAGGGTGATAACCAAATAAAAAAACAGAGTAAATTTATTACCATTCCTACCAACTATAATAAAAATTTAGATTTGTTACGTGTTGCCAATCACAACAGTTTAAGCACAGAAGAGGTTATCGCTTTGCATACACAAATAACCTATCGTGTCTATGCCATTGGATTTATGGTGGGGTTTGCCTATCTTGCCACACTTGACCCCAAAATTATAACCCCCAGACACTCCACTCCACGCAAAAAAGTACCCAAAGGCTCGGTGGCACTAGCCGACAGACAAACAGCCATCTATCCACAAGCATCAGCAGGTGGATGGAATATTATTGGGGAGACCAAGTTTGATGATTTTCATCTCTTTGAGATAGGGGATAGGGTTCAATTTGAAAGGGTTTAAAGTAATCAGTAAGGGGATTTTTACCACGTTACAAGACAGAGGAAGAGAGGGATATAAACATTTAGGGGTCACCCAGTCAGGTGCAATGGATGAGTATGCTTACCTCTGGTCACAAAAGCTATTGGACAATAAAAACGCTAATGCGTTAGAGGTCATGGTAGGCTTAACGCTCGAAGTCCTCAAATCGACAACCATTGCGATTTGTGGTGCTGATTTAGATTTTAAGATAAATGGTGTCTCTAAGCCTATTTGGCAAACCTATTATGTAGAGAAGGGTGATATCTTATCCTTTCCCAAACGTCTCACTGGACAGAGAGCTTATCTTAGTGTAAAAGAGGGGTTTTTGATCAAACAGCTCTATGGGAGTTATGCCACGACACTAAAAGAGAATATTGGTTCTAAATTACAAAAAGACAATCTGTTGGCTTTTATTTCTCATGAAAAATGTCACACAAAACGTCTACAAAAAAAGTATATTCCAAACCACAAAGAGCCTTTGACCTTGCGACTTCTTCTCACTTATCAAAACGATTATTTTTCAAAAGAGGAGCAAGAGAAGTTTTTTAATGGTGCGTATGAGATAACTTTGGAGAGTGACCGAATGGGAGCAAAACTAAAAGGTGAGCCAATTACCCCAACCCAAGGGGGCATTATCTCCGAGGGAATCGCATTTGGTTCAGTGCAAATCCCAAAAGATGGACAGCCCATCATACTTCTAAAAGAGCGACAGACCATCGGGGGCTACCCTAAGATTGGCACTGTTTTAGCGATTGACTGTTTTAAGTTTTCACAACGCTCCATAGGAACGTGTGTAAGATTTGAGCCTATTACGCTTGAAGTGGCAAGAGAAGAGATGAAAAAGTTTAACTCTCTCCTCGAATCTGATAGGTAATATCACCAGCACCAAAAGCAGTGATAAGGTCTTCACGATACTCCACAATAATGTTGTTGTTTTGA
>Ga0256914_1004306_pt1 | contig 10746 bp, 9 predicted proteins | sample HulkmetaG_FD_191571 | JGI IMG/M metagenome (GOLD analysis project Ga0256914, IMG submission 191571) | Hydrothermal chimney microbial communities from Main Endeavour vent field at the Juan de Fuca Ridge, Pacific Ocean - Hulk | ecosystem: Environmental > Aquatic > Marine > Hydrothermal vents ...
TCCGTTTTTAACACGTTTCAAATTCCATTTCGACAAAATAGTTACAGTATCGTTTTCCGAAACAGATTCGGAATAATACAAAATACCGGAAACGAGCATATTTCCGTTGCGGTCATACAGGTTTAAAACCGTATCGTTTTCGAAATAGATAATTTTATAAAAGCCATTTTCAAACAAAACCTTGCCTGCCGTTCCGTTCTCTTTTACATCATCAATTTTCACCTCCGGCAAAAACGAGGGATCGTTGTTAATTTTAAATTCAAACTTTAAATCGTCAATAAAAATGTCGCCTTTTTTACGGTTGTTCCACAAATAGGCTTTTACCATTCCCGTACGGGTTATTCCGGCAGGAACCAAAACGGAGCCCGAAAAGGGAAACCAATGGTATCTGTCTTTTACGGCTTTGGACAAGTCAATACCCATCCAATATACCGTTTTTCCGTACTTTTCAAGAGTAACAACATACAATCCCGATGAATTTTCGCCGGGAATTTTAACAAAACCGCTTACCTTAACAATGGTATTTTTTCCCCGCACATGTTCAGGAAAAGGATTGTAAACGCCGAGGCCGTACTGCGCCCGGGGCGTTGCCCGTGAACACAAAATTTGAGAGTAAGAAGCCTGATTTTTTACCGCTTTCACATTTATCCAATTAACGGCAGTATCGTAAACATCAAGTCCGTTAAACCAGGTTTGAGCCACAACAGGTGAAATAGAAACCGACAAAAAAGAGATTAAGAGCAAAAATTGTGATAATAGTTTTTTCATTTGGCAAATATGTTACATGCTTATCCTGTATGAAAATTTCACAAGAAATACGTTGTTGTCCGCCCAATTTCCGAGCAAATCCATTGCATTGTCAAAATCGAAAACCCCTTCGCCCGAATATCCGGAGCCACCTTGCGACCACACAAAGTAGAGCACCGAACCCGGTTGGTACTCCCACCGCAAAACCAAATTGGAACGAAATTCGGCAAAATTGAAATCGGGATTACCGAACGAATAATCAGCTTTACCGTCGCCATTATCGTCTATTTCATATCTACCCGATTCTCCGTCAAATACAATTTCATTATCATGGTACTTGTAAAACTGGCTGTCGAAATCCTTATGTTCGGGATTTGTAACCTTTTTAAAGCCGAAATAATCGCCCGAAAAGTAGAAAGGTTGACCCCAATACTGAATTGACAAATCGGGGTTCAAATAAACATTAAACCTGAAATCAACCCTTGCAATATTTCTAACTATGCTTGATGTCAGGTATAGCGGTGTGTTGTTAACATCGAAAGTTCCCACATAAATAAGACCTGTTTGTTGATTTGTGTACGAAGGCTCAACCGAAATTTGCAAAAAGGGCAACGGTTGATAAAAAACAATAAGTCCTGCATTAAAGGAATTTCCGAAATTTTGGTCACTCATTCCAAACCCCATGTGTATTCCCGCACTAAGTTTTTTCGATTCGTTGGTACCTATGTGAAAATTAAAGTTCCAGCTTCCCGGTTCCAACAACGAGGGGCCTCCTCTAAGTTCGTGTCTGTTAAGTTCGTATCCGCCCCGGTGCATACCTGTTGAAAACGACCAATAGTTTTTAAATTGTGTGTCAAAGCCGAAATATAATCCGCTAATAGTATTTCTGAACGAGAAATCCCAATTACTCCACTGCGACATACGGAAACTCATGCTTCTGAAGATGGAAAAAGGCTCCCAAATTTCGTAACTACCCCAAGTACTCTCTTTAATAAGGTCGGAAATAAAGAGGTAACCTTGGTCGTTAATTTCGAGTTTAGGGCTAAGCCATGTTGACCTTACGCCGTAACGCCAGTGTCCTTTTCCTATTTTGGCAATTTCGAACCCGCCGCCGGTACCTTGCAGTAGCCTTAACGTACTGTCAACGCTGTTAATTCCGTCGGGTTTTTGGAAATACCGTTGGGGTGCCCTTTGCAAATCCGTTATAGCCTCATTGCTACCGCTAACGCTGCTTGCCACCAACTTTGCCGACAATTTATAAGCCCTGTTTTTCCAATACTGTGTAATATCGACCCCTCCCGTATAAGCCGCATCGGGCAAGAACAGCAATGCTGAATCGTTAATAAAACGGTTTGTTGCCGTAATCATACCTCCCACGATGGTATTTCCCCCTTTCAGGTCTTTTTGAATACGTGTGTTAAAGAAATTTGTCAACGGCTCTACGGTTTCACGGGAGCGCTTTCCGGCACTGTCTATCAATGCCGTCTCTTTGTTGGTTAACGACTCCATAACTCCAATCGACCAACCGTTTTTTGTCTTACCCGACAATTTAAAGGCTCCGAGAATACGTGTAGTATTGTTCATTTTGGCATATTCGTTTTGCGACAACGGAGGATAATAGTGAGGTGCCCTTCCTATTCTTCTCGAATAAAAGAGGCTCTCTTTGTCGTAAGGATTTGCTCCCGCCGATACAGGAAAGCTAAATATGTTGTTTCCTTCTATAAAAAAGGGGCGTTTTTCCTGAAAATAGGTTTCAAAAGCCGTGAGATTAACCTCGGAGGGGTCGGCTTCAACTTGTCCGAAATCGGGATTTATAGTAAAATTCAGTGTCAGGTCGTTGGTAACCGCCACTTTGCCGTCGAGACCGGCGGAATAGTTCCACGAATGTCCGGTGGCAAAAGGGTTTCCCTCCTCTTTTTCACTTGTTTCGAGGTTTCCCATAATGTATGGAACAAGCTCAACCTCTTTTTTGGGGTTTATGTTATCAATACCCTTTAAGATACCGAAATGGCTCACCCAACCCGAAACCTCTTTGGATACGGGATTCCACACCGAGGTTTCCTGTTTTCTGAAAATTTTACGCAAGACCTGCAAACCCCATTCGTGTTTTATACTTTTTGAGAATCGCAACTGATTAAAAGGGATACGCATTTCGGCAATCCAGCCGTCGTCTTCTATGGCTGTTTTCAGGTACCATTTGGCATCCCATGTAATATCCATTTTATCGTCGCTGGAGAATTTAACGTCACCTTTTACCCCTGATGCCGAGGCCGAAAAGGCAAATGCCGTAAGATTATCGTCGTAACTGTCTATTGCAACCGCCACCCAGTCGCCTTCAAAGTTATCCCTGCGCGAAAGACGGTTTTCAATTTTCAAGGGTTCGGTATCGTAACACTTTATTAAAACATAGAGATTATTGTCGTTATACAAAATTTTAAAAGCCGTTTTCTGCGATGGTTTTTTACCGTTATACGGCTCATATTGCGTAAAATCTCCTGTCCACGGTGCCAAATCCCAAACTTTGTCAATTTTTCCGTCAATATGCGGAGCTTTTCCTTTGATTACAACGGCGGTATAACTTCTCTGAGCCGAAGCGCCCAAAACACTAAACAGTACGAGTGTTACTATAAAGATTGTCTTTTTCAATTTTCAACTATTATTTGTTTTTCATATTTTTTACGTAAAGGTTAAACCGTTCGGGGTGTTTGCCGTGGAAACGCTCGTAAAACTTCTCTATCTCTTTCAAATCTTTTTCGTAGTGGCCGGTAGGATAAAAAACGGGACCCAGTCCTCCTTTTTTATATTTGTAATCGATAAAGGCGAGCACTATCGGGACACCTGCTTTGACGGCAATTTCATAAAAACCACGCTTCCATTCCTTTACCAACGAACGTGTTCCTTCGGGGGTAATTACGGTAAAAAAGGTTTCGCTGTTTTTAAACATTCTCAATATTTGTATTAAAAGATAGGCGGGTCTTCCCCTTTTTACGGGGACACCTCCCAGTTTTTCCAGAAAGTATCCGAAGGGCCATTTAAAAGCTTCCGATTTAATCATAAATTTCACTTCCACGCCAAGATACCAAAAGGCAATACGCCCAACCACAAAATCCCACAAACTGGTATGTGGAGCAACAATAATAACAGCCTTTTTAATATGACCGGGGATTGTTCCCGTAATTTTCCAACCGAAAATTTTTATCAAAATAAATTGCAGCAGTTTTCGCATACCTACAGGATATTGAGGCACAAAGATAAGGTAAAATAGAGGGATGCCCCCCTATGTTTTATTTATTTTTTTCTTCGAAAGCCTTAATAAGTTCGTCGGCAGGTTTACCGAGATATTTCAATGCCATTTGAGCATCTTTAGAAAATTCGCCTCCGGGATACTTATCCAAATACAATTGATAATATTTGGCGGCGTTTTTGTAATCTTTGAGCTGGTCGTCATAAACAAAAGCCATTAAAAAATAGCATATTGCCACCTTTTTGTATTCGGGATAATCATGTATCAATTTTTTAAAAAGAGATATTGTTCGGTGCGGTTTACCGAAATTCATCAGTATATCCGAAGCTTTGAAAAGCATTTCGGGGGCAAGGGTATCGTCCGGAAAAGCTTTGGCGTATTCTTCGTATTTGTTTGCGAGCTCAATGGCTTTTTCGAAATCGATGTTATTGATATTTTCGTTGAACAGTTGCTTTTCGTCCGATTGAATTTCTTTCAACAACTTGCCGGCATCGGGTTTCGAACCGTTTTTGCTATCACCCTTTTGCTTGCATGACGACATCAAAACAATAAATGCCGTAAACAGTAACAATATCTTTTTCATGCGTTTTATATTTTATTTTTATTTACACATAAAACCTTTCGAAAATTCCCTGACATCGCAGACTTTAACGTTTAACCTTTTTTTTGGGGAAAATCATTTTATAATCCACACTTACCTTTCCGTTGCTTATGTCTTTCAGTTTGCTTTTGAGCAACATACGTTTTATATTGGGCAATCTTTCAATAAAGACAATTCCTTGCGTATGGTCGTATTCGTGTTGAATTATTCTCGCCTTTATACCGTCGAAACGTTCGTTTTCGTGAAAAGTAAAATTTTCGTCGTAATAACTCATGTAAATCACGGGTTTACGTTTCACATATTCGTTAATTCCGGGCACACTCAAACAACCTTCTTCAAATTCCCACTCGTCGCCCTCTTCTTTATGGATAACGGCGTTAATAAAGACTTTTTTAAAATCTTTGGTTCCGGGATGTTCGTCGGCAAAAGGGGATGCATCCACAACAAAAAGTTTTACGGCTTTGTTTATTTGCTGTGCTGCAAGCCCTACACCGTGCGAATGGTACATGGTTTCGAACATATCTACGATAAGTTGCTCAAGTCCGGGATAATTTTTATCAATATCCTCACCTCTTTTTTTAAGGGTTGGGTGTCCGTATGCCGTAATAGGTAACATCATTTTTTAACTGTTTTTTGATTCGAGATAAGATTGCAGAATTAATGTTGCGCTAATAGTATCCACGAGCGCTTTATTTTGCCGTTTTTGTTTTCCGATGCCGGCCGAAAGCATTGTTTGGTGCGCCAGTTTTGAGGTAAACCGCTCGTCGTAACGGTCTATCTTCACATCAGGATAACGTTTTTTAAGTTGTTTTACAAAAGGTTCGACAAAGCGGCTTGCATCGGAAGGCATATTATTCATATTTCGAGGTTCGCCCACCACAATAGTCTCCACCTTTTCGTTTTTCAGATAGTTGTCGAGAAAATTCCAGATATCTTTGACATGTACGGTACGAAGCCCGTTTGCAACAATTTGCAAAGGGTCGGTAACGGCAATTCCGGCACGTTTTTGTCCGTAATCTATAGATAAAATTCTGCTCATAATATTTGCTGCAAAATTAACTGAAATTTTGCAACAAAATTACGCTCCGGGGAAGAACATCTTTATCAGTTCTTCGAGTTGCGCAGGCCGGTAAGGTTTAGTAAGATACTCGTCCATTCCCGCCTCCAAACAGTTTTCGCGGTCGTGTTCCATGGCAAAAGCCGTAACCGCAAGAATGGGAATATGCTTGTTGTTACCAAGTTGACTTTCGTATTCTCTTATTTTACGTGTAGCCTCCAAACCGTCCATAACGGGCATTTGGATATCCATAAGTATAAGGTCGTAATCGTTTTCCAGAAATTTTTCCACCCCAATTTTTCCGTTAATTGCAAAATCCACATCATATCCCAAGCGTTTCAACACTGCTTCGGCAAACTTGGCGTTTAGAGCATTATCTTCAACTACCAAGATTTTCAACTTTTTATTTCCCGATACTTCCGACATAATAATATTACGAAATTATTAAAATTTTTAATGCAAAAATAAACTATTGATAACTTTAAACAAATTTGTTTTTATTACGGGTTTTGACAAATATGCGTTAAAACCTTGCGACAACACTTCGCTCTCCTCATTGAGTTTCGGAAAAGACGAAATTGCTATAAATGGCACCTTTTCGTAGGCTCCGTAATTTTTCCTGATTTTTTCCAGCAAAGTATTCTCTCCCTCCATTTCGTTGGCTACCAGTTCGATAAAAACCAAATCGAATGTCAATGATTTTGAATTAAAATTTTCAATATGCTCAATTGCTTCGTTGCCGTCGAAAGCGAGATAAACGATGCCGGCGGTATCGAGCATTTTTTTCATTAACATTCCGTCGAAATTTTCGGGTTCAACGACCAAAACATTCAGGTTTTCGACTTTTAACTCTTCACTCTTTTCATCACTTTTCTTTTTGGAATCCCGTAAGGGTTTTCCCTGTTTTCCTTTTCCCCTCACGTTTTCTTTGAAAGGAATACTAACGGTAACCGTTGTTCCGCGCGCTTTTTCCGATTTAACATCAATAGCTCCTTCCATTTTGTCGATAAGTTTCTTTACCAAGGGGAGCCCCAGACCTATTCCTTGATAGTTTCGTTTGGAATATCCCAAACTGAACTGACGGTAAGGCTCGAAAATATCGGCGAGGTAGGCTTTGTCGATACCCACACCCGTATCTTTAATAATCCACTTAATAATTTTGACATTGGGGTCGAAAACCGTTGATATTTTTATGTATCCCTTTTCCGTAAATTTTACGGCATTGTCAAGCAGGTTGATAAAAATATGTCTTAAAATCTCTTTGTCGCAAGCAAACAGGGGTACACCTTCGTTTTGGTAAACAATATTAATCCCTTTTTCGTCGGCTTTTGTTTTGTACTCTTCAATAACATTTGCAGTAAGTTCTTTAATGTCGCAAACGTTTTGTTTCAGTTTTAAGGAGTCGGCTTCAATACGGCTTATATCAATAATATTATTAAGCAGGTACATCAAATCTTCACCGCTCTGTTTTATATTTTGGGTGTATTCGTAAAGTTCGTCTTCTTCGTTAAGGGCAAATTCGTTTTCGAGCAATATTGCAAATCCTATAATGCCGTTCAAATTGGTACGGATACTGTGTCCGAGATTGGCAATAAGCACGCTGTTTCGCAACAAATCTTTTTTTGTTTTTTCGAGCGACGATTGCAATGCCTTTAAGGTTAACGACATCTCATTAATAATGTTTTTCAGTTCCTTTTTACGTTTTTCAACAAGTCTGTTTTCATCTTTTCCCACAACGGCAATTTGTTCTTTAATCTTCTTTGTTTGCCGTTCCAGTGCGGCAATTTGAGTTTTAAAACCGGTGTTTTTTCTTTTAGAAAAGAGTATCAATACCACAGCGGCCACAAAAAATAATACAGCAAGAAGGTAGTATCCCGTTTGGCCGTAAAACAAGGAGTTGCTTTTTGCCGTAACAAACAGCGGCAAAAGGAACAGAAGTAAGAACAGAACCGGTTTTACATTGCCTGTCATAAACTATTGTTAGTCCGAGATTTTTCAACCACAAAAAGTTGCTCTTTTTTGTTAAGAGCGTATTTATCTATATTTTTCACATGCGGCATATCTCTGTTTTGGTCGATAACTTTCACATTAAAACCACAGCCTTTTAAACGTTCGGGGTAATCTTTCCCGTAAATTCTGACATGGTCGAACTGTCCGAAGTGGCGTTCCCTCTCTTCCGGTGTACGGTAGCGTTCGTCCTCGTATGTTTTCTCCAATTTCAAAGAATATGGCACCTGCAAAATTCCTTTGCCTCCCGGTTTCAGCACTCTGAAAAGTTCGTTCATTGCGCTGACATCGTCGGGAATATGTTCCAAAACATGATTGCACATTATCCAGTCGAAACTGTTATCTTTAAAAGGGAGTTCCAGCAAATCGATAACCTCGACACTGCTGTTGTAATAGAAACCTTCGTAATATTTGGTGCCGGGATGATAATCGATATTTTTAGCCTTTTTGAAAACCTTGTAAAGAGCTGGTTCCGGAGCAATATGCAAAAAAGATATTTTCTCGCGGAAAAATGGTGTTTCATATTTCAAATAGAGATAAACAAGCCTGTCGCGGTCGGTACTCTGACAAAAAGGGCATACATCGTTTTCCCTTCGCCCCGCCCCTACTATCTCCATATCTTCAATAACTTTCAAATCGAATCCGCCCGGCAGCATTTTTCTGAAGCCGTATCCGCAAACGGGACACTTGTAGCGGGTACCGAAATAGTATGCCCCCCTGAGACCGAGATAGAGATGTTTCAGTATATACCCGAGCTTGGGCGGAATAATCTTTTTCAATTTATTTTGCATCAGTACTTCACTGTTTTTTCAATACAATTACCCTTTTTACGTCATCTCCGGTATTTAGTTTCAATATGTAACATCCCGCATCTATTTTTCCTGTTTTAAGAGTAAACATGTATTCGCCTCGTAATGGAACAATTTTTTTTGAACTCATCACCGTTTTTCCGGTAATATCAATCAATTCAACAAATATTACACCTGCTTTCAAAACGTTTTGGTCTGATATTTTCACGGTCAAATTATAGCAAAAAGGAATTGGATAAACCGCTATTTTGTTCGAAAGTTCTCCTGTTTCGCCGATATTAGCATGTGGGTCGTGAGATTCGAAAGCTCCCGCATCGAAAAAGGTATGAAAAGGGCGAGAGCGGTTCAGAATATCGAAAATAACACCTTGCGAGGTAAGGTCTTGTCCGAAGTTAACGGCTGCCGATGAGGGCTGAAGGTCAAAATTGCCGTTTACATCATCAACAAACTTGACTTGAGCATTTGAAGGTTTTAAAAAATTGTTTTGCGCCTCAACTCCCGAAGAGGTGTTAACATTTATGTAAGCCTGATTTCCTGCAACCGGCAATTGCCCCGGTGCCGTAATGATATTGTTTAAAACAAATATCCGGGACATGTCGTCATTGGCAAGTGTAACACCAAAGGATTTGGGTTCGACTATTGTGTTGTTGTACAAACCCAAGAGAGCCCCCTGTTCCGTAACCACATTTCCCACATAAATACCATGTTTAAAATCGTTGGGGTTACCCGGATTGTAAGTTTGTCCGGCACGTACAATCAGGTTGTTGAAAATATCATGATTGCCCAATCCGAAGACATCAATACCGTCACCCTTGCCGTCGGAAATTGTGTTGTTATATGTTTTGCACTTGCTTCCTCCCCCGAGGAGTATTCCCGACATCTGTCCGGGATATTCCGCTTGCGAATCGAATTTGATTCGGTTGTCGTGTACACTGCAATTCACCGTTGCCGAACTTACCTGAATACCGTCCCATCCCGTGTTTTCAACAATGTTGTTAAAGATTTTAACGCCCTCGATAACGTGGGGTAATACGGTGGTATCGCAATCGGGCAGATACTGTCCCGTATATTTCGAGCTGCCAATGTAGAGGCCTTCGTCTGCGGTATTGTGAACATAACAGTGGTGCAACCAAAAATTGCGCATGGTAAATTTTCCGCGCGTGGCTTCGAAATTATCGCACGAGGGGTCGGTTTTGGCATAAACTCCCGCTATTGCGGTATTAGCCACCTCGACAAAAGCTATTTCGATGTCGGTACTCATTTCGCCCACCGAAATACCTGCACCGTTGGCTACCCTTTGCACTTGAATACCGTAGTCGATACCCTGACGTCCGTTTCCAAGTAATTTAACATAACTGTCGTTTGCCATTTTAATTCCGAAATAGTGTTCGGTATTAATAATTACGGCTCCCTCTTTGTTAATAAACGTAACGGGATGCGAAGCGGTGCCGTGGACATTTTTTATAAGTAAAAAATCTTTTTCGCCGGCAAGCAAACATACTGTTTCACCGGGTTGAATTTCCATTTCGTCACCGTCAATGGTAAAAATATCCGGGGGTATTTCGCGTGAACAATTTTGCCCGCTTACCGTAAATGAGAAAGACAAGGCGGCAAAAAAAACAACCGTTTTGAATATTTTCAGGTTCATACGGGTCAACTTCCTCGTTTTGCTCTTTCCCAGTTAACGCTTTGTTGCCCCTTGAAATATCTTATTATACCCATAAATACGGCATAATTCATTATAAAGAAATAGTAGGGGACAAAAAGAATTTTAATGCTTATTTTACGGTTTTCCAAATACCAACCCACTAATGCCATAACATAAAAGAGGACTTCGGCATAAAACAGAAGTGTGTATATATTTGAGAAATCGGTAATTCCGTAGTGAAAGGCAAGGATAAAATTAATAATAAAAATCAAAGGTAACGACAGAGGAGCCAACGTCCAACGCAACACTCTGTGCGAAATGTACTGAAAGCTCAAAATTCCGTATTTAAAGATATTCAAAAGGGGTTTCAGACGCACAATTGATTGTATGCCTCCCGCTGCTATACGGATTTTCCGTTTCAATTCCTCTTTTACATTAGCCGATGCCGTTTCAATGGCATAAGCTTCGGGGTCGTACTGAATGGTTTTTCCTTTCATGGCGATACGTAACGAGATGATAAAGTCATCGAGCAATGTATCGCGTTCAACGGGTTGATACAGTTCGGTACGAATGGCAAAGAGTTCGCCTGCGGCACCTACCACCGAGTAGAGTTCGGCATCCCACTTTTTGAGT
>Ga0256914_1004307_pt1 | contig 10745 bp, 10 predicted proteins | sample HulkmetaG_FD_191571 | JGI IMG/M metagenome (GOLD analysis project Ga0256914, IMG submission 191571) | Hydrothermal chimney microbial communities from Main Endeavour vent field at the Juan de Fuca Ridge, Pacific Ocean - Hulk | ecosystem: Environmental > Aquatic > Marine > Hydrothermal vents ...
GGATCGTTATCCGATATGAAGGTCCCCGGGGGGGGCCGGGCATGCGGGAGATGCTGGCCCCCACCTCCGCCATCGCCGGCATGGGGCTGGACAAGGACGTGGCCCTGCTCACCGACGGCAGATTCTCGGGAGGAACCCGAGGCGCCTCCATTGGACACATCTCGCCGGAAGCCGCCCAGGGGGGTCCCATCGCCGTCGTCCAAGAGGGAGATGAGATCCTTATCGACATCGATGCCAAACGCCTCTCCCTCCTTGTTCCCGAAGAAGAAATTGCCGAAAGGCTTAAAAAATGGGTTCCCATCGAGCCCAAGATCAAAACGGGATACATGGCCCGTTACGCCGAGATGGTAACCTCGGCCGATACCGGTGCGGTCTTTAAGGCCTCGAGCAAATATTGACAAACATCCCCCAACGTGGGATAGTGCAACCCCTCGAGGCGAATTAGCGCCTTCAGAGGGGGAAGGGAGTAATAAAAATGGGCTTCTTTTCGAAACTTTTGGGATTGGAAAACGCCCCAAGGGAAATTCCTAAATTGGGGCGAAATGATCCCTGCTGGTGCGGAAGCGGGAAAAAATACAAAAAATGCCACATGGAGTCCGATATGCGAAGGCTCTCCAAACTGCGGGCTTCCCGGTGTACCACCAGTTCTTGAAGTCGTTAGATCGAAATACCGTGCGTATTTCAAGTGTATCTTTCTCCTCTTTTTAGTCACCTTTTTATTACCCCTATCAGTCATTGTATTGCTACAAAAATTCAGGTATAGAAGTAAAATCCAATTTTTTCTCGGGGAGTGCTTATGTACGACTTGACGGAATCTAAACAGGCTTTGACAAACGAGGTTCAGCGATTCGTCAAAGAGATGGTCGTAGACAAGGTCAAAGAAATTGAGGAAACGGACGAGTTCCCGTGGCACATGACGGAACACTTCTTCAAACGTGGCTACCTTACCCTTCTCATTCCCAAAAGGTATGGAGGGTTTGGGGGAACCATCACGGATTTCTGTACCGTTGTGGAAGAGATCGCGAAATACTCTGCCTCCCTCGCTCTCCTCATTATCGTACAAACGGTTGGCACACTTCCCATCCTCCTTTACGGCACCGACCAACAGAAAGAGAGATTTCTTAAAGATATTGCCTTCAACCATCGCCTGATCGGATTCGCCCTCACAGAACCGAAAGCGGGTTCGGATGCCGGATCCATTCAGATGTCCGCCAAAAACCATGGCCGATACTATATCCTTACGGGGAAAAAGTCTTTCGTTACTAACGGAGGAGTCTCTCACTATTACAGCACCTTTGCCAAAACCAATCCCCGACGGGGAAGGCGAGGACTCACCACGTTCGTGGTTCCCGCCGATGCCGACGGACTCGTGGTGGGGAAAAAAGACGACAAGATCGGGATGCGAGGGATTCCCTCCACTTCCCTCTCTTTCAAAGAGGTTCGCGTTTCCCAAGAAAACATCATTGGCAAAAAAGGTGAAGGATTTCGAATTGCTATGGAAACACTGAACCGCTCCCGCCCTGCCATCGCGGCCCAGGCGGTTGGAATTGCCGAGGCGGCCCTCCAATTCGCCGTTCTTTTCGCCATGAAACGCCGTCAGTTTGGCAAACCAATCGCTAAACTGGAAGGGATGCAATTCATCCTCGCCGACATGGCCGCTTCCGTCGAAGCAGCGCGAAACCTGGTATACAAAGCGGCCTACTATCTCGACCACAATCACCGTAGCGCCACGAAGCTCTCGGCCATGAGTAAATTTTTCTGCTCCGATATGGCGATGAAAGTCACGACGGACGCCGTTCAGGTCTTCGGAGGCTATGGGTGTCTCAAAAGCCGTCCTCTCGAACGGATGATGCGGGACGCCAAGATCACCCAGATCTACGAAGGGACCAACCAAATTCAACGCTTCGTCGTGGCCGAGCAGATGATCAAAGAGCACCTGGAAATCTACGACCATTACTTCCGCAAAGAACTGGAAGAAATGGAATGGGAGTAGGTTTTAGGTTGAAGATTGAAGTCTGAAGGTTGAAGTCTGAAGGTATTTGGCTAGAAATCCGGTGATTGCCTTGTCAAACCGTCAAGGGCCGGTCCATGGAACGATACTGAATGGCCTCGGCCACGTGCCGGGGCCTTATCTTTTCAGAGGCATCCAAATCCGCGATCGTCCGGGCGACCTTCAATATCCGGTGATAGGCGCGGGCACTGAACCCCAATTGCGCGATAGCCCTTTCCAAAAGGGATTCGCCTTCCCTATCCAACGGGCAGAAATTTTTGATGTCGCGACTCCCCATCTGGGCATTGGTAAAGACTTTTCGATGCCTGGAAAACCGCCGGTTCTGAACGGAACGGGCCCTTACCACCCTTTCTCGGATTTCACCAGACGTTTCCCCCTCTCTCTTCTCTTTTAACGCCTCATAAGGAACGGCCGGCACCTCGATCTGGATATCGATGCGATCCAACAAAGGGCCTGAAACTTTCCCCCGATAGCGACGTATCTGGAGAGGCGTACAGGTACAGGTATGGGTCGGACTCGCAAAATAACCACAAGGGCAAGGATTCATCGCCGCGACCAACATGAACCTGGCGGGATAGGTCAAAGAAATGGCCGCCCTTGAAATCGTCACCTTCCCATCCTCCAAGGGTTGCCGCAACACTTCAAGAACATTCTTCTTGAACTCTGGAAGCTCGTCAAGGAAAAGAACTCCATTATGGGCCAAACTTACTTCTCCAGGCTTCGGGATTGTTCCCCCACCGATAAGGCCCGCGTCCGATATGGTATGATGGGGAGCCCGAAAAGGCCGAACGCGAACCAACGGAACCTTTTCATCCGTCAATCCGGCCACGCTATGGATCTTTGTCGTTTCAATACTCTCCTCAAAGGTCATGGGGGGTAAAATGGTAGGAATTCGTCGCGCCAACATCGTCTTCCCCGCCCCCGGGGGACCAACCATCAGGACATTGTGTCCTCCGGCGGTCGCGACCTCCAAGGCCCGTTTGGCGTGTTCCTGTCCTTTGACATCCGAGAAATCGACTTCCTCTTCAATAGAGGCGTCAAACGCCTCAAAGGAAGCCACCTGTGAATCCAGCATCTTCTCTCCATTCAAAAAACCCACGACCTCATGAAGATACTCCACCCCATAGACGGTCACACCCCGCACCACCGAAGCCTCTTTCGCGTTTTTCTTCGGAAGAATGATCCCTCTCAAACCTTGTTCCCTTGCGGCCAGGGCCAAAGGAAGCGCCCCTTTGATCCGGCGAATACCTCCATCGAGAGAAAGTTCCCCCGCCACCATAAAATGGACACACCGATCAGATGAGACCACACCAGCGGCGGCGAGGATTCCCACGGCGATGGGAAGATCGAAAAGGGTCCCCTCTTTTTTGACATCCGCCGGTGAAAGATTGATCGTAATTCGCCGCGGCGGAAATTCATAGCCGGAATTCTTCATCGCACTTCGTACGCGATCTTTGCTCTCTTTGACCGCTCCGTCCGGCAACCCCACGATGGAAACATTTGGCAAACCAAGCACCACATCCACCTCCACATCGATGGGAATGGCATCGACTCCTATGACTGCACCCGTTTGAACTTTCGCTAGCACCTTTCCATCCTTGAAATTAGATCACGCTTATGAGAATATACGGACCAGAATGGAAAATCAAGGATTCGAAAGGATTTCCCGTTGGAATTTCGCCAGCTTGAAACCTTCCTAAAAGTCGCGGAGCTCAAGAGTTTCAGTAAGGCGGCACAAGCAATTTTCTTGACGCAACCCACGGTTAGCGAACATATCCGACAGTTGGAAGAAGAACTGAGGACAAAACTCTTCCTTCGGACGAAACGGGAAGCCGTTCTCACACCATCGGGGATCCTTTTTGAAAAACAGGCGAGAAAACTTCTTTCCCTCCGAAAACAGATCATTCTGGAAATGTCACGGTTCTCCGAATCGGCGGAAGGAGAGCTTACCATTGGGGCGAGTTCCATCCCAGGCGAGTACATCCTTCCACCTCTCATAAGCTCTTTCCAAAAAAAATTCCCCAAAATAAAGATAGAACTGGCCATCGCCGACTCCAAGAAGGCCACGGAATGGGTTCTCGAGAGGAAATGTGAAATCGCTTTCACAGGAAGCCCCCCTCATACCAAACTTCTCCGTGTCACCCCCTTTTCGTCGGATAGAATTGTAGCGGTAACCCACGCAAACCATCCCCTTGCGCAAGAATCCTCTCTTTTCCTGAAAGACCTCCAAAATGTTCCGTTGGTCCTTCGCGAGCCGGGTTCCGGAACCCGCAAGGCGGTAGAAACCGCGCTTTCAGAAAAAGGGTTGTCATGGAAATCGTTTCAAATTGGGTTGACGGTCAGCAGCGCGACGGCGGCCATCCAAGCTGTATTGAACGGCCCATTCTTCTCATTTCTCTCCACAAAATCCATCGCCTCTCTTTTAAATTCACACCAATTGGTCGTCCTCCAAGTCAACGACTTCCAGCCCATCGAGAGGAACTTCTATCTCATCCAAGGCAGAAAAGAGCTCCTTTCTCCTATGGCTCAACATTTTTTGACCCACATTACCAGCCCTGGAAAGGTGTCTCCCCCGTGACTCAGAAAGGAAAAGAAAAAGCGGGAGAAATAGCAAGAAAAGAGATCACTTTCTGGCTCATCCTCTCTTTCGTGATCCATCTTGCTACCCTTACCGCCGTGGATCTCTACAATCGAAAACATTTCCTCAAGATCTCAACCCCGGGTCCCATTCAGGTCACGCTTCTCGAGCCCACCCCCAAAAAGAAAACCACCGCCCACAAATCCCCCAAACATCCTGTCAAGATCCACAAACAGAGGATCGTTCGAACGATACCCCGCTCCAAAGTGGTCGTCCGAAAACAGCGGATCATACGACGCATCAAAAAGGGGGCGATCCCTACCAAAAACCCCCGTGAAGAACAACTCAAAAAAGCCATCGAACGTATCAAAAAGAAAGTGGAACAACGTCAAAGCGATTCAAAACCAGCCCGTCCCACACCGGGAGGAGGCGGAACACTCGGGGAGAAAAACATCTTTTTCTCAGTCGTTCGGAACAAAATCATGCAAGAATGGGTCATACCGGAAAATCTAATCGAGGACGTGTACAGCCTCGAAGCCATCGTCAACTTTACCATCTACCGGGACGGACATATCTCTAACGTCTATTTGGAAAAAAGCTCCGGGAATAAGTACTTCGACGAGTCCGTCATCAGAGCGGTAAAAAAATCCGCCCCGTTTCCTCCCTTTCCTGCCAGTATCAGAAAAAACTCCATCGAGATCGGCATCCGTTTCCGCCCCGAAGAGAAACTCGATTAAGACGATCCCCGTTTTGACAAGAGAGGAAAATAAGGGTAAAAAGGGATTTGACTCCCAAATGTGAAGACAACGATGCAAAAAGTAACCACAAGTATTGAAGATTACATCGAAGCGATATACGAAATCACGCGGGACAGCGGAGGCGCCCGCGTCAAGGATATCGCCGCGAAGCTCGGGGTTACCTATCCCAGTATCTCAGGAATCCTGAAGAAGCTCGTGGAAATGGGTCTCGTAACCCACCAACGCTACGGAAATGTTCAGCTCACCCCCGAGGGGGAAAAGCTTGGCAGGGACATCGCGGAACGCCATAAAATCCTCTTCGACTTCATGCACAGAATCCTGAAAATCCCTCAAGAAACCGCCCATAAGGACGCGTGTGGAATGGAGCATTCCATGAGTCCGGAAACACGGGAGGCCTTCCTCAGTTTCATCCGTTTCGTGCAAACATGCCCCAAAGGGATCCCCTCGTGGCTAAAAAACTACTATTATTTCCGGGAGCATGGTGAACGCGCGGAGGCATGTGAAGAGCCCCGCAAAAAACACCGCCGATAAAAACCCTACCCGAATCCCAGCAACCGCCCACCATGATAGAATAAAAACGCCACAATCCAGGCAAGGACCGTCGTATAACTCGCGCTGAACAACGTCCACTTCCAGCTATTCAATTCCCGACGAATGACCCCGATGGTGGCAATGCACGGGAGGTAGATGAGAGAAAAGACCATGAAGACATAGGCGGTAAGAGGAGTCATGTGCTTTCTCAAATTTTCCATCAGCTTCTGGCTCTCGTTTTTCGCCTCGCCTACCTGATAGATCACCCCCATCGTCCCCACCACGATCTCCTTCGCCACCAATCCCGAAATCAAGGCAATGGTGTTCCGCCAATCAAATCCTAAGGGGCGTAAAACGGGCGCCACGGCACGCCCGATACGCCCCGCGTAACTTTTTGAGGCTTTCTCCGCCGCTTTCTTGGAACGCAACTCTTCCATTATATTGGCATGCCTCTCCACCTCATTGCGATAGGCCCGATAAAGTTTCAAGGTTCCCGGATATCGGCTTTCTATCTGTCGAAACACGGCCTCTTTTTTCTTGAGAAGGCCTCCCAAATCGCACTGTTTCGCAGCCTGCTGGGATCTCTCCGCCTGAAAGGATTCCCAAGCCTTCTCATACGCCCTAAACGGCACGAAGGTGGAAAGCCGGTCACGCGGCACCTTCAATCGCGCCGCAATCTCCGTCAGGCTTTTTTCATGCCGAACCGTTTCCTGCCGGAGCAATCGATCATAATCCACGGAATAGGTAATGTGCCTCGGATAACTGCTCAAAAACCATACGATCATGGACCCTGCCAGGATGACCGTTCCCGCTTTCTGGACATACATGGCTCCCCGGTCCCACATGTGGATCATCAAACCCTTCAACGTTGGGAGGCGATAAGGGGGAAGCTCCATCACAAAGGGAGCCGATTCCCCAGGAAAAAGGACAAGTCGAAAAAACCGCGCCATCACGATGGCAAGAAGAATGCCCAACAAATAGATGGAGAAAACGACATTCCCCGCATGTTTGGGGAAAAAGGCCCCCGCAAACAGCACATAGATGGGAAGGCGGGCGCTACACGACATAAGCGTCACCACAAGGATGGTGATGACACGATCTTTATTGTTTTCCAGCACGCGGGTAGCCATGACGGCCGGAACGTTACACCCAAACCCGATCACCATCGGGATGAACGATTTCCCGTGAAGACCGAAGAAATGCATCACCCGATCGGAGATGAAGGCAGCCCGAGCCATGTATCCGGTATCTTCCAAGAGGGCGATAATGAGAAAGAGGATGAGTATATTAGGAAGAAAAACGAGGACACTCCCAACCCCCCCAATAATTCCATCCACCACAAGGGAACGCAGCCACGGAACGGTGATCCACTGATAAAAGAGATCCCCCAGGACATTGAATCCCGCTTCGATCCACCGCATGGGGATCTCGCCCAGCGTAAATGTCAGTTGAAAAGATCCCCAAATGATCAGAATAAAAAAAGGGATTCCAAAAAGTCGGCTTGTGAGGACTTTGTCTATTTGGTCTGTCAGGCTGATACGATCCGTGTAGGTAATCTTAACCGCCTCTTTGAACGCCCCACTGGCAAATCCATAACGTTGATCAGCAATGAGGGTCTCGGGATCGTCGCCCAAGATCTTGGTGATCCGCTCGATTTCCTTATTCACGATGGAAAAAAGATGAGCTTCATCCTTTGCCTCTTTCCTACATTTCCGGATGATCTCCTCATCCTGCTCTAAAAGCTTCAAAGCAACCCAACGAGAAGGATATTTTTCGAGAAACGCTTTTGGTAAAAGATCTCGCAATGTCTCTTCCACACGCCAAATCGCAGACTCGATCTCCTTGCGATAGCGTGGTTTCCGAGGAACGATCGTCAGATTTCCCTCGAGGATCTCCCGTACCTTTTTGAGAAGCTCTTCCGTTCCGATGCCCCGGGAAGCCACCATAGGAATAACGGGAACCCCTAAAAGCTTTTCGAGATAAGGAATCTTTACTTTGAGACCCTTCTTCTCCGCCTCATCCATCATGTTTAACACCAGGATGAGAGGAACCCCCAACTCAAGAAGTTGGGTCGTCAGGTAGAGATTTCGCTCCATATTGGTGGCATCCACGATATTGATCACGGCTCGGGGACGCTCTTTAAGGATGAAATCTCGTGTCACCACCTCTTCCATCGAATAGGCCGTTAAGCTATAGATGCCCGGAAGGTCGATGAGATTGAACTGAAGGCCATCATAGTCGACACGGCCTTCCTTCTTCTCCACCGTGACACCCGGCCAATTTCCCACATGTTGCTTTGCGCCGGTCAAGGCATTGAAAAGCGTTGTCTTGCCCGAGTTTGGATTTCCAGCGATACAGAGGGTATACATTGCCACCTTCCTGCAGGGTCAACGGCGCCACGAGGGGCTATTTCCCCCCCCTTGCCCGTTTATTCCTTCACCTCAACCAACACATGCTGAGCTTCCTCTTTGCGGATGCTGACATGACATCCTTTAACCAATATATCCACCGGGTCACCCAATGGTGCCTCTTTCTCAAGTTCCACCGGCGTTCCCGTGACGAATCCCATATCCATCAAGCGGCGCCGTATGGGGCCTCGCACCTTCATTTTTCGAATAATCCCTTGCTCTCCCGGTAACAGTTCACTCAGCGGTTTCAAATGATTTTCACCCATGATCCCTCACAAAAATGCGGTAGGCAATCCCTCTTCCCAAGGCGAAACGGGACTCCCCCACCTGCACAACGATTCTTCCGCGACCAAACGCCGATAGAAGTTTCAGCTTCACTCCGGGAAAGATGGCCATATCCATGAGACGGCGTTTCATCCCCTCTCCTCCATTCACGCGAACCACTTCTACCTCTTTTCCAAAAGGCGCAAACGGGAGGGGGATCTCTTCTGTTCTCTTATCATTCATGGCATCAAGTTAGGCATCTTTAACTTTTTGTGCCTATTAATATAGTTTCTTTCCCCTATTTGTCAAGAGAAACCATTCCAACTCACGGGAGGAAGAAAATATCCTAGTCCCGATCAGAAGACGAGGGGGACAAATCCCTCCTGGATAAGGCGAGACACGACCGATCCCACGTACACGACATCCATCCCCATCTCATCCAAAGAGGTGGTCAATCCCATCTGATCCGCCAGATATTTACACGCAAGGGGTACAGATCTTGAATCGACAAGCAATCTCAAATAGGATTGGACTTCCTCATCTTCCACCGCTACTCGCTGGCTCGGTCCGAAGACCACGACCCTGACCTCACGCATCCATTCATGCCTCAGACAATTGGTGGCGTAGAGCAATCCTGTCAACAGTTTCTCTTTCTCAGACGTGGAAAGAATGACAAGAACTTTATCACGCATGCCGCTCTCTCTCCTTTTCGGGTCACTCCGACGTCCCCGGATTCAGCTTGCGGATTCTCTCAATGGAAACAGCCCGTCCAGTACTGCCATCGACCGTGACCACTACCCCCGAAACGACGACGTCTCCCTTGGCCACCTCAAACTTTGTCGGCATTTGGGTTAAAAAACGGTGGAAAACAACCTCCCTCTTCATCCCAATGACCGAATTGATCGGGCCTGTCATTCCGAGGTCCGTAATGTAAGCCGTCCCTTCCGGTAGGATACTCTCATCCGCCGTTTGAACGTGAGTGTGGGTTCCCACCACAGCGCTGACACGTCCATCCAGATACCATCCCAAGGCAATCTTCTCCGATGTGGCCTCCGCATGAAAGTCAACAAATATCATCTTGTCCTCAAACGATTCCAAAATTTGATCAATGGTTCGGAAAGGGCATTCCAGACTTTTCATGAAGACCCGCCCCTCCAGGTTGACGACCATTACCTTCTGACCACGGATGAGATATTCACCCCACCCCTTACCGGGAACAGATTCGGGATAATTTGCGGGGCGTAAAAGTCGATCGGAGGAATCCAGAATCGGAAAGATCTCCTTCTTACTCCAGATATGATTTCCCGAGGTGAGCACGTCGATCCCCATATCAAGAAGCTCATCGTAAATCTTGGCGGTCATCCCCATTCCGCCTGCGGCGTTTTCCCCATTCGCTATCACAAAATCGATCGCCTGTTCCCTTTTCCAGGTGGGCAACCACCGTTTCAGTGCCTTCCGTCCGGGTCTTCCAACAATATCACCCAGCAGAAGGACTCGAATTTGAACGCCTTTACTTAGCATAGCCCACAGATCTCAACTCCCGGATCACCGTCACCTTGATTTGGCCTGGATAGGTTAGTTTCTTTTCGATCTGTTTCGCAATATCGTTGCACAACACCACCGCACGGTCATCGTCGATCTCGTCACTCTTCACCATGACCCTCAGTTCTCTCCCCGCCTGGATGGCGTAGGCCTTCTCCACCCCCTTGAACCCTTTCGCGATATTTTCCAAATCCTCCAGACGTCGGACGTAACTCTCAAAGAGCTCAAGTCGGGCACCGGGACGTGCTCCCGACAAAGCATCCGCCGCTTGAACAAGATGATCCAGGATGGTCTGGGGTTTCTCTTCATTGTGATGAGAGGCGATCGCATGCACTATCTCGGGAGATTCCCCGTATCGCCTCGCCAGATCCGCCCCGATCTTGGCGTGGGATCCTTCCACCTCATGGTCCACAGCTTTGCCAATATCGTGCAAGAGGCCCGCCCGCCGCGCCAGTTTCGTCTCCAAATTCAACTCCGCAGCCATCAGGCCACAAAGAAACGCCACTTCGATCGAGTGTTGGTAGACATTTTGCGCATAGCTTGATCGAAATTTTAAGCTTCCAAGCAAACGTATCAACTGGGGATGCAATCCATGAATACCTAAATCAAAGGTAGCCTGTTCTCCCGCCTCTTTGATAATCGCCTCGACTTCT
>Ga0256914_1004308_pt1 | contig 10743 bp, 8 predicted proteins | sample HulkmetaG_FD_191571 | JGI IMG/M metagenome (GOLD analysis project Ga0256914, IMG submission 191571) | Hydrothermal chimney microbial communities from Main Endeavour vent field at the Juan de Fuca Ridge, Pacific Ocean - Hulk | ecosystem: Environmental > Aquatic > Marine > Hydrothermal vents ...
CCGGAGGGAATGCGCGGCCCGGCTCGAGCGTTGGAGTGCACCAGACCGGGCCGTCCGAGGGCGGCTGAACCGGTCCGGCCAGGTCGAGGACATCGGCGAGGGTCTGGCACCGTCGAATGCGCAGGGTCCGGTCGCCACCGGCCGGAAACGTGCCCGGGGGACTGATGAGGCGTGTACCTCGAGGCAGTTTGAGAGGGAGGGGTGGTTTTTGTTCGGCGGAGGAGAGCCGTCCACCCGGGTCGATGGCTCCGGTGAAGACCATGTCGGCCGGTATCGGCAGCTCGAGCACGCAAGAGGCCACGGCCACCGCCACGGGCAACTCGATGGCCCGGGTTGCAGGCTGGGCGCCTGCCGCTGATTCTCCGTATGAGAGGCGATATTCCACGGATACCAGCACCGGCCAGGGCGGCGTCAACCCCAGGTCGTCCAGGGCCTGGGTCACATGGGCTGTCCAGGCCGCAACCCGTTGCTCGGGCACGGGGGGATTTCCAGAATGGAAATGGATGTGCACTCCCGGTTCCGCCCCTCCGGACGGGTCTCTGGCTGCATGGACCTTGAGCAGGCGCGCGGAGGGGCCGGCCTGGAGGATGCCGTAGGTTCGGCCCACTGTGCCGGTTTCGGCAGCGACCAGCTTGTACGCCGTCTCCACCGTCCATCCTCCGGTCAGGGTGACGCTTCCCGGTGTGCGGGCGGTTCCGGTGTGCTCCTCGGTCGCCCCTCGAGGGGTGAGGGTGCGCCCCCCTCGTTCATACCAGGGTTGCCAGTATCGGTCGTGGCACCGGGTGCAGGACATGAGATGGTCGAACACCGCCTGGCTTCGGTCCGGAGACAGGCGGCCGTCCTGGTACGCGTCGAACCATGCGCCAACGTCTGAACATCCGAGCGGGGTCCTGTTCATGGATGGTGCTCACCTCCCATGGTGGTGCTGGAGAGGAGGAGTTGCAAGTCCTCGCCATACTCCTCCCGGAGTTGCTTCCGGAAGGCGTGAATCGTTCCCCGCAGGTGGATTGGGGATACCCCGAGCTGCTCTGCCAACGCCTTCATCGACCTGGGACGGCTCGCGTCCGGATTCTCCAGCCACTGTAGCCAGGCCAGGATGATCTCCTTGCGCTTCGATGCCCGCTTGCCCCGGGCCTCCTGTTCGATCCGTTCGATGAGCTTCCGAATGTCCCGGCGCCGCTCTTTTTGGGCGAGTTGGCGGTAGGCGTCGGCCGGGGCCTCCAGGTCCACTGCCGGCCGGTGCCGTCTCAATGCCTCGGGACTCTCGAGCGGGGTTGCCGCTCGCCAGAACTCGTTGCTTCGCCGATGCTTGCGCTGCTGATCGAGCAAGGCGCGGTCGATGGCGGTGTTGAGGTATTTCCAGAAACTGCTCCCAGGCCCTTGCCTTGGTTCTCCCCCCTCGGCCTGATCGTGCCGCTCCAGGTAGGTCCTCAGCACACTCCGGCCGCAGTCCTTGGCATCCATCACCTCGGCGCAGGCAGCCAGCGCCTGTTCCTGCTCCGGTCCGTGCGCGTCCTTGCCGTGGAGGCGGAATCGGCGGCGGGCGGCTCGATTCACAAGTTCCCAGGTGACCAACCAGAGAAAGTGGTCGTCTCGGGCACTCAGGTGGAAGAACGCGTCCTGGATGGCCCGCTCGACCAGTTCTCCCAACGAGGCTGCCTCGCCCCCGGTCTCGAGATCCCCTTCGGCCGGTGCACTGCCCCCGCCGGATTGCGCCGCCCGCCAGAGCCGCTCCAGCGCACGGCGCGCCGACTCGCGGGTCAGGGCAGCAACCACGTAGGAATCGTCGAGCCATCGCTTCACCTCGTGTTCTGCAGCACGGTACACCAGCAGGTGTACCCTTGGAGCCGCCGAAGGGAGGAGCGCGGCGATGGCCGAAACGTCCAGCGCGTGATGCATCATGGGTGGCCTCAATGCCCACCTCCCGGACAGGGTAAACGGAGGGGGGGCATTGCGTGTTGCAACAAGAAGCGTGTACCAGGGTCCCGGTCAGTACCGGTTTGGACTAGCATCCCCCCCGGCTCCCGTCAAGCCCGGGGCGACTCGGCCGGGCCTCAGGTCGAGCCAGCGTGCTTGCACGGGGTGCCCGGCTCGAGGTATAACCCCCTCGAATGGTCAACTCATGCTTGGGGCGAATCATGAAAAAGCACGGCATTCTCCTGGGGACCCTGTTCTCGGCACTCATGATCGGCTCGTCCGGCTGTGTCAATGTGACCACGGACGATGACGACGACGCTTCCCCGGCGGTGAACTCGAACATTCAGATCACCGACTTCCAACTCTCTTGCTGGTCGAATGGAACGGACGACTACTGGGAGTTCCTGGTGACGGTGAACGACGAGGACGGTCCGAACGACATCGACTGGGTGTGGGTGGAGGTCATCGATGTGAGCACGGTGATCGAGGAATTCGAGGTGCCGGTCGCCGTTGCGGACGGGACCTTCTGCACCGAATTCGGGACCTCGCCGGTGGGGTATGCCATGGATTGCGTGGAATGCCAGGACTATGGCTACCGGATTTCGGCGAGCGACGAGTCGGGGAACATGGCGGAGGAGACCTATGCCGGCGACATCTGTTCGTTCCACAGCGGGTCTCTCCCCGAGGACTATGTGTGTCCCGGGTGGGAGTAGTCCCGTTCCCCGGGCGTTTTTCCTCGAGCCATGGATGAGGGGGCGGAGCCGGGTCCCCTTGCGTCAATCCTCCGTCTGCCTGCAGGCGGTACCTTGATCCAGTCGCCGGGCGAGACGGTCGAAAAGGTCCTTGCGTCGTTCCTTGCGCGGCGCCTTGCGCGGGTCGAGTGCCTTGACCTCGGCCATGGCTGCTCCCAGGTCCCCGTGGCATGCCTCGAGCAGACGGTCGAAAAGCGCCTGGCGGCCGTACCGTCGCATGGCCAGGAGTCGGGCGTTGTCCAGAGGTTCAGAGGCGAACCGCGCATAGGCGTCGGTTTCCAGGGGAAGCTGCAGAAATGCTTCCTGGGCCGCATGGAACCGCTTTTCCCGTTCGGCAAGTTTTTCATCCCTGGACAGATCCGGGTCGGCGTAGAGCGTCTCGAGGTCTTCCAGCACGCCCTGGAGAAAAGTTTCGAACGTGCGGGCGTCCGAGCGCAGGCCTCGAGCACGCCGGGTGTTCGGATGGTCGGGGCCGTCCCGCTGTTCGAAGAACCGAATGGCGCCGACGTCGCCCACGAAGGAGGCAAAGGATTCGTTGAATTCCGCCCGGCCTCGGAAGTAGAGATAGCGATGGGCGCTTTCGTGGATGACCACGTTGACCAGTGTGTCGGGCCGGTAACGCAGCATGCTGGGTACGATGGGGTCTGAGAACCAACCGAGTGAACTGAACGCGCCGGCGCCATACATCATCACGTCGAGGTCCATGTCCAGGAGTCGCTGTCGTTCCTTTTCCGCGTCTTCCCGGTTGTAGAATCCGATGTAGGGCAATCGTCCCACGAGTGGATACCGCCAGGTGTAGGGCTCGAGCCGGTCCTTGGGGCAGGCGGAGATGTTCCAGATGGGGTCTGGATGGACTCCGGAGTAGGTTTCGTAGACATTTTCGACAGGGAGCCCGAGGGTATCCCGGGCGAACGTTTTGGCCTCCTGGATGATGGCTATCCTGGCTCGAGCATCCTCGTCCAGGTCGGGCAGTGCGTCTTCCACGGGCACGCGATGGGTGAGCACCCTCAATTGTGCGACGCCTTGCTTGACAAGGTAGCCGGTCATGCAACCGGAGAGCAGCCACGAGGGGATGGCGAGCAGCAATCCCACGTGCCAGGTTTCTTTCATGATCCTCTCCCCGTCGGCCCGGTCAGTTCCCGGAACCCGACCTGGTCCCGAAGCTGGTTCCGGAGGGATCGCCCGGGCCAGCAGCCCTCGTTCAGCATAACCGTTTGTGCAGGCAAGTCGCAATCTCCGGGAAGCTGCGGGGTCGACGCTCGAGGAATGGTCAGGCAGGGTGCGCCGATTTGGGCACTCCCGGCGGGCGCGTCTTGGCAGCGCATTCGTTGACGGTGGCCGGGGCCGATGCTACGTTGAATTCGCCGGAGCCCTGTGGGGTCCGGCCGACTGTCCGCGACACTCAAACCAGGGTTGGACGGTATCTCCTGGCGCATGCGGGAGGCCTGTCATGACCCGCTCCACCGGCGTTGTGAGTCGATGTGCAGCGGGAAGTTGAGAGCCCTGTGTGGCCCTGGAGCAGGCAGGACACGTTCAACCGAAACAGCAACTGGAGGTCCGAATGTCACAACATCTGTCAACGGCCTTGGTGGGTGCAGCCCTTCTTCTGGGAAGCAGTGCCCTCGCGCCCGCGGCCCATGCGTCGCTGGAGCGCTGGCAGGATGTCAGCTTCACCGTGACCCACAACGACGGTCTCGCCCTGACCGGTGCGAGCCTGGACGGGTACAAGGTCATCGACACGATGGCCGTACCGTTCTTTGTTCTGGATGGCGTACAGTACGAGTTGACCGAGGCGCAGCGTGTGAGCGGTCCGACCGTGGACGGTGCGTCCGGTGCCATGGTGGTCGAGGCCACCTACCGGGTGACGACCCACCTGGGGGTGGTCGATGTGACGGTGAGCCATGCGTTTTTCGATCAGGACGCCGTGGAGGCGGATCTGGCCGAGCTTTCGTCTCGCGTGTCGTTTACCGGTCCCGAGGGGGACTACAGCTTTTTCTGGCGGGTGGATCCCGATCTTCGTGGTGCGGCCGGGGACCGGGTTCAGGTATATGATCGCATCGGGTCTCGAGGGGCGTGGCAGGCGCCGGAGACCGAGCAGGCCGTGGAGCTGGCCGGCGCCCTCGAGTTCGACCGGTTCAAGGTCCGGTTCAACGACGGCCCTGACTTTGCGCACCAGACGCAGCTTCGGGTGGCTGCGCCGGAGTCGGGTCATGCCACGGCCTATCTTCTGGCCAATCATGACGGTGAGTGGGAGACCTTGCCGGACCTGCTTCTTGGCGGCGAGCAGCTTCAGTCGATCCAGCACTATGGAGTCCTTCCGCAGCCCGTGTTGGGGTCCGACATGGTGCTCTGGTACCGTGCCGACGTGAGCGGCGCCTCGGGCGAGGTCGGCCCGGACATGTATGCCACCACGGTGGCCGGACGTCAGGCCGTGATCGAGATGGACAAGATGCCGTCCACGGAGTATCCGCCCGATGTCTACAATCGGAATGGTGAGCTGCTTTCCGTGGAGAGCGCATTCGGAAAGGCCGGGATCACCATCAACCGTATTTTCAAGGATGGGAGCATCCCTGACAAGGCCAAGCTCGGCCTCGCCGAGTTGGATGCCATCATGGAGTCTTCCATGGACTATCAGGCCACCCAGGACACCGCGACCCAGTGGTATTCCTGGTTCGGCATCGTCCAGGACTTCGTCGTCACCGGCGTGCTCGGCGTGATGGCCGACTACTACGAGTATTCTTCCGACGACGCCTATCGGGAAGGCGCCTTCGCATTCTACGTGGGTATGGAGAAGACCTTGCCCATGCTCGAGGATGTCGGCTATCCTCCGCAGGACCTCGATCTTTACCTCATCTGGACCGTGACCCACGAAACGGGCCATGCCTACAACCAGCACCACGAGGACTTCTGGTACGACGAGAACTCCTGTTTCTACGAGAACTCCGCCATCATGGGGTACTCCTATGACGCCTACACCCTCGTCTGGGACTTCGGTCCCAACTCCTCCGCCTCCATGCGCGGCGGCGACCCTGACGAGTACGTGCGGCCGGGCCACGGCGTCGACTTCGTCAACTTGACCGACCCGTTCATCCGCTACCCCTATGACACCACCATCAGCCACAGGCGTGGGCATCACGACACGCAGCAGTTCACTGGCGGAGGGTGCTAGGGAGGCCGCCGGTGTTCAGGACGATCGGTTGGCGGAGTAGGGTCTCAACTCGTGAAATCAGGAGTAAAATCATGATGATAGATGTCAAGAAAAACCTCTCGGGTCTCATCCTCGCGTCGGTGGGACTGCTGGGCGCATGTTCCGTCCAGACCAGTGATTCTTCTTTGAACTCGATGGACGCTTTCGAAGCACGAAAGGCTGCCAAGACCGACGACGGCTCCGTGGCCACCATGCTGGCGCAGCCGGTGGCACCTGAATCGGTGGCCGTGCGCAAGGACCGCCCCGTGGTCAACGAGTGGATGCTCAGCGTCGAGCCCATCAAGTCCACGTTCCTGCTCGGCGAGCCCATCGTGGTTCGCGTGCGGCTGGAGAATGTGAGCGATGAGCCTCTGGAAGTGGCGCCGTTGCTTCAGCCGGAATTCCAGCAGACCCGGTACACGATCACCCGCCTCGAGACGGGTGGGTCGGCGCCCTTCTTGCCTGCTGCGCGCTACCTGACCTTGCCTGCGACGCACATGCGTACGTTCCAGCCGGGCGAATATGTGGAAGAAGAAGTCCGGCTGATCGCGAGCAAGGCGGGCTGGATGTTCAAGTGGCCGGGCAAGTACGAGATCACGGTCGATTTCGACGCTTCCACGTCCGGCGCCAACCTGATGGGAACCCATTCCGCGATCGTGACCGTGCGGGCCGGAAACGAGCAGGAGCAGGCGGCCGGCCGGATCATGATGGAAGGGGAAGCACCGTTGTTGCTCTACTGGGAGCAGGGCGACCATGCCACGGACGGCCTGGCCAGACTGGAGCGTATCATCGCGGACTACCCGGGCACCCTTCATGCGGTCTATGCCCACTTCGCTCTGGGGAGCAACGATGCTCAGCCGTTCTTCAATGGCAAGACCACACGTGAACCTCGGCTCGAGTCCGCCATCGAGCACCTCCAGGCGGTGAGGCAGGCCCTGCGCGCTCCGAACGCTCCAGTGGTTCCGGCCCACATGAGGACCGCAACCTATGAGCGCCTGGCTGACAGCCTGGCCAGTGCAGGCCAGGTCGGTCTGGCGAGGACCGTGCTCGACGAGTTCCTCTCGCTCTATGCGGACGACCCGACCATGGCGGACGGTGTGGCACACATCCGCACCCTGCGGGCCTCCATCTGAGCCCTCCAGTCGGCCCGCTCATCCGGAGCAGCCGTTGCGGCCGGTGAGCCCATCCTCTGAAACCGCCACCCTCTCCAACCAGACAGGTCTTCATTCCCCTCTCCTGCGCTCCTGGGCCTGCCGGCTCGGCCCACCACCTTTTTTGGTTGACCGGACGGCAAGGAACGGGTTTCATAATGCGTCTCGCCGCGCCCTGGTCTGCACGGGACCGGTCGACCCGGGTGGCGTGTGCCCGACCAGGGAGTTTGTGCCGGGCATGGCGGCGCGGTTCGTCTCGCACGGAGGTGCCCATGCGTTTTCCAAGAGCGGGCGGCGTGTTGCTGCACCCTTCCTCCCTCCCGGGTCCGGGGGGAATCGGTGATCTGGGACCCGGCGCTCATCGCTTTGTGGAATTCCTCGAGCGGGCCGGGTTGAGCCTCTGGCAAGTCCTTCCCCTCGGGCCCGCCGGTCCCGGCGCCTCTCCGTATGCCAGCTATTCCGCCTTCGCCGGCAATCCTGCCTTGATCTCGCTCGAGCACTGCGTGGCACAGGGATGGCTCGAACCTTCGGACCTGGGGCCCCCGGCGGAACTGCCCGAAGACCTCGTGGATTTCGACCAGGTCCGTATCACCAAGGACGCCCTCCTGCGGAAGGCCTTTCACACGTTCGGGGACAGGGCGACGGACGCGGAACGTGCCGCCTTCTGGGCCTACTGCCAGGACCCGCTCAATGCCTCGTGGCTCGAAGACTATGTGCTCTACATGGCCATCAAGAAGAGTCAAGACGACGCCCCGTGGTTCGAATGGCCCTCACCCCTCGCTCGTAGAGACCCACAGGCACTCCAGGAGGTGGCCTCCAACCTTCAAGACGAGCTTTGGTACCATCGGTTCCTTCAGTGGCTCTTCGACCAGCAATGGCATGCGCTCAGGGAACACGCCCATCGGCACAGGGTCCAGATCGTGGGCGATGTCCCCATCTACGTCGCCGATGACAGTGCGGACGTGTGGAGCCATCCCGAACTGTTCCATCTGGACGACCAGGGCAACCGGACCGTGGTGGCTGGTGTGCCTCCGGACTATTTTTCCGAGACCGGACAACTATGGGGGAATCCTCTCTACCGGTGGGAGGTGCTCGAGCAGACCGGATTCCAGTGGTGGGTCGAGCGGTTTCGGGTCACTCTCGACCGGGTCGACCGGGTGCGGCTCGACCATTTCCGCGGATTCGAGGCCTACTGGGAGATCCCGGCCGGTGAGGAGACTGCGGTGAATGGGCGCTGGGTTCCCGGACCCGGCCATCGTCTTTTTCATGTGCTCCAGCAGCACCTGGGCACCCTGCCCGTCATCGCAGAGGACCTGGGCGTCATCACGCCTCAAGTCGAAACGCTTCGAAAAGACTTCGGGTTCCCCGGCATGAAGGTCCTTCAGTTCGCTTTCGGAAGCGGTCCGGAGAATGCCTATCTGCCCCACAACTATGAAAAGAACTGCGTCGTCTTCACAGGGACCCATGACAACGACACCACTCGAGGGTGGTTCGAGTCGGCCGAGCCACGTGTGACGGCCGCGGTCGAAGCCTATCTCGGCCCAGGCTCGGAACCGGTCGTGAGGAGACTCGTCCGCCTCGCCATGGCCTCCGTGGCCGATGTCTGCATCGTCCCCATGCAGGACTTCCTGGAACTCGGCACAGAGGCCAGAATGAATATCCCGGGAACCAAGGAGAACAACTGGAGGTGGCGCATGGCCCCGGACGCCGCGGATCGAGGTCTGGCGGATCGTATCCGACACCTCGTGACGGCTTACGGGCGCCTGCCACAGGAAACGGCGACCAGACAGGAATCGCCAGCCTGACGAACCAAGGAGAACGCCATGGGAAATCAGCCTCGCTTTGCTCGAGTCACCTGTTTTGTCAACAACCCGATCAAGTTCGCTTCCATGTGGGAATCACTCCTGGGCCTTCGGCGGCGGATGACGCATGAATTCGCTGCCTACACCGAATCCGAGGGAGGAGGAATGATCCTGGCGTTCGCCAACCACGGAATCGGAGAAGGAAACTACGGAGACGACCCCACCCTGCGCCAGGGGTCCGGCAACGTCGAAATCTCCGTCGAGGTCGACGATGTCCAGGCATGGCACGACAAGGCGGTCTCCCTCGGGTTCACCTCCGTCCAGGCTCCCGAGAAAAAAGATTGGGGGCAGACCGTCGCCTATCTGAAAGACCCGGCTGGAATCCGTCTCGCACTCGAATCCCCTGCCGAGGACTGACAGGCCCCTGGCCTCCGCTTTCGTTCCTCCTTTCCTTCTCCCCCAGCGGCTCTCTACCTGGATCGTCGGGCAGGGGGCGACGCCCATTACCGGGGGGGGCATGACATGGATGCCAGAGTTTCATTTTGCGCCGGAGCCGACCAGGGCCGTGCTCGGGTAACACGCAACCAGGCGTAAATACGGTAATTCCATTGGAATTTCATGATGTTAAGCAGGTCGAGCCCCCGGTTTTCCTGCAGTGGCACCGGGAAAAGTATTTTTCCCATTCCGCCAGGAGTGCCGCACATGGGCACCTCGCCGTCCGGGACCATGACACAGATGTCGCGGTTTCGGGTCATGACGTAACAAATTCGGTGAGTCAGAACAAGGTGGTGTGCCCGGACGCCGGATTTGACCGGTGAGTGGCTCGATTTTTCCTGCACATGGGGCGGAAAAACCCGGTTCCAGCCGGAAATCCGGGTCAGAGAGCGCTCCAGCGGCGTTTGGCACGTCAGTTTCAAGAGAAAGAAGACAAGTTGCTTTACTGGTCGTGCCCTCGGCCGGCCCTGGCGCCAACACCGTTCCAGGCGCCGGTGGGAGGGGTTGTTTTCTGGTCAGATGCGCTATTTGAAGTTGCTTCTACTGATTCTGGTTTGCGCCCGAGTCGCCTGCTCTGGGGACCCGGAATGCGAGGGTGGTCAGACGCCGGACCCGGAAACCGGGCAGTGCCCGGAAGATGGGGATGACGACGCCACTCGGTGATGTGCTTTCTTGAGCAAGGGCGAGCCGCCTTGGGAGGATTCCGGGCGGCTCGTTCTGTTTCTTCCGACCGGGGATCCACCGAAGTCCTGCCGTTCGAATTTTGGTCAGACAGCAACTATTTCAGTCCTGGCGGAAAGTGTCGACCTTGTGGTGTCGCATACCGACTTTCCCTGCACGAAGGGGAGAATAGCTGGTACATATTAATTGGTCGCGATGCGGAACTGGACCGAGGAAAGGTCGAAGCGGCAGCGGGTGAGCGCACTACGCAGGGGCTGAACGTGATGACGGCAGTGCAGAACAGGCGGACGTCGGTCGGTGGAGTGGCATGGACTGAATCTGGGCGGCGCAGGTCGCGGGAGGCGTCACCGCTCTATCAATCATGGGCGCTTGGTTTGGCTGCATTGATGGGTCTACTGGTCCTGTCGGCGTGGTTGTTGAGTGATGACTCGCGTGTGCGTGCGGAGGCGGAGCGTGCAGGTGTGCGGGTGTGTGTGGAGCGAGGGGGGTTGGAGGAGGCGTGTGTGCGTGCGGTGACGGCACACGGGGAGGCGTGTTTCGAGTCGACCTACCATTTTGGGACACGTTACAATCCGAGGAGTTACCTTGATCTTGATCGCTACGTATCCTGCATCGAGGCGCTGAGCCGGGGTGACGGTTCTCTACTCTTTCCTGCCCGTTGAGGGCGTCAAGGCAGACAACAAGCAGACAAGGTGTGTTGGTGTGGTCCGGTGACGTGTGTGTGTCGCCTGGGTGTTGGGGTGGTGCCGTTCGTCAGT
>Ga0256914_1004309_pt1 | contig 10738 bp, 13 predicted proteins | sample HulkmetaG_FD_191571 | JGI IMG/M metagenome (GOLD analysis project Ga0256914, IMG submission 191571) | Hydrothermal chimney microbial communities from Main Endeavour vent field at the Juan de Fuca Ridge, Pacific Ocean - Hulk | ecosystem: Environmental > Aquatic > Marine > Hydrothermal vents ...
TCTGCCCACAGGATAAACTCTTGCCTTAATACCTTTTAATAGGTCAGTTATTATTTTTCTGTTAAAATCATCTTTTAAAGTGCATAAAACATTGGCTGGCTTATTAAGAGCTATATAGATTTTGCTTTCTATTGTAACTGGCTTGTTATTGACTTTTATAATATCTGTTTCTGTATTAATATTAAACCATGGTTCTTTAATTATCTTACCATTAACCTCAACTTTTCCATTAAAAATAAGCTCATCACATTTTCTTCTTGCACCAATTCCACATTGTGCAAGAAATTTATTTAATCTCATTATTCACCAAGATAAGCTTTTTTAATATCTTCATTGTCAAGAAGCTCTTCAGCTTTACCTTCAAGCTTTATTTCACCTGTCTCAAGAACATAAGCCCTGTGAGAAATTTTAAGAGCCATATTTGCATTTTGCTCAACTAACAGAATGGTACCACCTTCTCTATTTATTTCAAGAATAATATCAAAGATAAGCTCTACAATTTTTGGTGCTAAACCAAGTGAAGGTTCATCAAGAAGTAACACAGATGGTTTTGACATTAATGCACGTCCTATTGCAAGCATTTGCTGTTCTCCACCACTTAATGTCCCAGCATCTTGATGTAACCTCTCTTTTAAAATAGGAAACAACTCAAAAATATGTTGCAAATCATTATTAATTTCTTCTTTATCTTTTCTGAGATATGCTCCAAGCATCAGATTTTCTTTAACAGTTAGAAAAGGAAAAACTCTTCTACCTTCAGGAACCTGTGAAATTCCCATTAAAACAATTTTATCAGGTGAAAGCTGGTCTATTCTTTTATTGTCAAAAATAATCTCACCATATTTAGGCTTGATTATACCACTAATTGATAATAGAGTTGTTGTTTTTCCTGCACCATTAGCTCCAATTAATGAAACTATTTCACCCTTTTTAACTTCAAAGCTAATACCTTTAAGTGCTTCTATTTTTCCATAATAAGTTCTAATCTCTTTTATTTGCAGCATTTTATCCACCAAGGTAAGCTTCAATTACTCTTTTATTATTTTTTATTTCAGATGGGAGTCCTTCTGCAATTTTTTTTCCATAGTCAAGTACAATAATTCTGTCAGAAATGTTCATTACCAACTTCATGTCATGCTCAATTAAAATAACAGTTATTCCACTTTTTCTGATTTTTTCAATTAGCTGTAGTAACTCTCTGGTTTCTTTAGGATTCATTCCAGCAGCAGGCTCATCAAGGAGTAATAGTTTTGGTTTTGCAGCAAGAGCTCGGGCTATTTCTAATTTTCTTTGCTCTCCATATGGTAAGTTTGAAGCAAGCAAATCTGCTGATTGTCTAATGCCTACATAATCAAGCAGTTTTTTAGCCTTTTCTACTAATAATTTTTCCTCATGTTGCTGTGATTTAGTTTTTAATAAAATATTTCCAATGTGCGATTTTGTGTGTAAATGAAATCCTATTAAAATATTTTCAAGCACTGTTAAGTTCTGAAATAATCTTATGTTCTGAAATGTTCTGGAAATTCCAATTTTAGCTATATTTTCTGCTTCAAGAAATTCCCCAAAAAGATACCTTGTTTTTTTCTTCATTAAATAAAGATAAAAATATAATGAAAATGCAAATATAAGTATAAAAGGAATTATAAAATGCTCTGAGCAGGCAAAGTAGAGAGCAAAAGCTGTATCAAAAAAAAACATTATAGAGTGAAAACCTCTTGCCCATAAAACTCTCTGAAATAATCTGTATGTTGCAAAAACTCTAAGAATTGCAACAGATATTACAAATAGAGTAAATTCAAACTGAAAAGTTGCCTGTTTATAATAAACTAAATAAAAATACAACATCACAACAACTGAGTAAATACCTATTAAGATTGAAGAAATTTCTAACTTCCTTATATCTTGAGGCTTATCTTCCGGTATTATTTCTTTTCCTTCGAAAATAATAGAGCCTTTTGTAGGTTTGATTAATCCAGTGAGCAGGTTAAAAAGAGTAGTTTTACCAGCACCATTTGGACCAATGATACTGACAATTTCACCTTTGTTAACTTTGAAAGATACATTTGATACAGCTCTAACACCACCAAAATCTTTTGTTAAATTAACTACTTCAAGCACATCTACCTCTTACTAAATGGAATTAAGCCATTTGGTCTAAATCTCATCATTACCACAAGTAAAACACCAAAAATTAAATACCTTGCCTCAACAAGTTGCTGTGGCAGCACATTTCTCAAAACCTCTGTAATTGGTATAAGAACAAGGGTCCCTAAAAGCACTCCATAGACATTCCCCATGCCACCAAATACAATTAAGCATAGGATTAAAATAGATTCCCAAAATTTAAACATATCTGGATGTATAAAGGAAAACCACTTTGCAAAAAAGCATCCACCAACAGCACCTATTGATGCACTAATTGCAAATGCAAGTACTTTGTATCTAACCACATTAATTCCACAACACCTTGCAGCAATTTCATCTTCTCTAATTGCAAACCATGCTCTACCTATTTTCGAATGTTCAAGCCTTTTTATTACAGTAAACACTATTAAAAAAATAGCAAGCATCAAATAGTAGTATTCATATCCCTTTGTAAAAGTATGGCCAAAAATTGTAATTGGAGGAATTCCTGCTATGCCCATAGGCCCTCGGGTAAGCCATATTTCATTTCTAACAACAAGTATTACCAATTCTGCAAAACCAAAAGTAACAATTGCAAAGTAATCTCCTGTGAGTTTTAAAGTGGGCGCACCAAGAACCACTCCTGAAATTGCACCTGCACACAGAGATAAAGGTAATAAAATATAAAATGGCAGGCCATAATGAATAGATAGCAATCCAGCAACATAGGCACCAATACCATAAAAACCAACATAACCAAGATCAAGCAGTCCAGCAAAACCAACAATAATATTTAACCCCATAGCAAGCACCATGTAAAGAATCGTCAGAGTAGCAACTCTTGTTATATAGTTGGCGCTGTTAATAGGTATCCATGGTAAAATTAGAGCTATAATAATTGCAAATATAAAGTATTTTCTATACTTCAAACCTTTCTCCAAAGAAATTTATGAAAATAATTTTTTATTATCACCTGTATCAGTTAAAAAATCATCCTCTTCAAAATTTTCAGCAGCAGCTTCTATCATTTCAGAAAGCACAGTTGCAACTGATTGCTCTATAATATCTATAAGCTCCCCAACAGTTAGATCAGCAACTTTTTTATTATAATCCATAAAAATTTCTCCTTAAACTTTCTCCACCCGCTTTTTCCCAAGCAAACCTGATGGATTAAAAAGAATGACAAATATCATTGCTGCATATGCAATTCCATGCCTGTACTGACTTGATATATATCCAGCTCCAAAAGTTTCTGCCATCCCCAGAACTACTCCTCCAAGCATTGCTCCAGGAACTGAACCTATTCCACCAAGAACAGCAGCAGCAAAAGCTTTGATTCCAGCAATATAACCCATTGTAGGGTAAATGCTGTTGTAATACATTCCTATTAAAACTCCAGCAACAGCAGCCAGCCCTGAGCCAAGTGCAAAAGTAAAAGATATAACTCTATTAACATCAATACCCATTAGAGCCGCAGCCTGTTTATCTTGCGCTATTGCTCTCATTGCTGTACCAATTTTTGTTTTATTAATTATTAAATGCAAAATTATCATAAGTAAAATTGATAAAACAATTATTGTTACCTGTAAATAGGACACAGTTAAAAATACATTTTTGAAAATAGGTATTGAATCGTTTGGGAGGTTAATTGCAAGTTTTCTAAAAAATGCTGGAATAAAATGTCTTGAATATCTTTTTATATCAGCACCCCATATTATAAGGGCAAGATTCTGAAAAAATATACTCATACCAATAGCTGTTATTAATGCAGATAGCCTATCAGAGTGTCTTACAGGTCTGTAAGCTATTATATCAAGAAAAATTCCCACAATAATACATGAAATAACAGCTAAAACAAATGCAAAATAAAAAGAAATTCCTGCATTTAAATATGTGTACATAAAAAAGGCGCCGAGCATATAAATTTCGCCATGAGCAAAATTTATAAGCTCAATAACGCCATAAACAAGTGTATAGCCTACTGCTATTAATGCATAAACACATCCAAGCACAAGACCGTTAACAAGCTGCTGCCAGAACATTTCATCCCTACTAATTTATTTAATCTGAATTTCTGCACCTACCCATTTGCCATTTTTAATTACTTTTATAAATGCTGGTTTCTGGCAATCACCATATTTATCAAAATATGTTGCACCAGTTACACCTTTAAATGCTTTTGCTGGTGAATTTATACTTGCAAGGTATGCTCTAATTTTCTCTCTATTCTTACCAGCATGTTTAATTGCCTGTGCAGCTAACATCACTGCATCATAAGAATTAGCAGCAAACCAGTTTGGCTCTGAATGAAATTTGGCTTTATACTCTTTTATAAATTTTTGAGCAGCTTTACCAGCCTTATCTGGTATAAAAGGTGTTGTTATCATTAATCCTTCAGCATCAGGATTTTGTAACATAATTTTATCATCAAGTCCATCTGCTCCCATAAATTTACACTTAAATCCAAGCTCTCTTGCCTGAGAAATAATGAGAGTCCCCTGAGGTGCATATCCTGGAATAAATATTACATCTGGTCTCAGTGCTCTATATTTAGTAAGAATAGGTTTAAAATCTGTGTCATCCTGAGTATATGCTTCTGTACCAAGTATTTTTAATCCTCTTTTTTTAGCTTCTTTTATAAAAGCATCTTTTAAACCTATTGAATAGTCATTATTTTCATAAAAGATAACCACTTTCTTAGCATGGAGAGCTTCATCTGCATATCTTGCAAGAAATTTTCCCTGGAAATCATCTTTATAAACATTTCTAAAATAATATTTACTTAATCTACCAATGGTAACATTTGTAGATGCTGGTGAAATAGCTGGAAGATGGGCTCTTTTGTAAATAGGGAGAGCTGATAAAGTTGCAGAAGAACATAGATGACCTACTACAATATAAACATCTTTCATACCTGCAATTTTAGTTGCAACATTAGCTGCTTCTTTAGGGTCACACATATCATCTTCAAGTAAAATCTTTACTTTTTCCCCATTAATTCCACCTGCTTTGTTAATATCTTCAGCAGCAAGTAATGCCCCATTTTTAACTCCTTCTCCAAAAGTTGCAAGGGGACCTGTGTATGGGCTTGCAACAGGGATTTTAATTTCAGAAAATGCTAATGTAGTAAAAAGTAGTAGAAAAATTGTGGATAAAAATAATTTTTTCATTTTTACCTCCCGTTATTTTGATAGTGTAAATTAAAAATATTCTTCATTTTCCTCTTTTGCTATTTTTATTTTTCCTGCGGCAATTTCTTTAAGAGCAACAACAGTCAACTTGTTCCCTTCTGGATCAACAACAGGTTTCGCACCTTTTAATAATTGCTTAACCCTTTTAAATGCTACAATAGTAAGTCTGTATCTACTTGGGATTTTTTCAAGACAATCTTCAATTGTAACTCTTGCCATTTTTCACTCCTTAATTTAATTTGTAATTTTTTAAAATATTTTTTACTCTATTTTTCATAAATCTCGCTTTTAAACTATTACTGTTGAATATTGAATTAAGATTATAAAAAGCTTCTTCAAAGTTGTCATTAACAATAAGATAATCGTAATTTAATGAATTTTCAATCTCTTTTTTAGCGTTTTTTAATCTTGTGTTTATAACTTTTTCTGAATCTGTGCCTCTATTTATCAATCTCTCTTTTAAAACCTCAAAAGATGGTGGTAAAATAAAAATAGATACAACGTCAATATCTGTATTGCTTAAATTTTTCTTGACTATATTAGCACCTTGATAATCAATGTCAAGTATAATATTTTTGCCTTTTTGAATATTTTGAAAAACATACTCTTTTCCTGTGCCATAATAGTAATTGTGCACATTTGCATATTCAAGAAATTCATTTTTTGCTATCATACTTCTAAATTTATCATTATCTATGAAAAAATAATCTTTTCCATTTATTTCATTTTCCCTTGGAGGCCTTGTGGTATAAGAGATTGAAAAAACAGAATCATCCCTTGTTGAAAGAATCTTTTGTATTAAACTTGTTTTTCCTGCTCCAGAGGGAGCAGATATTATAAAAATTGTACCTTCAGCCATTATTCTATATTCTGTATCTGTTCTCTGATTTTCTCAATTTCAGTTTTTGCTTCAATTACAATATTAGATATTTCAGGTAAAATATTTTTAGAACCAATTGTGTTAACCTCTCTATTCATCTCCTGTAGGATAAAATCAAGCTTTTTACCAACAGGTGGAGATAGAGATACAGTTTTTAAAAATTTGTTAATGTGACTTTTAAACCGAACAATCTCCTCTGTAATATCACTCCTATCACTAAACTGTACAATCTCAAATTCTATACGTTTTTCATTAATAAGTTCTCTTTGCTCACCAAAAATTTTCTCAATGTTTTTTTCAAGTTTCTCTCTGTATTTATCAATAATTTGCTCTTTTAATTTATCTATTTGCAATATATAATTTTCTAATTTATCAATTCTTTTTAAAATATCATTTTCAAGGAACTTCCCTTCATCCTCTTTCATTAATTTTAAATTGTCAATAGCTTTTTTTAATAAATTTTCTATAAATATCTGAAAATCTAAATCAATATCCCTCTCTTTTAAATCAAAAACACCTTTCATATTAATAAAGTCAACTGTATTGATTTCATTAGGGATTCTTAACTTTTTACTAATAAGCTCAAGACCTTTAAAATAGTGCTCTGCTAAATCAACATCAACTGTAATGTCTGAGTAAAGCTTACCAATTTTTTCAAAATTAACGGAAAGATTAATTTTACCCCGACTAATTTCCTCTCTAATAATATCTCTAAAATTTTTCTCTAATAATGATAAAAATTTAGGGATTCTAAAATTTATGTCAAGGTATCTGTGATTAATGCTCTTAATTTCTATTGTAACAGTGGTATCATCAAAAGCATCAGTTGCTGTTCCAAATCCCGTCATGCTTCTTAACAATTTGTGTCTCTCCTCTTTTTACTAATATACGCACCAAGCGATTGACCAGCAAAGAATGAGCATACAAAAAGTGCAAATAATGGTAAAGTTAGTTTTATACCAAGTAAAAGTCTTGTTATTATAATTAATGGTACTGGTAAATGTACTGCAAGGAACCAGTTCTTTGAAAATTTTTTGGTATTTTCACGCCAATATCCAAAAGGAATATTAAGAAAAAATATGAAAATAGCAAGGTACATTTTTTATTCTAAAACAATCCAGGAATATTTAAACCAAGTCCACCTGTTAATTTTGACATCTCTTCATTCATCATATCTTGAGATTTTTTAATCCCCTGATTAACAGCTGCCACAATAAGATCCTGTAACATTTCAATATCATCTGGGTCAACAACCTCTTTTTCTATTTTCAATGAAACAAGCTCTTGTTTGCCATTAACTACAGCAGTAACCATAGAACCACCTGCACTACCTTCCACTGTTCTTGTAGCAAGCTCCTCCTGAATTTTATTCATTTTATCCTGAACTTTCTTTAGCTGTTTCATCATATTGCCAAAGCCTTTCATAATTCCTCCTGTTTATATTTAATTTTTTCAATTTCACCATTGAAAAGATTCAAAATATCATTAATTACTTCATTTTGCAACACTTTATGTTTAAACTGCAATTTTTTATTTATCTGGAGTTCAACTTTAATATCAATGTTTGAAAAATTTTTTAAATATTTCTCAATCTCTTTTATAAAATTCTTTTCATCAGGAATTAATTTATTAACTTCTAAAATAATTTTCCCATTATCATTATAAAGAATTTTTGCATCAGATAGAAAGCCATAAAGCAAAGGTTTTTCATAGGATAAATATTTGATAAAATCTTTCCAAATCAATTCTTTTTTTGTATTATCAACAGGTGTTCTCTGTTGAGGTTCTGTTAATTTAACTTCTTTTAATTCTTTTATAATCTTATCAATGCTTTTTAACTTAGGTAATTCTAAAATTTTTAATATAAAAAGCTTAAAGTTTATTTCTGGAAATTCAGAAAATTTGATTTTTTCATACTCTTTTAATAGTAGATTTAAAATAGTTTGAATAAAAAATTTATCAAAATTTTTGGCTATTTCTAACATATCATTAATATTTTCTGGTGAATCTTCAATAAATTCTTTATTTTCCGGGAAATAGAGTAATGTAACAATATTTTGCAAATAGTCAATAAAATCTTTTGTTAATTCTTTAAAATCAATGCCTTCATAGGTCATTTTATTCAATATAGAAAAAATTCCCTTATAGTTGCTTTTTTCAATATAACCCATAAGCTCATTAAAAAAAGACACATTGGAATAGCCTAAAATATCTTCAATGTAATCTCTTGCACGTTCATCATAGTAGAAATTAATAACCTGCTCCAATAAGCTTAAACCATCTCTCATTGAGCCTTCACTCTTTTTAGCAACTCTAAAAAGTATATTATCAGGAATTTCTAAATTCTCTTTTTCTAAAATTTTTCTAAAATTCTCCACTATTTTAATTAATGAAATTCTTTTAAAGTCAAACCTCTGGCATCTTGAAAGAATTGTAACCGGAATTTTATATGGCTCTGTTGTGGCAAAAATAAACACAACAAATTCAGGAGGCTCCTCTAAAACCTTTAAAAGAGCATTAAATGCCTCATTTGTTAACATATGCACTTCATCAATAATAAATATTTTATATCTGGAATTTAATGGATAAGTTTTAGCTCTCTCCTTTAATTCTCTAATTTCATTAATTCCTCTATTTGAAGCACCATCAATCTCTTCTACATCCATTGATATTGATTCTGTAATTTCTCTGCAATTTTTGCATTGGTTACAAGGATTTACTGTAATACCCTGTTCACAGTTTAATGATTTTGCAAGAATTCTTGCAGTGGTTGTTTTACCAACTCCTCTTGAACCAGAAAAGAGATAGGCATGAGCAATTCTGTTATTTTTTATAGAATTCATGAGAGTTATGGTAATATGCTCCTGGCCTATAACATCTTCAAATATTTGTGGTCTAAACTTTAATGCTAAAACTTTATGAGTCATCTATCTATTTCCTTATTAAAAAGGTCAGGAAACCTACGGCACACAATCAAAACTGCTACCGCTGCTCCCTTCCGGGCCTGACGGGGTTCACAGTTAGATTGTTGCGTAGGGCCTGACCGAGAACTTCTTATAATTAAATTATGAAAATTGTCAAGGAAATTATTCTAAAATCAGTTTTATTATATTTACAGGATTTTGTGCTTTGTAGTAATGGAATTTTTCTGCTATATTATTGAGATTAGAAACATTGACCTGACATGATTCAAATTCAATATTATTTTTCTGGCACCACTTGATTACTGAATAAAGTTTTTCAATAAGGACAATATTTAAAACAACTATAATATTTTTACTTGCAATTGTTTTCAGGTAGTCTAAAAGATTTTCTATATTTCCTGAAAAACCACCAATAAATACTCTATTAGGAATAGGGAGCTGTTTCATAACATCTTCTGCATTTCCAGAAATAACCTTTACATTATGGCATCTAAATTTTTTCAAATTTTTTTCAATTAACTTTACTCTTTCCAGCTCTTTTTCAATAATGTAAACCATCCCTTTGTAGCATAGAGAAGATGCTTCAATAGAAACAGAGCCACTTCCACCGCCAATGTCCCACATTATTGAGTCAAAACTGAGATTTAAATATGATATGGAAATTGCTCTTATCTCTTTTTTGGTGATTAGACCTTCAAAATGGTAAATCTCCTTTTCTGCTAAAGAGTGGTGATAAAAATTCTCTATTTTTTTATTTACAATGATTATACTGTCCAGTTCTGTTGGAGGTACCCAATTGTAATCATCAACAGTTGAGGATATTATATTTTCATTTGTAGTTCCGAGCATCTGACCTATATGAACAGTAATATCTTTAGTTGGTAAATATGAGTTTTTTAAGGAATTTACAATTTTATTAATGTTATTATTTTTATCTGTGAGGATTCCCACCTTTTCATTATATTTTACAAAAGATAATAATCTGTTTTCATTAAAATTTCTGCCGTGAAACGAAGTATAGATAATGTTACTGTAATCTATACCTATTTTTGCTGCTAAAATCTGAATTGAGTTGAGATATGGATGAAATATAAGATTATCCTTTCCAAATATTTCCACCAATCTTTTACCTATTCCAAAAAAAAGTGGATCACCAGATGCCAATATTACTATGTTTTTATTCTTAACTGACTTAAGATTTTCAAGGGTTGCCTGCAAATTTTTTGCAAGTATTATTGTCTCCTGTTTTTTATTGAAATTGAAAAAATTAAGTAACCTTTTCCCACCAACAATTATATCAGCGCTGAGAATATACTCTCTGTAAAAGGTTTCACCTTTTGGACCAATGCCAATTACTCTTATTTTATTCTGATTTTGCATAAATCCCATCTTTGTAACCTACAAGGTAACATTTTACTTTAATTTTACCTTCAACATACTTTTCGCAATTCTCTTTTACTTTATCTGTAACATTTTCAAGAAGGTCTGTGTATCCTCTTTCTATAGCTTCCTCAAATATTAATCTCGCAGAAATTGTAGTATTAATCATTTCTGTAAACTCTTTATCCTGTTTCTCTTTCTCAGAAATAAAGTTAAGTAGATTTGAAATAAAGATGTTG
>Ga0256914_1004310_pt1 | contig 10735 bp, 14 predicted proteins | sample HulkmetaG_FD_191571 | JGI IMG/M metagenome (GOLD analysis project Ga0256914, IMG submission 191571) | Hydrothermal chimney microbial communities from Main Endeavour vent field at the Juan de Fuca Ridge, Pacific Ocean - Hulk | ecosystem: Environmental > Aquatic > Marine > Hydrothermal vents ...
TATAACTGACAATACCAATAACCCCTGCATTTGTCGATGTAAATGCTTTGGTTAGTAGCCATTGAGAGAGAGTTGCTGTAATACCTATAATAGATAGAAGTGTCCACGCATGGAGTGATGAGGGCATTATAAAGGGTGCCAATAAAAAGTCTAAATGTGGTGGTGCATAGTATATTGAGATTATAAAAAGTATGATAGGGATAACAACACCTATAGTCATGAATGATAGTACAATTACTCTTGAGTCATAAATATCTTTTATTGTTCGTATAGTTGTATATGCAGCTGCTGCCAAAAATCCACCCAAAAGTCCCAAGAAATGTTCAAATCCGATATTTATTCCCAATGGTTTAGTAATAAGTCCCACACCTATAAAACCCACTATAAGAGCAAAAATACCTTTTGATGATAGTTTTTCATGAAGTATAAAAAATGCTAAAATTGCTACAAATAGTGGGGAAGTTTTATTTAGAGTTATAGCTTCACCTAGTGGTATTTTAGTAATTGTATAGAAAAATAGTAATAAAGCACTAAATCCAAAAAGTCCACGCCAAAGTAGTAATAGAGGTTTTCCTCCCAAAAGTTTGGTAGGTGTATGTTTTAGTGCCATCAAAATAAATATTACTCCAAAAAGATTTCTAAAAAATACAATCTCTAATGCACTAAACTCATCTCCTAACATTTTGGCTACAGCACCATTAATAGCTGAGAGTAGAGCAGAAAAAAACATAAAAACAACACCTCTATCTATACCTCTAATCATAAAATTCCTTATATATATTTTTATAAAAGAGCCGATTATACAATTGTAATTTAAAATAAGGATAAGTCATGAAACAAATTATTAAAGGGTTGGTATTAACAGCACTATTAATTTCAGTATCTGAGGCATTTGAACATATTAAGACAATTGAACAATTTGAGAGAGTTACTAAATCTGGTAAATTTATTGTTGATTTTTATGCACCGTGGTGTGAACCATGTAGAGAGATGGATAAAAATTTAAAAAAGATGAATTACACTTCTAAAAATATTAAAGTTTATAAAATTAATATTGATGAGAGCAAAGAGTTACTTTCAAAATATGGAACCCCTCAAATTCCAGCTCTGTTATATATTAAAGATGGAAAGGTTTTGCAAGGTTATATTGGACTAAAAGGGATGAATGAATTAAAGAGTGATGTCAAGAAATACTTTTCTAGTATCCAGTAAAATTTTATTAATTAATATTTAATTTTAAGATATTAAATTTAACTTTATCTATTAAATTTTAATAATTATATTTTTCTCAGATTAATAGATATAGTTAAATATTTAGCTAATATTGAGTCTTTTTTTGTTTTACACTATACTTATAAGGAATAAATATATAACCTTAAGGAGGGTGTGTGATGAAAAAATTAACTTTATTCTTGATTGGTTTTGGTTTAGTTAGCTCCGTATCTGCTGGATCATTTAAATGTAATATTCCTGTGACAAATTGTACTCCAATTTTCAAAACAGTAATCAAAAAAATTCCAAAACAAGAGTGTTGGGATGAGGTGCAGACAAGTCCAATTACATATTTGGCTAGTGCAAGTGATTGCCAAGCAAGTGGTTTGGTGGTTGCAAAAAAGTGTACAGTTACAAAATGTAAAACAACTTATGATCGATATGAGGAGCAGGTTCTTGTAGGTTATAAAAATAGTGGCGTTGCTTGTGATGGTCATGTTGTAAGTAAAATTAGTAATTGTAAGCTTTCATCTATTCCTATTACCGTCTCTTATTAATTTTTTTAGTTCAAAATAGATTAAAATCTATTTTGAACACTCTGCTGCTATTAAATTAGATACAAAAAGTATCACTTTTTAAAAAAATATTTAAAAAATATAAAAATTTTGCATTAATAAACTACTCTTCTTAAGATTTAAGCTTCTCTTGTCTTGATAAAACATAAGTAGTTTAATTTGGTAAAATAAATCTTAAACTATATATATAACTTTACTTTATTGACTAAAGTAAAATTTAATTGTACAATAGAAGTGTAAAAAATAATTTAAAAGGGTTTTAATTATGAGAAAGTCATTAGGATTTTTAGTTGGATTAGGGGTAGTTGTATCAATTCAGGCGGGAACATTTGTATGTAATATTCCAGTAACAAAGTGTGAGCCAGTTTTTAAAAAGATAATCAAAAAAATACCTCAAAAGCAGTGTTGGGATGAGGTACAGACAAGTCCTATTAGATATTTAGCTAGTGCAAGTGATTGTCAAGCAAGTGGTTTGGTAGTTGCAAAAAAGTGTACAGTTACAAAATGTAAAACAGTTTATGAAAGTATTGAAGAGCATGTTCTTGTTGGATATAAAAATAGTGGTATTGCATGTGATGGTCATGTCGTAACTAAAACTACAAATTGTAAACTTAAAACAATTCCTATTACTGTAACTTACTAAGTTATTATTGTTATTATCTCTTCTTAAAGTTAAAACAGATACTTAATTAGTATCTGTTTTCTTGTTCTATAGTCCAAAAGTGACTAAAAGTTCACCATTACTAACATAAATATTTTTCAAAAAAGAGCTTTGAATTGATGATTTATTGATTCTGTAGATAGGTGTTTTTCTAAAAATTTCATTAATAATAGGTAAAATTGCCTGTTGCATAGGTCCTTGTATAAATGATGATAATTTATATTGATTAAAACTTAACTTTTCTATTTTGGGTTCTCTTAAAAAGATATTACCACTTCTTGCATCAAAATATGGAACACCTGATAGATATAATGAACCTTTTTGCATTGGTATAAGAGAACTTGAATAGCCTATTGATGTACCTGTTAGTACTCTATTGCTACCTTGTTTTAATATTGCTTGAGGATCAGTTAAGTGAATTTTTCCAAAAGTAAAACTTTGAGTAATAGGAAACTGTTGTTGTAGGGATTCTGTAACAGTTGATGCAGGAATACTAATTGTCAAACCTTGTGGTGATATATCTTTTATACACCCTGTAAATAGAATGGTAAAAATTAGAATAGTGGTTGTATATATTTTTTTCATGTTTGTTTTGCCTTTTTTATTTTATTATACCTATTTTTTGATAGTATTTTTTAGCTGCTTTATGAAGTGGTGCTCCAATACCCTTAACTAAGCTTTTTTTCTTAATAGATTTAAATGCTGGATTTAGTTTTTTGAATCTATCAAAATTTTCAACAATGGCTTTGATAATTGATGTAACACTCTCATCATCCATATCAGATGAACTAACTAGTGTGGCTTTTACACCAAAACTTTTTGCATTTTTATTTACACCTTTATATATATTTTTAGGAATAATTCCTCTTGCATAATATGGGTATTTTTTAAAGAAATTTTTATTTTTGTTTAAATCAATAGATATTATATCAATTGGCGTATAGTTTGCCACATTTTTTATATTTTCAGTAGGATGTCCTACTACATAAAAGTATCCATCAATTTTTGACTCTTTAATTAGACTTGAACATTCAGAAGTTTCAAAAGTAGATTTTCTAATATTTTTTTCAAAAAGAGCTTCATAATTTTCTAATAATATCTTTACTGTAGCTTGTGTTCCACTTGAATCTGCTCCAATATTTATATTTTTATCTTGAATATCTAATAATTTTTTGATGTTAGCATCTTTTCTGACTATAAGAGTAAGTAGCTCAGGATAAATTGCCATAATAGTTCTTATTTTTTTGATAGGTTTATCTTTAAATTTACCTTTTCCTTCATATGCTTGATAGATGATGTCACTTTGTGCAATGGCAAGTTCTATACTATTATCTTTAATGGATAAAATATTATTTATTGAACCTCCTGTAGGCTCTATTGCACATCTAAGGTTATTTTTCTTCTTCTCCATATTGATTAATTTACATATTGCTCCACCTGTTGGATAGTATAATCCATTGATCGAACCAGTACCAATTGTGATAAATTTTGCAGCTTGTAAGGTCGTTGATAGTAGTACTATTATTATAGTATAAAAGAGTATTTTTTTCATCTTTTTTATCCTTAAAGAGTTGAATATCATTGTAGTTAATTCTCGTTTATATACACTTTATAATTTTTTTTCAAAAAAGACTTGACAAATAAAAAAAAATTCTGTATACTTTCGGCTCATCAATCGTGATACACGATTTTGATCTTTTAAATAATGTTCCGGATTAGCTCAGCGGTAGAGTAGGTGACTGTTAATCACTTGGTCGCTGGTTCGAATCCAGCATCCGGAGCCACTTCAAATTTATCTAATATTTAACCCTTTTTACTTATGATAATATATACCCGCTATATGCTATGAATTGTTTATTATGCTCTTTTGCATATTGTAGTGCTATATCAACTTTTTCTAATGCTTGTTTCTCTTCAAAACAGATACCTACTGTTGCCTCTATTTTAATGCTCTCTTTTGAAAATAGATCTTCTATTCCTTTGAGTAGTTCTGGTATATCTCTTTCATATTTTTCTAATTCAAACTCTTTATCTGTTTCACGAAGTATAAATCCATCACCATATAGCCTATATATATCATATGAATTATTTTGATTAAATTTTTTTAAAAATTTCATAAAAGAGTCTAATATTTTATCACCATTTTCTCTACCTATCTGTTCGTTAATTTGATTAAAGTTATTGATATCAATAAGTAATATTGCTGTAAATGAGTTTTTTTTGAGATCAATGCTTAGATCTTCTCTGTTTTTAATACCTATGGGGAGTGGTAACATTTTTATTAATCCTTTTTTATAGATAAAAAGTATCTACCCTTTTATTCTAATTTATTTTCACTAATGTTCTACTTATTTAAATAATTTACTATATTAAATATCGGTTTTTTTTTATAGTTGTTTAGAAAATTTTGGACTAGAGTTATCTCTGTATAATACTTACATTATAATAGAGAATTAAGTTATGTGTAAAAAAACAAAAGATTTATAAAAAAATAAAAAAAATGCAAAAAACTCTTGACAAATAAATTTTTTTTGTATATAATCACACCTCATAAAAAATGATGTGCTGATGTAGCTCAGTTGGTAGAGCACCTGATTTGTAATCAGGCGGTCGGTGGTTCAAGTCCTCTCATCAGCTCCATAATTTTTTTTGACACAGTGTTTGACCAGAAATGATCAAGTGGAAAGCCAAGGTGAGATACTCAAGTGGCCAACGAGGGCAGACTGTAAATCTGCTGATTTTTATCTTCGAAGGTTCGAATCCTTCTCTCACCACCACTATAATATGCGGGAATAGCTCAGTTGGCTAGAGCGTCAGCCTTCCAAGCTGAGGGTCGCGAGTTCGAGTCTCGTTTCCCGCTCCATTTCATTTTAAACTGGGAGCTGTTTTGTATATTCGATGTTTCATTAATATTGTTTCATCTGTATTATTGCAATCTGCTTAAGTTTAAAATCATACACATTTATTAGTTAATTATTACGCGGGAATAGCTCAGTTGGCTAGAGCGTCAGCCTTCCAAGCTGAGGGTCGCGAGTTCGAGTCTCGTTTCCCGCTCCAATTTTGTTTGAGTATTGAGCATTTTTCGCTCATATGGCTCAGGGGTAGAGCACTTCCTTGGTAAGGAAGAGGTCGAGGGTTCAAGTCCCTCTATGAGCTCCAGTTATGAAGTTTTGGCCAAAACTTTTTAGTAAATTATTTAGAAATAATAGAATATAGTAAAATCTTAAAAACGGAGAGTATTATGGCAAAAGAGAAGTTCGAAAGAAATAAGCCACACGTAAATATAGGTACTATTGGTCATGTTGATCATGGTAAAACAACGCTAACAGCAGCAATTTCGGCAGTTCTAGCAACTAAAGGTCTTTGTGAGATGAAAGACTATGATAATATTGATAATGCTCCTGAAGAGAAAGAGAGAGGTATTACAATTGCTACTTCTCATATTGAGTATGAAACAGAGACTAGACACTATGCTCACGTAGATTGTCCGGGGCATGCTGATTATGTTAAAAACATGATTACTGGTGCTGCTCAAATGGATGGTGCTATTTTAGTTGTATCTGCAGCTGATGGTCCTATGCCTCAAACTAGAGAGCATATCCTTCTTTCAAGACAAGTTGGTGTACCTTACATCGTTGTTTTCATGAATAAAGAAGATATGGTTGATGATGAAGAACTTTTAGAGTTAGTTGAGATGGAGATTAGAGAGCTTCTTGACGAGTATGAATTTCCAGGTGATGATACTCCAATTGTAGCTGGTTCTGCTCTTAAAGCACTTGAAGAAGCTAAAGATGGTGTTGTTGGTGAGTGGGGAGAGAAAATTCTTGCTCTTATGGCTGAAGTAGATTCATATATCCCAACTCCAGTAAGAGATACTGATAAAGATTTCTTAATGCCTGTTGAGGATGTTTTCTCAATCTCTGGTCGTGGTACTGTTGTAACAGGTAGAATCGAAAGAGGTGTTATTAAAGTTGGTGAAGAGATCGAAATCGTAGGTATTAAAGATACTCAAAAAACAACTGTTACTGGTGTTGAGATGTTTAGAAAAGAGATGGAGCAAGGTGAAGCAGGTGATAACTGTGGTATCCTTCTTAGAGGAACAAAGAAAGATGATGTTGAAAGAGGTCAAGTTCTTTGTAAACCAGGTTCAATTACTCCTCATACAACATTTGAAGCTGAAATTTATGTTCTAAGTAAAGAAGAGGGTGGTAGACATACTCCATTCTTTAATAACTATAGACCACAATTTTATGTAAGAACAACAGATGTTACTGGTTCTATTACACTTCCTGAGGGAACTGAAATGGTTATGCCTGGTGATAATGTTAAAATTACAGTTGAGTTAATTCATCCAATTGCGATGGAAGAAGGTACTAGATTTGCAATCCGTGAGGGTGGTAGAACTGTTGGTGCTGGTGTTGTTGCTTCTATTACAAAATAGAGTAATTTTAAATCTAGGGTCTTAAGAAGACCTTAGATGTTTATATAAGGGTATAGAGATGAGAATTAAAGTCGGTTTAAAGTGTACAGAGAGTGGTGATATTAATTACACTACTATGAAAAACACTAAAACAACAACTGAGAAGTTGGAATTAATGAAATACTCTTCAAGATTAAAGAAGAGAACCCTTCATAAAGAAGTAAAACTTAAATCATAAGTAAAACTGCATTATAATGCAGTCTTACTTCACACAGGGCAATAGCTCCAATTGGTAGAGCGCCGGATTCCAAATCCGATTGTTGTGGGTTCGAGTCCCTCTTGCCCTGCCATTACACAGGAAGATAAATGCAAAAGTTTTTAAGTTATATAAGTCATTCGAGGTCAGAATTAACAAAGGTTATCTTTCCAACAAAAGAACAGATTAGAAATGCTTTTGTATCTGTTTTTATAGTGGTAACTGTTATTACACTTTTTATTGCACTTGTTGATGCAATAATGGCGTTTTCACTATCTTCGATATTATAAGGTAGAAAATGTCTGATTCAGAAATAGAACATAAATGGTATGCTGTACAAGTTCATGGTGGAAGTGAACAGAGTGTTAAAAAAGCGATTGAAAATATTTTTACTCAGCTCAAAGTTGAAGAAAAATTAACTGAAATTCTTGTTCCAACGGAAGATGTAATCGAAGTCAAAGATGGAGAAAAAAAGATAACAGAGAGGAGTTTATACTCTGGTTATGTTTTTGTCTGTTTAGAGTTGGATATGAATGTTTGGCATAGGATACAATCTCTTCCTAAAGTAAGTAGATTTATTGGTGAGTCAAAAAAACCATCTCCTTTAAGTGATAAAGATATCAGTTTAATTATAGATAAAGCTTCAAAAAAATCTCCACCTAAACCAAAAATTGCATTTGATCTTGGAGAGAATGTAAGAATCACAGAAGGCCCTTTTGCAAACTTTATGGGTGTTGTAGAAGAGTATGACATGATTCATGGAAAATTGAAACTTAATGTTTCTATTTTTGGTAGAAGTACACCAGTTGAAATTTTATATTCACAAGTAGAAAAAATTATTTAATAAAGAAAGGTAGAAATTATGGCAAAAAAGGTTACAGGCCAAATAAAGCTTCAAATACCTGCAGGTCAGGCAAATCCATCACCACCAGTTGGTCCAGCACTTGGTCAACAAGGTGTAAATATTATGGAGTTTTGTAAAGCGTTTAATGAAAAGTCAAAGTCTTTAATGGGATTTAAAGTACCAGTAATTATTACGGTATATGCAGATAGAAGTTTTACATTTATTATGAAGCAACCTCCAGCTTCTGATTTGATTAAAAAAGCTACTGGTATTAAAAAAGGGACCGATAATCCTCTAAGAAATAAAGTTGCTAAATTAACTAAAGATCAATTAATGGAAATCGTTGATAGAAAAATTGCTGATTTAAATACAAATGATAGAGATCAAGCTGCAAAAATTATTGCAGGAAGTGCTAGAAGCATGGGTGTCGATATCGTAGATTAATATAATATTATTATTTAAAATACCTTAACCACTAGGGTTAATAGTGGAAGCAAAAAATGCGGAGAAAAAGATGGCAAAAAAAGTATCAAAAAGATTACAAGATTTATTAACAAAGATAGATAAAGAGAAAGAGTATAGCACTAGTGAAGTTATCTCAAAAGTAAAAGAGTTAAAATCAGCAAAATTTGATGAGACTGTTGAAGTTTCTTTAAAATTAAATGTTGATCCAAAACATGCTGATCAAATGGTAAGAGGTTCTGTTGTTCTTCCTGCTGGAACTGGTAAAGTTGTAAGAGTTGCTGTTGTTGCAAAGCCAGGAAAAGTTGATGAAGCGTTAGCTGCTGGTGCTGATATCGCAATGGGTGCTGAGCTTATTGAAGATATTCAAGCTGGTAAAATAGACTTTGATGTATTAATTGCTACGCCTGATATGATGGGTATGGTTGGTAAAGTTGGTCGTACATTGGGACCAAAAGGTCTTATGCCAAATCCAAAAACAGGTACTGTAACTATGGATGTTGCTCAAGCTGTTAAAAATGCTAAAGGTGGTCAAGTTAACTTTAGAGTAGATAAGCATGGTAATATTCATGCTGGTATCGGTAAAGTAAGCTTTAGTAATGAAGATTTGACTGCAAACTTTGAAACATTCATAAAAGCAATTAATAAACATAAACCAGCTGTTGCAAAAGGTAGATATATTAAACATGCATCTCTATCTTTAACTATGAGTCCAGCTATTAATATGGATCCTTTAGAACTAATGGATATAAAATAATTTAGATTTAATCTTTGATTTAAGAAAATAGGGGCTGAGGCTTAATTGGTAGATTTTCCTCCGAAAATCTTATAACTGCCCTATTGATAGAATCAGAAAGGAGGAAAAATGACTAGAGAAGAAAAAGTAAAAGTAGTTGCTGATTTAACCCAAGAGTTTAAAGCTGCAAATGCAATTGTTGTTTGTGATTATAAAGGTATGGCTGTTTTCGAACTTGAGGAAGTAAGAAATTTAGCTTTAGAAGCTGGTGCAAAAGTAAGAGTTACAAAGAATACTTTGACAAAAATTGCTCTTGCAAATGCAGAGCAAGAAGAGGTTGAATTAGTAAATACTAACTTAATCGTTTGGAGTGATGAACAAATCTCTGCTTGTAAAGTAGCTGATAAAGCTGCTTCTTCATTTAAAGAGAAGTTTACTATTAAGACAGGTTTAATCGAAGGTAAAGTTGCTGATTTAGCAACAATTGAAGCTATGGCTAAATTACCTGGTAGAGAAGAATTACTTGGTATGTTGCTTTCAGTTTGGAGTGCACCTGCAAGAAATATGGTTACTGGATTGGATAATCTTAGAGAGAAACTTGAAGAAGATTCAGCGGCGTAAATAGAAAATTTATAATTAAAAAGAATAAAAATAAGGAATTAAAATGGCAACTACTAAAGAAGATGTTTTAGAATTTATCTCTAATATGTCAGTATTAGAGCTTTCAGAATTAGTGAAAGAATTTGAAGAAAAATTTGGAGTATCAGCTCAACCAACTGTTGTAGCTGGTGCTGGTGGTGGAGCTGCTGAAGCTGCAGAAGAGCAAACAGAATTTGATGTAATTCTTAAAGAGGCTGGAGCTAAGAAAATTAATGCAATTAAAGCAGTAAGAGCATTAACTGGTCTTGGTCTTAAAGAAGCAAAAGCAGCGGTTGAAGATGCACCTACTGTACTTAAAGAGGGAATCTCTAAAGAAGATGCAGAAGCAGCTAAAAAAGCACTTGAAGAAGCTGGAGCTGTTGCTGAAGTCAAGTAGCTATCTTTATAAAAAGGGAGGATTTAAACTCTCTTTTTATAATTTGGAATGTTCTATCTAATATATGTTACAAAATTATAAACTATTTTGTAAGATATATTGGATAAGATTATTCTCTTTCCTTTGCCATTAGGAATGGTTCTTTGAACCCCTCTACAAAATACAAAAAACTTCTACAAGGCTGATTTATGTTAAATACTTTAAAGTCAGGAACAAGATTACGAGTCGATTTTGCCAAGAATCCAATTTATATTGATGTTCCAAATTTGCTACAATTACAACAAAAAAGTTATGAACACTTTTTAGATGTTGCTGATAAAACTACTACTAGTGGTATTGAAAAAGTTTTCAAATCTATTTTCCCTATTCAAGATCCGCAAAATAGATTAACTCTTGAATATATTGAGAGTGAGATTGGAAAACCTAGATATACTATTAGAGAGTGTATGGACCGTGGTTTAACATACTCTGTGCATTTAAAAATGAAAATTCGTCTAATTCTTTGGGATAGGAATGAGAAGACGGGTGAAAAA
>Ga0256914_1004311_pt1 | contig 10733 bp, 11 predicted proteins | sample HulkmetaG_FD_191571 | JGI IMG/M metagenome (GOLD analysis project Ga0256914, IMG submission 191571) | Hydrothermal chimney microbial communities from Main Endeavour vent field at the Juan de Fuca Ridge, Pacific Ocean - Hulk | ecosystem: Environmental > Aquatic > Marine > Hydrothermal vents ...
CCTTGCAGATCAGGGTCGGCTTCCGCGTTCACATTGGCGCCCAACACCGGGAAGTTCGCCCCCCGCACGAATTCGGCCAAGGTGGCCGGACCCGCGTCGAACTCGTGGTTGCCCACGGTCATGGCATTGTAGCCCAGCCAGTTCATGAACTCCAGGGTGGCCTTGCCCTTGTATTGGGTGAAGAACAAGGTGCCCTGAAATTCATCGCCGGCATCAAGCAGCAGCGCATCAGGATATTCAGCCCGAATTTCCTTGATTTTGGTCATGCGCCGGGCCACACCGCCAAAGCACTTCCCCTCGGCCGCGGCTTCTTCATCGCAAAAGCCGCCATATTTGTTGAACTGCTCAATGTGCGCGTGGACGTCGTTGGTGTGCATGATCACTAAGGTAAAGCCCTCTTCGGCCGGGGGCACGGCCTGGTCTTCGGCTTGAGCGACCACCCGGGAGCCGGTGAGCCCCAAGCCAAGCAAGACCGCGGCCCACACGGTGAGCAAGATTTTACGCCAACGCATGGAGCAAACCTCCTGAAAAGATGGATGGAAAGGCGAAACGAAGCGAAGGCAGCGCCCACGACGGGCGAATTATACCAGGTCGGCAGCAGGGTCGACGGCGTGTTATACTTCCTGCACCCCAAGCCGTGGAGGTGTGCTGTGCGTTTGCGTCTGGTTCGTCTCAAGCCGCCCGAGGAGGGCTTTTCGGTGGCCATTGAAGACGCCGCGGGGCAATGGCAGCCCCTGCGCCCTGCGCTGCGTCGCCTGGCCGCCGCGGAGCAGTTCCCCACCCTGAACACCACGGCCCACGACGTGATCGGCTTTCTGCAAGCCGGCGCGGCCGCGCGCGACGAGGCCCACGCGCTGTTGGAGCGCATCGCCCGGGAGGGCATGGACCTAAGCGACACTTTCGACCCCGCGCCGCGGCTGCCCTTCCAACCTTTGTCGTTTCGCGATTTCATGCTCTATGAGCAGCACTTCATTGACGCGGCCAAGGGCATGGTGCAGCGCTTTATGCCCGAGAAGATGCGCTTCATTCGCCTGTATGAACGGGTGTTTGGCAAACCTCCCAAGGCCCTGCGACCCAAGCCCATTTGGTACGAAAAGCCCATTTACTACATGGGCAGCCACATCAACTTCTTCGGCGAAGGTGACGAGATTCCCTGGCCGTCGTACACCCGGGCGTTGGATTACGAACTGGAGTTGGGCGTGGTCATTGCGCAACCCCTGCGGGATGCAACACCCCAAGAAGCCGAGGCGGCCATCGGTGGCTTCGTGGTGGTCAACGACTTCAGCGCTCGCGACGTGCAATACCCCGAGATGACCAGCGGCTTCGGCCCGGTCAAGGCCAAGAACTTCGCCAACGCGATGGGCGCGGTAGTGGTCACCGCGGACGAGATTTTGCCGCGCGTTGAGGCCCTGCGAGGCGAGGTGCGGGTGAACGGCGAACTCTGGGGCCAGGGCTCCACCGCGGGCATGCAGCACACATTGGGCGAAATGGTGGCTTATGCCTCCCTGGGCGAAAGCGTGCTGCCAGGCGAACTCATGGCCACCGGCACTTTGCCCGGCTGCAGCGGCATGGAGACCAACCACTGGTTGCGGCCCGGGGATCGCATCACGTTGACCATCCAAGGCGTGGGCAGCCTGACCAACCTCATTGGCCATCCTCAAGCAAGCGCGAGGTAAAGCATGCGCATCTTCGTCACCGGCGGCGCGGGCTACATCGGCTCCATTGCCACGCAACGCTTGCTCGAAGCCGGGCACGAAGTCACGGTGTACGACTCGCTGGTCACGGGTCACCGGGCCGCAGTGCCGGCCGAGGCGGAGTTCATCCACGGCGACTTGGCCGACGAAACGCGCTTGCGGGCCGCGCTGCAAGCCCGGCCGTACGACGCGATCATGCACTTTGCCGCGTTCATCCAGGCCGGCGAGAGCATGCAACAGCCCGGCAAATATTTCCGCAACAACGTGGTCAACTCGCTGCGTCTCATCGAGGCCGCGCTGGAGGCTGGCGTGACCCGCTTGGTGTTCTCGTCCACCGCGGCGGTGTATGCGTCCAAAGACGAGCCGCTGCGCGAAGACGACGAAATCCGCCCCGGCAATGTGTATGGCCAAACCAAGTGGATGGTGGAACAAATGCTGGAATGGTACCGCCGGGTGCGAGGGTTGCGCTACGCGGCGCTGCGTTATTTCAATGCCGCGGGCGCGCTGCCCGACCGGGGCGAAGACCATCCCCACGAAAGCCACCTCATCCCCCTGGTGCTGCAAGTGGCCCTGGGCCAGCGGCCGCACATCAAGATCTTCGGCACCGACTACCCTACCCCAGACGGCACGGCCATTCGCGACTACATCCACGTGCTCGATTTGGTGGACGCCCACTTGCTGGCCTTGGATGCGTTGGAACAGCACGACCGTCTGATCTACAACCTGGGCAATGGCCGCGGTTATTCGGTGCTGGAAGTCATCGAAACCGCGCGGGCGGTCACCGGCCATCCCATCCCCGCGGTGGAGGCCCCGCGCCGGCCAGGGGACCCGCCCCGCTTGGTGGCCGCGGCCGACAAGGCCCGCCGCGAACTGGGCTGGCAGCCCCGCATCCCCGCGCTGCACGACATCATCGCCAGCGCGTGGGAATGGCATCGCGCCCATCCCCACGGCTATGGCGATCGTTGAACCCATCCCACCGCAGGAGGCGCGTATGCCCGGCAAATATTACGAAGACCTGGAAGTCGGCATGAAGATTCGACACGCGCTGGGCCGAACCATCACCGAGGCCGACAACACGCTGTTTTGCGCGTTGACCATGAACACCCAGCCGCTGCACTTGAACGCAGACTTCGCGGCCCGCAGCCCCTTTGGCCAACGCATCGTCAACGGCCTGCTCACCCTGGCTTTGGCCACAGGCATCACCGTGCCGGAACTCACCGAAGGCACCATTATCGCCAACTTGGGCTATGAGAATGTGCGCCATCCCAACCCCATGTTCCACGGCGACACGCTCTATGTGGAAACCGAAGTCGTGGCCAAACGGGAATCCAAGTCGCGGCCCAACGCGGGCATCGTGCGCCTGAAACACATTGGCCGCAAACAAGACGGCACGGTGGTGGTGGAATTCGAGCGGGTGGTGTTGTTCCTCAAGCGGCCGCGTGAGGAAAAGCAGGAACAGGAATGAGGGGAGGTTGGGAGTTGGAAGACAGAGGTTGGAAGTTGGCGAGCCATCCCCCCACCCCCAGCCCCTCCCCCCTTCCTACGGGGGGAGGGGAGCGGAACACCGCGAGCGACGTGCCTTCTTCCCCCCTCCCCGACGAGGGGAGGGGGGCCGGGGGGGTGGGATCCACAGCCCACGCGGAACCCACGCCCCCCGTATGTGACTACGAAGGCTCGGACTATCAACAGCGCTTTTGGGAGCGCGGCGGCCGCGCCTATGAGGACCGGGTGGAAGCCATCGCGCTGCGACGCTTGTTGCGCGGGGCCCAAGGGCACTGGCTGCTGGAAGTTGGCGCAGGCGCGGGCCGCAACACCCCCCGTTACACCGGCTACCAGCGCATCGTGCTGCTCGACTATTCCCGCACCATGCTGCAAGAAGCCCAGCGCCGCTTGGGCCGAGACGGGCGCTTCATCTATGTCGCAGGCAATGCCTACACCCTGCCCTTTATGGATGCCTTCTTCGATGCGGCGACCATGATTCGGGTGCTGCACCACATGGCCGAGCCCCGCCGTGTGCTGGCCGAAGTGCACCGCGTGCTGCGGCCAGGCGGGCTGTTCATCCTCGAATTCGCCAGCAAGCGGCACCTCAAGGCCATTTTGCGCTATCTGTTGCGCCGCCAAACCTGGAGTCCCTTCACCCTCGAGCCCGTCGAATTCGCGCCCCTGAACTTCGACTTCCACCCCCGGGCGGTCGAAGCCTGGCTGCGCGCGGCCGGTTTTCAAGTGCAGCGTCGCCTCACCGTGTCCCACTTCCGCCTGAACCTGCTCAAGCGCTTGGTGCCCACCTCCATCTTGGTCGCGCTGGACGCGCTGGCCCAACTCACCGGCGATTGGTGGCAACTCACGCCCAGCGTGTTCGTGCGGGCCGTGGCCGCGCCCGTGGGGGACACGGCTCCGCCGCGGCCCGCGTCCGCCGCGGACGAACCGCGCTTTCGCTGCCCCGCGTGCGGTTTCGGGCCCTTGGCGCGTCGCGATGATCGTCTGCCCTGCCCCCAATGCGGCCGCGTGTGGGCCGTGCGCGAGGGCATCTATGACTTCAAAGAACCCCTGTCATAGGAGGTCGCCATGCCTGTCTACCGTGTCGCTCTGCTGGGCTTTGGCAACGTGGGCCGCGCGCTGGCCCAACTGCTGCTGCGCAAAACCGACGAACTGCGCTCCCGCTATGGCCTCGAGGTCGTCGTCACCGGCATCGCCACCGGACGCCACGGCATGGCCCTGAACCCCCGCGGCATCGACCTGACCCAGGCCCTGGAACTGGCCCAACAAGGCCGCGACCTACGCGCGCTGAGCACCGAGCCACCGCCCACCGACAGCCTGGACTTCGTGCGCCGCGTGGCCGCGGATGTGCTCTTCGAAAACACCCCCGTCAACTACGAGACCGGTGAGCCCGCCATCTCGCACCTGCGCCTGGCCTTAGAACGGGGCATGCACGCCATCACGGCCAACAAAGGGCCGGTGGTCCACGCGTTTCACGAATTGCGCCATCTGGCCCGCTGCCAAAACCGCAGGTTCCTCTTCGAATCCGCGGTCATGGATGGCGCGCCCGTGTTCGCGCTTTACGAAGCCACCCTGCCCGCCGCGCAAGTGCGTGCCTTTCGCGGCATCCTCAATTCCACCACCAACCTCATCCTCACCCGCATGGAAGAACACGGCGAAACCCTCGAGCAGGCCGTGGCCTATGCCCAGCGCATCGGCATCGCCGAAACCGACCCCTCGGGCGACATTGACGGCTGGGATGCCGCCATCAAAGTCGCTGCCCTGGTGACGGTGTTCATGGATCAACCCTGCAAACCCCAGCAGGTGCAGCGCACGGGCATTCGGCATCTGACCTTAGACGACATCCGAGCCGCGGCCGCGCAAGGCAAGCGCTGGAAACTGGTCTGCTCAGCCCGCCGCACGGCCGACGGCCGCATCGAAGCCCGCGTCGAACCCCAACTCGTCGGCCCCGAATCGCCCCTCTACGGCGTGATGGGCACCTCGTCCATCGTTGAAATGGAAACCGATGTCTTGGGCCGGCTTGCTCTGCGCGAAGACGACCCCACCCCGCATACCACCGCGTACGGCCTGCTGGCCGACTTCCTGCGCGCGGTAGCCGCAACCGCGGCCTGAACACGGCTGCCCCGGCAGCCATTCTGGGAGGTGGCGCATGTCCCGCACCCGCATTTTGGGGCTGTTAACCCTGGTGGCCTTGACCGTACTCGCGGCCGCGGGTTACCGTCGCTATTTGCGCCCCATGCTGCGCGTGGCCACCGGCTACACAGCCAAAACCGTGTGCTCCGAGCACTTTGTGGCCGGCTTCCCGGTCGACGCGATCATGGCCAACTTGCCCGACAACCCCTTGGTGCCCTACCTGCGGGTGCAAGTGGATGCCGAACGCGGCCAGGTGCGCGCGTCGCTGTGGGGCTGGGTGGAACCGCAAACCGCGGTCTATCGCCCCAATCTGGGCTGCACCTTGCTGGCCGGACCCGGCCCTTACGCCTTCAACGCGTGGAGCCTGCCCCCAGCCCCAGCCCCGGCCGCCGACCGACCTTGGCCCGCGGGCGAGGCCTCGCCCATCCACAATACCGCCGCGGGCAGCGACATCCCTGCCTTGGCCGCGGCCTTAGCGCGCGCCTTTGCCGAGCCCGATCCCGCCCGGCCCAAACACACCCGCGCCGTTGTGGTGGTCTATCAAGGCCAGTTGGTGGCCGAACGCTATGCCGAAGGCATCACGCCCCAAACGCCTCTGCTGGGCTGGTCCATGACCAAAAGCGTGACTTCGGCCTTAGTGGGCATTTACCTGGCCCAAAAGGGTTGGTCCCCCACCGAACCCGCCCCCGTGCCCGAATGGTATGCCCAGCCCAATGACCCGCGGCAAGCCATCACCTGGGAGCACTTGCTGCGCATGACCAGTGGGCTGGATTTCCGCGAAGATTACGACGACCTGCACGCGGATGTGCTGCAAATGCTGTACAACACCAGCGACATGGGCGCGTATATGGCGAGCCGCCCCCTGCGGCAGCCCCCCGGCACGTGGTGGAATTACACCAGCGGCTCCACCAATTTGCTGGCCCGATTGGTGCGTCTCGACTTTGGCGACGACCTGGCCGCGTATTGGGCATTCCCCCACCAAGCCCTGTTCGGCCCTCTGGGCATGACCACCGCGGTGCTGGAGCCCGACGCCAGCGGTTCGTGGGTGGGCTCGTCGTACATGTACGCGTCGGCCCGCGATTGGGCCCGTTTTGGGCTGCTCTATTTGCAGGATGGCCTGTGGGAGGGCCGGCGCATCTTGCCCGAAGGCTGGGTCGCGTTTTCCGTACAGCCTACGGCCGCGTCGGGAGGGGAATACGGCGCGCACTGGTGGCTCAACCAAGGCCTGGCCGATGACCCCGGCTCTCGGCGCTGGCCCGACCTGCCGGCCGACGCGTTCGCCGCGCTGGGGCACGACGGCCAAGCCGTGCTGATCATCCCCTCGCGGCAGGTGGTCATCGTGCGCCTGGGCCTCAGCCGTTACGACACTTGGGACCTCAACGACTTCGCGCGCGACATTTTGGCCGCCTTGCCCGCGCCATAAACCCGCGGGAGCGTCGGCACGCAACGCGGTGAAAAAAGTTTTGTCCCCAGGGCGACGGCCCTGGGGACACCCACCAGAGGAGGGGACGACCACCCACAAAGGGAGTTCAGGAGGCCCTCACGAGCCGCACGCACATGGCGCGTGTCTCATCGGCTCAAGGGCGGCTACAGATGCAGGCCGAAACGACAGCCCGCACTCGCAAGTCGATGCGGCATTGGGATTGCGAATGCGAAAACCGCTGCGCATCCAATCGTCGACATAATCGACCACCGCGCCTGCCAAATAGGGCAACGACCGCGGGTCAATGAAGACCTGCACCCCTTGGCTCTCAAAGACCCAATCTCGATCCTCGGGAGCGCCCTCCAAGCGCAAACCATACCGATAGCCCGCGCAGCCTCCCTTGGCCACATACAGCCGCAGGCCGGCGTGTGCCTCACGCGCCCCGCGGGTCACCAATTCACGCACCCGCTGCGCGGCGCTGGCGGTCAAGTGCACCGACCGACCAAGGGCAGGCTGAGCCATGGGGCAACTCCCAAACGCGAAAGGACCGAATCGACGCTTTCTTTATACCAGATCTGGTGACTACTGTCAAGGGTTTCGATTTGCAAAATCCAAAAAAGGGTTGGGTTTACCCCCGAGTACGGCTATAATGGAAATCCAACCGCCGGCCTTGGCCGACCCTTGCATCTCAGGAGGAAAGCGTGCCCCCCGCCTTTCACTATCGTTGTGCCCGCTGCGGCCGCACTTACCCCGGCGATGGCCTGCGATACACTTGCCCCCACGACCAGGGGAATTTGGACATTGTGCTCGACTTCGCGGCCCTGCAAGCCCGGTTAGAGCCGCGGGCCTTCCCCGCGGCAGGGGCCGAGCCCTCGCAATGGCGCTATCTGCCCTTGCTGCCCGTGGCCGACCCTGGCGGCCATGGCACACCATTGCGCCGGGTGGGCTGGACGCCGATCTACACCCTGCCCCGCATCCGCGCGGAACTGGGGCTGCCGCACCTCTTCTTCAAAGACGAAAGCCCCAACCCCACCGCGTCGTTCAAAGACCGGGCCAGCGCGTTGGTGATCGCGCACGCGCGCCAAATTCGCGCCGAGGTGGTCATCACCGCGTCTACGGGCAACGCGGGAGCCGCGCTGGCCGGCATGGCCGCGGCCATGGGCATGCGCGCGGTGATCCTCGCGCCGCGACGGGCGCCCGAAGCCAAAATTGCCCAATTGTTGATCTATGGCGCGCGCGTGGTGCTGGTGGACGGCACCTACGACGACGCGTTCGACCTCAGCATCCAGGCCGCCCAAGAATTCGGCTGGTATTGCCGCAACACGGGCTACAACCCCTTCACGGCCGAGGGCAAGAAAACCGCGGGGTTGGAAATTTGGGAACAATTGTTGCGCGACGACCCCGACCCGGCCCGCTGGCACATTTTTGTGCCCGTGGGCGACGGCAACATCATCAGCGGGGTGTACAAAGGGCTGTGGGATCTGCACCAGATGGGTTGGCTGCCCGCGCTGCCCCATCTTCACGGCGTGCAGGCGGAAGGCTCCGCGGCCATCGCCCGAGCCTGGGCTGCGGGGCATGATCACATTCAGCCCGTGCAGGCGCACACCATCGCCGACAGCATTGCGGTGGACCTGCCGCGCGACGGCTACCGCGCCCTGCGCGCGGTGCGGGCGACGCGCGGGCGCTACTGGGTGGTGTCAGACCAAGCCATTTTGGAAGCCATCGCGCGGTTGGGGCGAGCGGGGCTCTTCGTCGAGCCCGCGGCCGCGGCTGCGTTCGCGGGGTTGCTGGCCGCGCGTGAGGCCGGGTATCTCACCCCTGACGCGCGCGCGTTGGTGCTGCTCACCGGCAGCGGCCTGAAGGATGTCGCCGCGGCGCGACAAGCCGTGACCGCGGCGCCCGTCATCGCGGCCGGCGACCTGGAAGGCCTCCGCGCCCTGCTGACCCCAAGGAGAGGACGCCCATGATCGAACGCATTCACCCCCAAGGCCGTCCGTTCGCGCTGGGCGGCGCCGCCATGGCCGCTGTCTTGGCCGCGTTGGGCTTCAAGCGCGCGGCCCAAGGCGCGGCTCTGGCTGGCTTGGCCGCCGCGTATTTCTTCCGTGACCCCGAACGCCACGCGCCTTGGCCCCACGCCGCGGTCGTGTCCCCCGCGGATGGCAAGGTGGTCTTGATGCGCCAAGAACCTGAGCCCTTGTGGGTCGGGGGCGATGCTTGGCGCATTGGCATCTTCATGAGCGTGTTCGACGTGCACATCAACCGGGCCCCACTATCCGCGCGCGTCGTACGCATTCGGCATCAGCCCGGCGAGTTCATCCCCGCGCAGCGCGACGACGCGCTGGCCCGCAACGAGCGCCGTTTTTATTGCCTGGAGCGTGAGGATGGCGCGCGCGCGTTGGTCGTCCAAGTCGCAGGATGGCTCGCGCGGCGCACGGTGCCCTTTGTGCAAGCGGGCGAAGTCGTCGAGCGCGGGCAACGCTTGGGCCTGATCCGCTTCGGTTCCCGCGTCGAGGTGTTCTTGCCCGCGGCAGCCCAACCCTTGGTCGCGCGCGGCCATCGTGTGCGCGCGGGCGAGACCCCCATCGCCTGGTGGGAATAACCCCGGCCGGAGGTCTTCATGTCCCCTGCCCCAGACGGACCCCGCAACCGGGAGTTGGTGCTGCTGCCCAGTGTGTTGACCACGGGCAACCTAATGTGCGGCTTCGCCGCGATCGTCGCCACGGCCCACGGCCACTTCGTCGTGGCTGCGGCCTTGGTCTTCTTGGGCATGGCCTTCGACATTCTCGACGGCCAAGTGGCCCGGTGGATAGGCATCGCCACGGACTTCGGGGTGGAGTATGACTCCCTGGCCGATGTGGTGACTTTTGGCGTGGCGCCGGCGTTTTTGTGGGCCTCGGTCGCGCTGGAGCCGCTGGGACGGTGGGGGTGGGTGAGTGGCTTTTTGTTCGTGGTCGGCGCCGCGCTGCGCCTGGCTCGCTTCAATGTGCGCGCCAACGGCAACGAAACCCACGGCTACTTTCAAGGCCTACCCACCCCCGCGGCGGCCGGCACGCTGGCGAGCCTGGTACTGTTTTTGGGGCCCGTGCCAGCGCCCTTTTTGGCCCGGCTCGTGCTGTTGTTCCTGCCCCCCACGTTGGCCGTGCTGATGGTTAGCACCCTGCCCTACCGCCATTTCAAGCACGGGCGGCGGGGCGTTCGCGGCTTGTCATGGTGGATCGCGGGGTTCGCCGGCCTGCTGGCCCTGGCCGTCGCGGCGCCCCGCTGGGTGCTGCCGGTGCTGTTTGGTGGATATACCTTGTCGGGCCCGCTGGTCGCTCTGCGGCGGGCCTGGTCGCACGGCGCAAACCCTCACGAGCCAAAATAAAGTTCGTGGTTGCGATAAGGCAACAACGCCAACAGCACCCCTTGGGCATACAGGCCGGCGCGGTCCAACGCGCCATGGCTGAGCAAGCCCACCGCGCCCAAGTGGCGTTTGCTATCGTGGGTGCCAAACACTTGGTCGTCCGCCTCGCCCAACTCCAAGCCCTGGCGCAACAACGCCACCACTGGCGGCGGCAGGGGGAAACTCCCCGTGCGGGCCAGCCCCTCATGACCGTGGGCATCCAGCACCGCGACCCAGGCCAATGCCAGCCACGGTTCGCCCTCGCTGCCGGGCTGCACCCCGCCCTCGATGCCGATCCACAAATGGGCTTCAGGGGCAACCTGACGCGCGGCCCGCGCCCGTTGCCGCGCGCCCTGCCGCGTCTCGGCTTCGGACATGGGTTGTGCGGCCACGCCCGAAGGCACCTCGCACGGCACCACGTCCCACGACCTCTCGGGGAACAACCAGGCCAAGGCTTGCTGCACGGCCCGAATTTTGACAGGGTTCTGCGACGCGACGACCACGCGCAACCGCGGCATGACTGGCCTCCTAAACCAACAAGAGCCGGGGAGAAGACCCCGGCTCTTGTGCGCCTCGCGTTACGCTTCCTCTTCTTTCTTGCCTT